>MDSV01149572.1_pt1 | contig 17966 bp, 23 predicted proteins | sample 810851 | NCBI WGS metagenome assembly MDSV01 (sample SAMN05326640, study PRJNA326480) | marine metagenome | isolation source: seawater | place: Atlantic Ocean: North East | collected 2012 | reverse complement strand
TCTGATATATCTTTTTCTGAAAAATATTTAGTAGAGCATCAGTCCATAAAGATAGTTTTTGATTTTTATCAAAGTTCACTTCCTCTAACAAAACTCTATGTATCATAACTTTCAATGGGTCTTCTGGTGGTCTACTTGACAAATCCACCCCACAGACACTATGTAATCTAGCATTCCATGCAGTATCTTTATTTTGTTCTTCTGACATTAGTGGTTGCCAGTTTCTATCATAGTCAAAACAAACCTTTACCGATTCGTTACCCTTAATAAAGTTAACAGTAAACAATAACCTTTCATCTTTTTCGTAGGTTTCAACGTCCAATATCTGATGGTCTTTTAGATAATCATATAAAAGATATAAATCATGATAGACTAAGTTAGGGAACGATGCTCTTGTAAACTTTGCATAGTCTGACCTACCTACCTTTTTCCATCTACATAAAATGTTTTTAGGGTTATCTTTTAGAGCCTTTGTGATATCATTTCTATCTTCTCTGTAATTAAAAACATCATCAATATATAATTTAACACCATGAAAGTCAGCCAAATCAATTAATTCTTTTGTATGTCTTGGAAATAAAGTGCCTGGTTTTTCCAAAAACACATTAACTTTTTGTGATATACAAAACTTAGCATGTTCGTAATGCATCTGTGACGGTGTACATATAAAAACCCAATCAACTTTATTTTTAGTGACGAGTGACTTATAGTCTTTCTTAGAATCTGCAACCCAAGATACTTTACAAATATTACTTATTGGTTCTGAAGTTAGTTTTTTATGTATGAAACTTCCATAATAACCTTTACCTATTAAACCTATTTTAATCATTCAATACCTCTCGGTTCTTGATTGTTCTTAGGATGATATAACTTTTTGTAAGCTAATTCCATCCACATTGGTACAACTTTATCTTTTGGGCCATTAATACCATTAAAATGATACATCCAACCCATTTCAAAAAACTTAGTATCCTCGGCTAATATCTCTCTTTTTTCAAAACAAGTCATGTTCCAAGAGTAAGGTAATAGTTTCTTTTCTATATTATGTCTTTTCAACATAAAGTTTAAAGGTGTTTGGTCTGTTCCGATACCATAAGTCTTTTGTATAGATTGAATCATTTCTTTGTTTTCAAAGTAAAAGTCTTTCATTGATTGAAAGAATGCACGATGATTATGATTTACTATTTGAAATCCACTATTACCATACTCCCAAAAATTAATCCAATCACCATCAAAAACAAACTCTTTGTAATGTTCCATACCTCTGATAATCCAATCATAACTACCAAAGTCATGAACCAAACAATACTTGTGTTCTGTTTGATTAAATACATTTGGTGCCTTTGGATGAACTAACGTGTCACAATCTACAAGAATTACTTGGTCAACATCCATATTCATATTATCAAATATGTCCCATAAAAAATAACGTTGCCATATGATATGCATTTCTTTAGGGTCTAAGACTGGTTCTTCCATAACAAATACTTCAGAGTCATTATTTTCAGCCCACCTCTTCCATGAATCAATAGACATTTCATACTCTACTTTTTGATTACCATCACCAAGAGCATTCTTTACATTAATCATAAAGACTATATTCTTTTTACTCATAGTAATACACCATAGTTCTATCCCAAGTTTGTTTCATTAATGTCTCTCTTTGTTCAATAGGAAATCCTGTAAAATGCCATATGTAACCATACTTGATAAAAAATGGTGTTACGTTACCACCATATTGCCAATTGTGAGAAAACATCTCGGTCTTATGCATAGAGAATAAGTTCCAAATAGGTGGTATTAAATTTATATCATAATCACCTTTTTGTAAATGGTAATTAAATAACGTTTGTTCTTTACCACCACCTTTGTTCCAACTATCGAGTTCTTGTTGGTTCTCAAAATAGAAATTTCTTAAGTCCTCATAAACCTTGAGTCCTTTTTTATCACAAAAGATAACACCAGCATTTATGTACTTGTAGTAGTCTATGTCTATATCAAAAAATTTACCATAGTTAGAACAACTATCATAAACCCATCTCATATTTGCTAAATCTAAAACACCAGACACACCACTTTCTATTTCATCAAAAATATTTGGAGCGTCCCACTTTACCATAGTATCACAATCAACGATACCAAATTTATCATAGTTATCTATTTGGTCTATGATATCTAACTTATTCCAAATCGGAAATCCATATCTTTCATCGTGTTCTGTTATCACTTTGAAATCTATGTTATGTCGTTTACAATAATGTGTCCAACTTTTAATAGCAAAGTCTGAATAGACTTCGAAGTTGTATGATGATTTTGAATGGTTTATTGCAACCATCCATATTACGTTCTTAGAGTCCTGCACGATTAATTATGTCCATATAAAAATTGTTTTGTTGTTCTTGTTTTTCAATTTTCTTGTGATGATAAATTGATAACTCTTCATGTGGTGGTAAATGTGAATAGGTTCTACATCCACCAATAAATTCATGAACTGGTCTTTTCCATCTTATTTTCTCATCTCTACGGAATACTCTAGCCTGATAATCAGGATAATTAATCCACCCTTTTTCTGTTACTTTCCATCCCCAAGCCTGAATATGTTTGTCTGTTATACCATCTACGGTATTGACTCGTGGGACGTAGATTAAATCTGTCTCATTGATAGCTAAAACTTCTTTAAGTTGTGATATTAAAATCTCATGTGGTAACTCATCTGCATCAAGATGGAATATATAATCACCAGTACATCTTTCTATAACTGCATTCTTTTGAGCTGCAAAATCACCATGTAGTGAACGTTCAAAAAATACTATATCAGGATATTGTAGATGAACAAAATCATCAAATACTTCCCAACATTGATAATCAGAATGGTCATCACATATTACGATTTCATCTCCATCGTCTCTATGTTCGACTAAGAATTCTAATAATTTTCTAATTTCCTCATGTTCATTGTGTGTTGTAATACCATAAGAAATCTTCATATTTTATCTCTTGCTGTCCTTTTCTTACCAAATACTGGTAGATTTTTTTTCATTTGTTCAAAACCCTCATAATAGTGACCATAAACTTCTTGTACTAAATCTTTTGGAAACTGAAAGTCCGATAAGAATACAGAACCCCTACCTAAAGTCTCTTTACTATATGTTTTATAAACAGGTATGGGATTATTCTCTAAAAGTTTCTTTATGTCACGATAGAATATTTGAGCTGCAGCCTCTCTACTTGATTTTTTCTTGATGTCTATACCAAGTTGTATATAGTTACTCGTTTTACCTCTGAAAGATAAACCCTCTGATAAATCTACGATTGACCTAACGAATGCAGTCCTAACTTGTTTCTTAGCTCTTTTTTCTAACTCTATTCCATGTAGTAAAAATGATTCACCACCATCTGTCTTGGTTGTCTTTAAACCTCGATGTAAAACCAAAACGGTTCTCTGATTATCATTGTAGGTAAATTCAATTATATCTCCCCTACTAACAAATTTCCAAGATGTTCTTTTTTTACTAGCCATTATAAATCTTTAGTTATTCCCATATCTCTACATGCCTGTATGAATTCATATTTTTCATAAGTCACCGCGTTTTCAATGTCAAGTCTAAATTCATGACCATCGTATTTATCTCTATCTTCTTTGGGTACTTTAATTGGTTTTGCATACTTCCAAACAAAACTAACACCAGACTCCAAAGAGAATTCAGATTCAAGATTTGCCTCTGGATATATTATTCCTAAGTTACCCATGTTCAAAACAGATGGATACCAATACAATCCTCTATCTTCATCAAAAATTCTCATGTCCGTAATAAACTCACCTGTCTTTTCAAGTTGTTTATTGTGTTGGTCTGAACCCTCATAATATTCTGAATTAGAGGTGTATCCACAATGAAAACACATATAACTTTTAAATCCATTCTCTAATTCATCAACAAAACATTTATCGTCATCGAAACATGCTCCACACTCTGTTACTCTTTCTCCTATTGAATTCATACTAAACCTTCTTCAATTGTGGTAGTTTTAACTTCTGTGGTTCAGAAGATGTTTTCTTTAATTTAGGTAACTTTAGTTGAACTTGTTGAGGTGCAGGTGTAAACTCAGGTAAGAATCTTTCCAATACGTTATCAATCCTACGTGTCATAGCCTTTAATGAAAATCTACTACGATTTACTTGAGCTAACTTTTTAGCATTAACAAGATATTTTCTATAGTTCTTTTTCATTTCTAAGAATGCTCTTGAAGCTACGTTGTAATCAACAACAAACCAACTCTGTCCCTCTACTCTCATACCATCAGGAAAAGCACTCTTAGGACACGCAGTCAAAGTACCAGGTAACAATATTGAATTGTTCTTGTCCAAGAAATCAACATGACCACTATAACCAGAAACTATGATTGGTTTTTTAGTCATTGTGAATTCTAATAAAGGTCTACCAAATCCCTCACCATGAGTGTAACTAACCATTGCCTTTACTTTAGGATGATTATATAATTCATTCATTTCTTTATCATGAAAATCACCATGAAACAAATAGATATTAGGTAAAGTTTCAGCCTTTATAGTTTTCTTTATCTCTTCAATCTTTTTTAGAATGTTGTTTCTATCAATAATAGAATACGTTGCACCACTTGTCTTCATAATAAGACCTGGAGAGTTTGGTTTGTTTTTGAATGTTTCCAAAAATGTCTTAACCAACATACCTGTATCTTTTCTATCTTTACCTACATCACCTTGTAACCAATGACCAACGAAAAGATAATTCCAACTCTCTTTTACCTTTTTCATTTCATCTGCCAGTAATGGTGTAAACTCATCTGTAGTTCTGTAAATATCAGTATCAGAACCCTCGAATATTTCTTCAATTGGTTTGTTTACTTTAATTTGGCCTGTAACTTGATTATTCTGTTGAGCATTGTAAGTGGTTTTTATGAAACCCTCTGATGCAAACTTAGATGGTGTTATAATTAAATCCATTCTATTACATCCATCAATCCATTCTTTAGGTACAATATTACATTCCAACCCAGCTGTTATTCCAATGTTATATTTACCAACATTTTGAAATTCATTTGGTACTGTTATGTGAATGTGTACATCAGGTTGTCTATCTAATTGTGGGTTCTTTAATAACCTCTCAATTATTGGGTCATCATTTGGGTCCCCAGCCGATAAAGCATTCATCGGTGTGTTACCCCATCTAACATTGAATATCTTTATATCAAACTTATCAAGTTCAATTAAAGACCTCACGATATCACGTGAATGTGCACCATATCCACTACGAGTGGCAACAGGAGCAGTAACTAAACATAATGGTTTATACATCTTCTTCCTCTTCTGGATTTAAAGGGTCATCTATCATACTTTTATAGAACTCATACAATTTCCAATCGATTTGTTCTAACTTCTCCAAAATCTTTTCTAAGATTTCTACTAACTTTTCATCTTTCATACTATGCCTTATATATTGTATATTGTTGACGTGGTGTCCACTTTTCAAAACCTCTATCCATATGTTCTATGAATCTCTGAGACATCTTTCTTCCTGTTAGACCAGCAACATTCTGTGCCCAAACTCTACCTTTCAAACCAGCCTCTTTTCTTTCTTCACGTGGAACATCATACCACTCTTTTATTTTGTTAGCCACGTCTTCCCAATCACATCTATCATCAAAAATATATGGTGTTGGAACTGAACCCATCAATGAACGTGTTCTTGGCCATACAGGTTTTACCCACTCACCATGAGTAAGGTCTTTGTTATTTTCCCATACTTTGTAGTTATGAAGTGACTCAACTTCTTTGTAATGTTCTTCGGTCAAGTATTCACCTTTCAGTTTAAAACCACATTGGTCTTGCATACCACCTGTAACATTTACAATAATTGGTGTACCTGCCATAATCGACTCAGTAGTAGATAGTCCCCAACCCTCATTTGAAGAAATCAAAATACCACAATCAGCCAAGTTATATAAATAATTTAGTTTCTCGGTATCTAATTTTGCATCTGAAAAGATGACGTTGGTGTCGGGTGCTACCGCCTGTACTACGGCAGGTAAATCTGTACCATTAGGGTCTTTTGGTTGAGTGTGCATCAGTAACAAACATTTCTTTTGTTGTTCTTCTGTCAACTTATCATTGAACTCTTTCCATGCCAATATTAAGTCACCAACCATTTTTCTTCTAATGTTTCTCGCATTATAAAATAAAACAAAATCGTATTCTTTATCTTTGGTTACGTTTTTAATCCATCGAGTATACTTTTTAAATTCCTTAGTTCCATCTGATATTGGAAAAAACTCATCCTCATTAATACCATGAGGAATGTAAGTATTATCCCAATCTGTTCTCGGTTTGTTCTGACAAACTCGGTCAACAATATTTACGGTCTGTTTTGAAATGTTCATAATCACATCACTACTTTCATAATATGCTTCATTCCATTGTGGATATGGTAAGTCATCCCAAATATTATAGTACATAATTGGTATGTTCATTCTCAACTCATGTTCCATTTGATACAACCACTCCCAAAATCTTGGGTCTGTATAATGTAGGATTGCATCTGGTTTTTCTATTTCCATTATTTGTCTTAACAACTCAGGATTACCATAACCACTTATAGGATAAACCTTTAAGTATCCGTTATCTATACCTCTTTCTTTTTTAAGAGCAGAGGCCATATCAACAACCTTACCCTCATCAGGATGTTTTATAGCACCACCAATCTGTACCCAATCATAATGATGTGCAGTACCTAAAACAAACTCCCTTGACATAGTCCCCACTCCTGAAGACATTCTCAAGTCGTCTGATAATAATAATATTTTTTTCTTAGCCATTCAAAAGTTCCTTTGTATCTTTACCCTCATATCCAATTGGAAAATATTTATTTAATGTTTCAAGTTTATCATCATATTCAGCTATTATTGCAATCTCTTTTTCAATCGTATCCATTATATCCGCATGGTCACCGACTCCTACTGCATTATTCAATAGATTCTCTACATTGATTCTGTGTTTTTCAATATGTGCTAAAAAATGTGACTCACTTGCTCTTATTAAGTCGTCTCTTAAATTTACCATTTAAAACCTACTCCCACTTTTTTGACATTCATCATATTCATCTACAGTTTTTCTGAATTTATCGTCATAGACATATAAATCCATTGCTCTGTTGACAAGTTTTTGAAGTGTAAACTCGTTGATAACGGCAACACCTTTAAACTTTTTATAAATGTCTTGTATTATTTTTACTGATGTTAATTTTGTTGACTTCATAACCTTCTCATATATACATATATATAAATATGTACCTTAGTTCATAATAACGTATTTTTTTTCAAGTCTTTTTGCACAACCAAGAACGTGTTCTGTACCATTTGTTATCTTACCACCCGTAACAAAAGCCACCATTTTATCACATCTCTCAGCAATTTGTTTATTTCTTTTAAAGTAATTTGATACGTAATATGGTTTACTATAACTTCTTGCATCTAAAACACAATGTATGTTGTGATTATAATGTTGAGGTGGATACTCTTCATAATTAATATTAAACTCTAACGAATACTTTTTTGCATATCCATCAGCTCCATCCTTTTGTCCACCACTTACTATGACTAATTCTTTACCAAACTTTTGTTTTAAATTAAAAATAAATTCTTTTATCTTTTTGCGATTAGTATAGGTTCTACTCCCTACTATCGCTATAGTCATTATCATTCCTTTTTTGTTTCCTTATTGGTTTTGCTGGTTTGGTTGTAAACATAAAATCTATTATGTCACTAAAATAGTTAAGTCCCTGCATAATGCCCTCAAGACCTGAACCTTCAAAGTTAAATCTACTTGTACTAAGCCTATCTCCGATATTAAACCAAATAAAATCACCTCTCTTGACAATTTCTCCATTGGTTATAGTGGTTTTAAATTTTAGTTCAGATTCATATTCTGATATAAAATCTTTAATTTGTTTTGGTTTTAAACTATCTTCATCATACCAAAAGTGAACACTAAATTGTTTATTTTGATTCCAAGCCTGTTTTAACTTTTCTATTACTATATCTTCACCATTCCCAATAAAGTCATTCAATTTTATCCTAACATTTAATCTCATGCCATATTCCTATCACAAATTTCTGGTCGGTTTTTAAACTCACACCATTTGCAGTTATTATTAATAGTAATCTTATTATACTTCGTTGTTAAATCATGTTGACCTTTATCATCAAAACACTCATTAAGAAAATCGTCAAACCTATACATCACTTTATTTAATGATGGTTTACCATTAGCAGGTGTAAATGTTTGTACTCTTCTCTGAGGGAAATCTACTTTCTCATAGAGTTTTCTTTTGACGATAAAATATTCAACATCTATTTTATCAAGTGGTATACCTTTTTCTAAACTAAAGAAGTTCTTATATAATAATAATTGGTCTGTCTTACTTTTATCGGCTTTCATGTACTTGTTCCAACCCATAGTAGACGTTTTAATATCTATAATCTTATATCTATCTCTTATCTTATCATAGATTAACAAGTCTATGTAACCAACAAAATTAACATCGTTTTCTAATTTATACTCGATTGGTATTTCTACCCCAACCAACTCATAACCTTTTTTACTGAAGTATTGAGTCTTTCTTTTTTTGAGCCAATCTAAGATTATTAGTCCATGTTGAAAAAACTCTGACATCTCTTCTTTAGTACATATCTCTTGACCAAGATGTTCTTTGGTATCCTTGAAAACTTTTCTCATGTTGTCAACTAACAATTGATTTAGGTCTAAAGAGTCAGCATTTTTTATTGTTTCTTCGTACATAACAGTTAGATATTTCTGTATGACTTCATGCATAGCCGTACCAAATAGTGTGTGTATATTACCACCATCTTCTCTGATTTCGTCTATGTAATTTAATTTCCATCGATATGGACATTTACTCCACATGGAAAATTGACTATAACTTACTCTACCCATTATATAACCTTATCAATCAAACCATACTCAAGACATTCTTTAGCACTTAAGTATGTATCGTTTCGTTGAATATCCTCCCAAAAGTCTTTATCTTTATTTGTTACTTCTGACAATAAGACGTTTATATCTTTTTGTAAATCTTTTAAATGTTCGACTCCCCTCATGACATCTGATGACTTTCCTTGTTCAAATGCAGAACCCTCATGAACCATTACAGTAGAATGTCGAGTCAATGTTCTTTCACCTGTACCACAAGCTAACAGAACCGAGGCTGCACTCATACAAGTTCCTACACAATGTGTATTTACTTTTGGAGCCATATGTCTGATGTAATCAATCAAACCTAACATTGCATAAACATCACCACCATATGAAGAAATATTTAAATTAATAGCCTTCGTTGGATTGACTCTGTTTAGGTAGTCAAGTTTTACCATAGTTGAATACAATGAATCTATGTCAAATTCATAGTTCATATAAGTGGTGTTTGTTACAGAGTTTACACCCCACTCCATCTCTTTGATAGCAAAGAGTCTTGATTTTTGGTCTTGCCAATCTTCCATGTTTTCTCCTAATTCATATAACTAAGCTACGAAACTTTTTATATATAAGTCAAGCATTATCTTAAATTTAATTTCTTTATTTCTTTTGGGTCAACCCCATAACGTTTTAGTAATGTTAGTAACTCTTGTTTACCTTGTTCAGTAGCATACCAAAAGTCCAGCGAAGTTTTAGCCTCCACCAAACTTAGTTCAAAGTGTTTAGCAACAATCTCCAACAACCATTTTTCATAAGCCATGTCTTTACTTCCTTTAATATATTTTAAAAAAACTCTACCTTTTGGTAATATGTTTGAATACAACTTGTACAACACCTTTGGTTCGAGTGGTAGCTTTTGTATATCGTTTACCATAGTAACCCATTCCATTTTCATGGACAAAAACCTGTTGACCATATAATTAGACCAACTCTTTTTATCAGCATCAGTCATATCATTCCAATATGTCTGTGTTTGTTTTTGTGTAACGTGATTAATATGGTCAAATAATGATTTTGTTTTCATATTGACCTCTTGAGTTAATAAATAGTGTAACCAAATTTCAAATACAACTAAAAATTATGACAGGTAAACTAACGAAGAGCTCCCTATCAGCATGTAATTTCTATAAATCTTATAATTCTCATCAAGTGTATCTTCTAAAATATCCGTCTCTAATGCAGCTCTACTCTCAGAGTTAGCAAAGTTGTCTACGGCCCATTGTCCATCAACACTACGTGATACGGCAGTACCATAACACATATCCCAATCACCAGCAACTTGGTCGATATAATGAACATGGTCATATGAATACCTTAAAATAAAAGTGCTATTATCTACACTCTCTGACATTGAACCATCAAGTCCACTACCATAATTAGTGTTGGTATGTTCAGTATAATCAATACCATTTACTGCTAAACTATGACTTATACATTGTCTGAATAAAGCTGATGGATTATACAAGTCCGTATTATTATCTTGTTTTAGAGCCTCTTGTACACCCTTAACCTCACTATATCCTTTAGAACGGACGTGACCTGCTAGTTCATTAAATTTAAATCTTGATTGTGATATTGTTTGTTGGATATCACTTCCTGTTACTATTAACCCACCACAACGTTCATCTTCCGATAACCAAGAACCAACTGCAAAATCAATTATCTTTTGACTATTGGTTCCGTTACAATAAAAGTCCATATTAGATATGACACCAATATTATGTGCATTACTACCTGACCAATATCTTGAACTTGTGAAAGGTGAACAATAAGTTCTTGACAACGACTCTATGGTTGATGAATTAAAAGCCGAACTATCATGTGTTAAACTTCCAGTCATTTGATTGTCCGTCATAATATTTGTTGCACTCAAACCCCAATATGGATTTTCGTGGTGACTTATATGTGATGATGATACGAAATGTAAAAATGCCATTGATTTCTCCTAAGTATAAATATAACACTCATTAAATACTATGTGAACTCTGTCTTCATGTTTGTCATAAGTACATGGGTTTACGGCAGTGTGTGAATTACTTGCCTCTATTTGATACATAAACCCATCGTCTTTCATATGAAAACCAACCCCATGAGCTGATTCTAAAACTTCTTCATTATAAAAATTATTCTCATTCACTCTGACATAATAAAAACTATCTTTTGGTGAAAGTATAGGTAAATGAAATCTTCTTTCAAAGTCATGGTGCATTTGATAAACACTTGTTGGTTTCATTACCATAACTCTAATCCTACCTATTTTATACTCGTGCTTAACTTCATGGCAAATCTGATAAATATAGGGACAGAGTCCTCTTAAAGTTTCATTTACAACTGAAAAGTCATGTTCTACTAAATGAGAATTTTGTTCCCAAAACAAACTACCAACTGCCTGATTCCATTTATCATCATCCTTACAATCTTTAGTATGAGTTAATCCAATCTGTTGAACGTTAGATAAATCTGTCGTATCAACGTGTTCTTTTAATACTTGCCATTCTCTTTTTAAGGTCATGACATCGTATCGAGTATCTAATCTTTTTATTAAATCACTTGTTTTCAAGTGTAATCTCCCTTATCCTACCATCGAAGTTAATAATAAAATTAACAACTTCTAAAATATTATCTAATGTTAATTTGTTTCCATCCCACCAATCTTTTATTCGAGGTGTATCCACCCATCCAGGCCTAATCAAAGAGCATTTTACACCCCATGATTCCATGTAACAATCAAAGTTTGTTTTATCTAATAATGATTTACCTATATCGTAATCTGTGTCTGCACCCCAATCAGGTGCATTTGAGCCGATTGATATTATCATTTTATTTGAATCATCTTTCCATTTGGAATAAACATATTTTAGTGCATCGGATTGTGCATATGGATTGTCATCATCGAAAGCGTTATTGATAAATAAGTCACAACTATCATCAAACCACTCTGAAATATCAACAATTGGTCTGCCATTGGAGCGACTAGCCCCAATGACATTACAATTGATATTTTCATAGAGATACTTACCTATACCAGAAGTATGTCCTGTTATAATTGTAGTAGAACTGCTATGAAGCATAGTAATATAGCCGTGCCTGTTTTCCAATCAATACTTTGTCCCAAGATAAAATATGTACAAACAGCAAAGATTACTGTTCCTATGAATTGACTTAATATTTTATAGAACCAAGCTTCAGGATGATATTGGAAACTATAAAATGCTGCATATGAAAAAGCCATACTTGTTGGGATTCCGAATATAAGAGATGGATATGGTGGTTTCATGAAACTCCAAGTCGCTTGTCCAGCCTGTAATATCCAAGCCAAAACGTACCCAAAAGCTAACCACAAGGAGCATATAATAAGAGCCTTCATTAGAATTTATACCTAAAACTAATTGCAGTTTGTCTTGGTAAACCAGGTTGGAATCCAAAACTACTACCAGTTGCCCAATATTCAGTATCTAATAGATTACTTATGAACAAACCTAATTCAATGTTTTTATTAACATCATATTTTAATGATAAATCTGTTACAAGACTTGTTGGTAGAGTTGCTGAATCTTCGGTAGATACCCACTCTCCATTTTCATCAAGGTAACCATCAACGGAAACCTCACTATTATTCTCTAATATATAAATGTCTTTGTAATATCTTGATGATATGGTAGCCTTTACTTTGTCTTTTGTGTAATTCAAACTACCAGTTAACATTGTCTGAGGATACCCAACCTCATACTTTTCATCCGTATCATTTTCATCTCTGTATAATACGTTTCTACCCTCTTCATTAAATGGTTCACCCCAAACGTTTTTGGCCAATGAATAGTTTACGTTTGCAGATAAATTATAAGGTAGATTAACAGAACCAAACAACTCCAAACCTTGATACGTTGCGTCTCCAATAGGAACATACTTACGTCCTTTATAATCGTAGTCATCTGTATTAGCTTTTTCAACATCCGTTATAAGTAAGTTTTTACCACTAAAGTCCATATTATATATGTTTAGTCCAAATGATTTATATTGAACACCAACTTCTGTGTTGATGACTTCTTCCATTACGATATCACTTTTAGGAGCACCATAATTAAACATTGCTCTCATTCTTGGTTCATTAAGAGATTTAGATATACCAAGTCTCGTTACCAAATCATTATTGTAACGATAAAGTACACCAACTTTTGGTGCAAAAGTTCTAAACTCTTTTTTCCAAGTCATTGGTGAACCAGTAGTGTTGTTTGTATTAGGCATGTTTTCATCAATATTATATGAGAACATTGAGTATTGTAAATCAGCCATCAAACTAAACTTACCAATATTATGTAATCCACGAACAAAGATATTAGAAGATGGTTTTTCAGCGTGATAATCCCATAGTTTACCACCTTCAATTAGTGCAGTACTAACTCCACCAATATCATAGTAATAAGATGTACCACCATCACCAAATCCATTATTAACAAATGCCATTAAATGTGTCCAAAACATTTGATTATCAATACCGAGAAAAACTTTACTATTATCAAAAGTTTTTTCAAGTGTAGTTACGAGTCCAATATGGTCTGTATCTGCCCAACTTGAATATTGATATAGATTAGGGAAAAAAGAAGCACCTTGATTAAGTGTCTCCCAACTCATCAAACCCTTTTCATCTCTACCAACAAAGAACCACCTATCAAGTAACGCCAGATAACCATTACCTTTTGTATAGTAGGCCGTATTTGTTAATTCTAAATTATCACTAATTTGATAATCATGGTGTAATTCAAATGTTGGTTTATGGTAAGCATTGTTATCTAAACTTGCTCTACCACCTGATGTTTTTAACCAACTACCAGCAATATTCTTTGGTTCATGTGTTACCAATTTGATAGCATCCCCAATAGTAAGAACTCTATCCTCTTCAACATTTTCAACCTCGATGTGTGCATTTTTACTATGGTCTCTACCATACATTGCCCACTCTTTAGGTGATTTACCATAAAAGTGAAATGTATAAATCTGTGGAGCACCATGAAGAGCACCTCTAAAGTTATGTCCACCCACTCTTTTTTTGAATCCAAAGTAATAACCAAATTGTTCTTGATATTGTCCTACACGATATCCATAGTCTTTGTGATAATGAAAATAAACTTTGTAATTTTCTGTAACTCTATTTACGGACAACTTAATATTATTAGGGTCACCATCACCATTTTCTAATTTTACTTCAGTTTTCTTTTTACTTGGTTGTTCAGTATTTATGTGAATTGAACCACCAAGATTACCAAGACCATAAAGTGAAGAACTAACTCCCCTTTGTACTTGAAATGATTCGGCATTATCTTTTAGTACTTCCCAATTAGGCCACCACACGAGTCTTGCAGTTGGGTCACTTATAGGAACGTTGTTAACAGAAACGTTAAGTCTTTGTTCATCAAAACCTCTTATCCATATCTTAGTTTGACCGAAACTACCAACATCATTTCTTATGTACACACCAGGTGTATTACTGACTTGATATCCAAGGTCTTGTGACTCGTTCATATCTATTACTTCTTTGTCAATATTGGTAAAAGCTACTGGTGTATTATTTTTAGCAATGTTATAATCACCTACAACCTTAACTGTATCTCCAACGTAATCTGTCTCCAAGACAATCGGTCTTTGTGAAAATGCAAAAGTAAGAGTCATCAAATAAATGATTACTTTATTCATCTCTATTCTCCATTCTTTTTATTATATTCAATTCGTATTTTGTTAATGACTTTCCCATTGAATTCCAATGTTCATGGTGCCAAGATAGGTACTCATATCCCAATTCTTTTAGACTTTTAGAATGATTTATTAACATTACAGGTGAGAATTTTCTTCCTCTATAACCTTCATCTACATAAAACTGAGAGCCAAAGACCCATCCCTTTGGTATAAATATATCCGTAATGTACTTAAATTGATTTTTTTTACGAACGTCATATGCTAAACCACCTGTTTTATTTTCGTAAGCTGATATCTTATTTGTAGCATCCCAATTCCAACCAATAATCTTATCGTTAAATTCCATTACGAATAACAACCAATTACCATTTAGTCTTGAATCTAAATCTTCTAAGTCCCACATCCCATGATAGTCTACAAGTAAATTAGATTTGTCCAATGCTCTCTGTAATTTATCCTTAAAGATATTATCATAATTCTTAACTTGATAATATTTTACACCCTCTTTAATACGTTGTTCAGATACTTTGAAATCAGGATAAGTTTTATACTCTAAACTCCAATCATGTAAACTCATGTACTCTGGATTTGTTTTATCATCAAGGTTCATGAATGCCAAACTTTACTTTGTGCTCTTTGAATAAATTTATATCCACCATCTACCTCTTCCCATATATCTGAGGTGTTAAACCATTCTCCAATTCTATCCTTACCTAAGTATCCTAACATTAAACCAGGCCCTTTAATGAGTAGTTCACTTCTTTCATTTATTTTTACTTCATATCCATCATATGGATTCATAATTAAATTGTTTACACCAATCAAACCAGGCATTAGAACCTCTGTCATAGACCAACTTGCCCACCATTTATCTACACCATTGAGTTTGTCAACGTGAATTTGTTTAACCACATCACCACCCATTGTTACTCTCGTTCCTTTGAAAGAATGGTCATCATCTAACATCTCTACAATCTCAGGTATCCATCCAATCATTGTAAAATTATTTTTTCTTACATCATCATTGTTAAACTTCTTAATTAGATAGTCCGCACCAACTAATATAGCTGGTAAAGTTATCATTAAAATTGCAGTGGAATTTGGTAACTCACTACAATAAACAAAATCATCTTTGGTATATCCCCAATTCTTAATTGATTGTAGAACTGCCCATTCAATAGACTCTCTTTTGTGACATACTAATTTACTTTCTCCTGTAGTACCTGATGTTGACCATATTGCTTGAATACCCTCTAAAGAATTAGATTCAATTATTTTTATGATTTCATTTAATCCATTGGGATGAATATCATATCTAAGTGGAACATATGTTACCCCACTCAAATAACAAGCAAAAAAGTCTATTATGTTTTGTCTTCTACTTTTTGTTTTTGATATATAATAATCACCATCAATTAATGATGCACACTCTTCTACAATTTTAGCCATCGGTGGATTGGAATCTTTTAACATATTAAAAAGTATCATAATTTAACTCCCATAAAGTAATTTAAGTTTACCATAATGAACGTCAATGTCGTTGTTCTTAACTCTCTTAAAACACGATTTAGATTTCTCCTCTATTATATTTGGATTGGAAATTATATCCTTAACTATATTTTGTAGTTCTTCCACAATAGTATTACTAATATCTTTTCTTTGTTTTTTGTAAGTATACAATGCTTCTCCAAAAGAGTTCTTAGGGATGTCAATTACCCACCCACAACTATTATTGTTTATTTCTTTTAGTGCATTCACATTTGTAGTGATAACAGGAACACCTGAAGCTTGAAATTCTAAAACAGAGTAACCATAGGTGTCTGACCAAGTTGGTAGTAAACCAACGTGTTGTTCTTTCATTAACTCTAAAACATAATCATTAGGTAATGTTTCATAGTGTGTAATCCAATCAGAACCCTTGATTATCTTTTTCACCTCATTGTCATGATATTGTGATTCGTTTCTTGCATAAGGGTCAAACGATAAAGAACTAACTATTGTTAATTCAATATTATTTACAATTAAATCATCAAGTGCCCTAAGAATCTCAACACCACCTTTTCTAAAAAAATCTTTACCGACTATCATTAATTTAAGAACACCACCATCATATTTTATATTCTTATCAGTTAGCATTTTCTGTGGTGGATTCATGATAAACATCTTTCTTTCTAAGTGTGAGTATCCACTTTCTTTCATTAATCTTTTTTGTATGTCATAACACCATTGTGATATTGCCAATATGGCAATACAATTGTCTTTTGATATTTGGTCTAATCTTTTTGTTAATTCTTCAGACTTTAATATGTTATGAAAATTACCCTCATGGTGATATGAATCTATCGTATCTGATATTCTTGGAAGTATGTCCTCGAATGTAGAAATCCATTTTTTCTTTCCAAAGTATATGTGATTAAAAAAATGATATAAATCGACATCATCTTCACCATAATAGTCAAAGTATTTATTGTCCCATCTATCGTCATTACCATCATGGAAATCTATATATTCATATCCCAATTCATGAGTGTTAACGTTACGATACCAGCCATTACAAACTCTATGGTATCCTATTTTCATTTCTTAAGAATACCTTTCTGATATGGTATATCGTGTGGTGATTCTGCTTTCTTCGGAACACTATCATGTAATCCAATTGATTCAAAGAGAGTAAAATCTGCACAAGATTGTCTCATATTCAACGTATGTTTGTTATGTCCCCACTCTAAATAATTACCGAATGTGTCTGAGTCTTTAATAAAAGTCTCTTTAAAATAACCTAAATGTGATATTTGTCTGATAAGTGATATCTCAGGAGTTAAATTGTCTAAAATCTCTTCCATATAAACATCTACTGCAAAGGTAATTGGAAAAAAATTATCAATTAACTTTTGTGCTGATTTACGATTTAGAATATATGCATGAGCACCAAACCAAGATTGACCATAAACTGTTTTATTTAATAGTTTTACGTCATCTTGAAATGGATGTCCTCTTATCTCATGGTGACTTTTACCCAAGCATAAGATTTCCCAATCCTTTATTTTATCTAACTCGTTTATTACATCGTAAATTTCTTCATCAGTAGAACAATTGATTGCATCATCTTCAAGTATTAAACAACGTTCCTCATCGGTCTCAAGAAATTTTTCCCAACATTTTTTCTGTGTTAGTGCCACCCCATAGACAGCTCGTGTACCTATAAAATAACCTGGTGATAAAAAGTAATCATTGATAACACCATCTTGTA
>MDSV01141351.1_pt1 | contig 17966 bp, 7 predicted proteins | sample 810851 | NCBI WGS metagenome assembly MDSV01 (sample SAMN05326640, study PRJNA326480) | marine metagenome | isolation source: seawater | place: Atlantic Ocean: North East | collected 2012 | reverse complement strand
GCGGCGCGGCGGCGGCGCGCGCCGGCGGCGGCGACGGCGTACGCCATCGCCGCGTCCGTCACCGGCGACGTCGGGTGCGCGAAGCCCCTGGACCTGCCCGCGCTTCCGCTCGACACGCGACCCAAGCTCACGGACGCGCACTTCTTCCTCGGCGCGTCGTTTCGGCCGAGCCGGGGCCCCGCGGGGAGGCTGGCGCACGCGGGGAGGACGGAGGCGAAAGCGGCGGCGGACGCGGGGGGCTACGCCGCCGCTTCGGAAACCGCCATCGCCGTTTCGTCGCCGCACGCGCCGTGCGCGCGCGTCTGCTCCGAGCGCTTCGCGCCGCGAAAGGCGCGAAGCGGCGGCGAGCGCGCGGCGCTGAGAGCCGCGCTGGAGGTGGCGCTCGAGATGACCGAGGGAGAGACCAAAACGGCTCTCTTCGGCGCGCGCCGTCGGCTTCAGTGCTCGCGCCTCGAGCTCCCCGGCCTGTGCGACCGGTACATGCGCGCGGTCGAGGCGCGCCTGGAGCCCGGCGCGCCGCTCCTGGACGCCGACCCCGTGGAGCTCGCCCTGGAGGTGAGCGCGTGGGACCTCGTGAAGACGCTCTGGGGCGACGAGCCCGGCGGCGCGCCCGACGGGAGCGCCGCCGACAGGCACCGACGCCGCGCCAAACTTGGCGCGTGGCTCCGCAAACAAAACGGCGCCGCGGGAGGTTCCTCCGACGCGTTCCCGGCGAAGGCGGCGTTCGGCGCGCCCGTCGCCGCGACGCGCGCGGCGGCGGCGAGCGGCAACCCCCGTCTCGCGACGCTCATCGCACAGGGGGGCTGCGGCGGCGCCGGCGCCGCGCTCGCGGCGGCGCAACTGGAGACGTGGCGCGGCGGCGCCGCCGGAAAGTACGTCCCCGCGGCGGCGGCCTCGGTTCTGGGCGCGCTGGCCGGCGAAGTGGCGCCGCCGCGCGAGGACCTGCCCGTGCACGACTGGCGCGGCAACTTCGGCCTGCACCTGTGGCACGGCGCGAGCCCCACGGCGACGATCGCGCGCGTCCTTGACGGGTACCTCGACGCCGTCGCCGACGGCGCCGCCGCGCGCCCGGACGCGCCGGGGTTCTCCGCGCGCGAAGCGACCGCGCGCGGGTCCGTCCCCGCGGCGATCGACGCGCGCGCGGACCGGCTGCGGGAGATTTGCTTCAACCTGCTCGTGCTCTTCTGCACGGGCGAGAGCGCGCTGCGCGAGTCCCCGAACGGCGCGCGGGAGGTGCGCAAGATGTTCCACCCGCTGACGTACCGCGCCGCGGACCTCGCCGACGCCGGCGCGGCGTGGCGGGTCTTCTCGGCGCTGCGCGCCGCCGGCGCGCTGGGCGACGGCCCCGACGTCGAGGCGCTGGGCGACGACTTGGCGGTGCGCTTCGCGTGCCAGCTGGAAGGCTTCGGCGACGCGCAAAAAGGGGAGGGCCTCGCGGAGTGGGCCGTGTTCGTGCTCATGCACGTCGCGGACGGGCCGAGGCGCGCGGCGGCGGCGCGCGAGGTTTTACGCCGGCGGTGCGCGGAGTGGCGATCGGACGCGCACGTAAAAACCTTCTTGGTAGAACGCGCGGGATGCGACGCGGCGTGGCTGGAGGAGGCGGAGGCGCAATCCCGAAACTTCCACGCGACCAGGGAGGTGGACGCGTAGTGCGCGTCGTTCGTTTTTTTTTCAAACAAAAGGAAACGTCGTCGTCGGCTAAAACGCGGGGGCGCTTTTTTTTTTTTTCAGCGCTCCCCTCGCGAGTCTCGTCACGACGCCGCCTTCTTCGCGTCGTCAAAGTCGATGACGTTGACGGCGTTGTTGGAGTAGCACGCCGCGATCTTCGTCCCGTCCACGTTCCAGCACACCTCGAAGATCCCACCCTCGCCCTTATGCGTCTTCACGCGCTTCCCGTCCGTCACGCGCCACACGTGCAGCCGCTTGTCGAAGCTCCCGGACGCGATGTGGCGCCCATCCGGAGAAAACGCCACCGAGTACACCGGGTCGGTGTGCGCGGCAAGCGTGTGCACGCAGACGCCCTTCTCCACGTCCCACAGCTTGACGGTGGCGTCGTACGACGCTGACGCTAAAAGCAGCGGCAGATCGGGGTTCTCCGTCCCCGGTCCGGTCGGCGACCACTTGATGGTGTAGATCTCCTTCCGGTGGTCGGAGAAGTCGCGCACGCACGCGTCCGAGTCCAAACTCCACACCTTGCACGTGTAGTCGTCCGAGCACGACGCCAGCAGTTTTCCCGCGGGGTCCCACTTGATGGCGTTCACCTCGTCCGCGTGCCCCTTGAACGCCTTGACGGGTTTCTCCTCACCGAGCTCGCACACGTAAATCATGTGGTCCATGGACGAGGTGGCGAACTGCGTGTCGTCGCGCCAGTCCACGTCCAGCGTCGGCGCGGCGTGAAACGCGAAGCGTTGTCGCGGCGTTCCCGCCTCGGCGTCCCACGCGACGGCGGTTTTGTCCACGCTCCCGCTCAACAAAACCGTGCCTTTCTTGTTCCACTTCAGCGAGAATATCGGGCCGCTGTGCGCGTTCAGCGAGTGCACCAACGTGCCGTCGTCGCGCCACACCCGCGCCAAGCCGTCGTACGACCCCGTCGCGAGCAAAGACCCGTCGCCGTTCCAATCGAGCGTCGTCACGTCTTTGCTCTTGTTCGCCCACTCCGAATCCGCCCCCGCCGGGCCGCCGTCGTTCTTCTCCTTCTTCACCGGGGAACTCGATGTCAACCCATCCTTGCCGCCCTTCTTCTCCTTCTTCTCCTTCTCACGCTCCACAGCGCCGTCGCCGTCGCCCGAGGGGTCACCGTCGCCCTTCTTGCCGTCCTTGGCCTCGTGGCGCAGCACCAGCGGCGGCGGGGCCTCGGCGGCGGCGCCGCGGCCGCTCGGCCCGGCGGGCACCGACCACATGCGCGCCGTCGCGTCGCCGCCGCCGGACGCCAGCTGCGTCGCCGCGGGCGACCACGCGCAGATGAACACCTCGGACGTGTGCCCCTCGAGCACGGTGACCGCGTCCTTCGGAACCAACGAGACGTCGTCGTCGTTCGCGGCGCCGTTCGCCGGAGCTTCGTCGAGTTCCATGGCGTTCGCCTCGTCGCGGCGCGTACGCTCCTTCTCCCGTCGCTCCTCCTCGGCGCGCGCCGCCTCGCGCTCGGCGTCCGTCATGTTGCGCTTCGTCTTGACGATGGTCTTCAGGTCCTCCACGGGCTTGCTCAGCAAGTCCGAGCTCGTCAGCATGGAGAAGTTGTTGTCCACGTCCGTGCCATCCTGTTTCGCGGAAAGCCGCCGCGGATGACGACGACGACGACGACGAGTGGTCGATGGGGCGATCGGATCGGGGCGTCGGTCAGCGGGGCGCGGGGGCGCGAGGGAGGGCGGGGGTCGTGCGCGTCGCTTTTCGAGGCGCGCGAGTGACACGAACGCACGCCGGTGGCCGTGCGCGAGTCGGGCGGCCACCTTGCGTCCTCCCGACCCGCGCATCTGGCGCGCGTCTGCCGCGCCGCGTAGTGCGCACTGCGCGTCGATTGGCGGGAAAAATGAGCCGAATGCGACGCCGGAGACAGCGCCGTGCGGTTCGTGCGAATCGGGGATGTGACGTGTGAACGCACCTCGTTGAGGTTGGCCTCGAGCTCGAGGTACTGCAGGCCTTTCTGGATGAACGAGACCAGCGCACCGGGCGGAAGCTCCACCCCGCGAGCGATGGACGTCTTCGAAACGAACGATTCGTAGCCAAACGTGTACGCCGAATGCGTGAAACCGGACTCCTGCAAGTAGCGGTACACGAGGTAGTTGACCTCGTCGCTGGAGATGGACATCGTGCACAGCACGCAGGCCAACGGCGTGTACCCACCAGACGAGCGCGATGGGTGGTCGGCCGCCGTGCGGTGTGAGCCTCGAGCGCGCGTCACGCATCGTTGAACAAACCCTACTTGTGGCGCGCGGCACGTCGAGGTTAGCGCGAGAAGCGCGTCCAAGTTTTACGGTCGATTCAAGCCGTTTCTGCGCAACGCAGCACGGATCCTCGGACACGCCAGCGCGCCTCGTCGCGCGACGCCCTCGAGGGCGACGTCCGCGTTCCCGCGGGCGTTCCCCTCGCCGCGCGGGCGCGATGCCGCTCACGCAGGTCCTCGACCCGTTCGGCGAGCCCCTCGACCTGTGGCTCTCCCCCAACCACGAGGGGCAGCGCCGGTACGTCCACCCGAGCGAGCTCGCGGAGGTTGCCGAGGCGCGCGATGTGGCGGGGACGAGCGGCGAGGGCGCGACCGACCCGAACGCGGTGGTGCTGTGCGAGCCCGTCCCCGATGACGACGCGGGCGCGTCGCGCGTCCCGCCCTGGCTGCGCGCGGGCGCCGACGCGGGCGTCGAGCCGGCTCGCGCGTCGACGGGCAGGGTCCCCGCGCCGTCCCCTCGGCGGAGTCGCGCGTCGGGTGACGGAGCGTCGTCGAGCCAAGGCGGGCTCGGCGACGCCGTCGCGACGTACGACCCGCGATTCAACAACGAGTCGGGGGTGCCCACGGTGTTCGTCACGCGCCCCGGGCCGCACGTCACCTGCCGCGCGTGCCGCGACGTGTTCCTGGACCCCGTCGTGGCGCACGACGGGTTCACGTACTGCCGGGGATGCGTGCCGAACGACTTGGACGCCGAGGCGGCGGGTTCGGCGGACGCGGCGCGCGGCTTCGCGCTCGGCGTGGACGACCTCGCCGCGGACCTCGGCGCGCGCGAGCGCGTCGCCGCGCTGCACGTTCTGTGCAGACACGGCCTGCGGTACGTAGACAGCGCCACCGGCGTCGGGCGCTGGACGCACGAGCCGGAGGGGTGCGCGGCGACGATTGCGGTTTCCGAGCGCCGCGCGCACGAGGACGCGTGCGGGTTCGCGCGGTCGCGGTGCGCGCTTCCGTTCGGGGGGTCGAACCTCGGCGGCGGGGACGACGGAGACGCGGACTCGTGTCCCATGGTGGTGTACAGGCACGAGCGCGCGAAACACCGCGCGTCGTGTCCGTACCGTCTGGTCCCGTGTTCAATCCCCGGGTGCGGCGAGCGGGTCCGCCAAAACAGACTGGCGCAGCACGTCGCCGTCTGCGACAAGAAAATCGCGACGTGCCCCAACGCGTGCCCCTGGCGCGGCCGCGCCGGCGAGCTTCCCAGGCACAGGGCGACGTGCGCGCTGGAAGTCGTGGCGTGCGGCCGCGAGGACACCGAGTGGGGCGTGGGCGGCGACAAACAGAGGGAGCGGTGCGCGTACCGCGGCGAGCGGAGGCTGGCGCGCGCGCACGACGAACGGTGTCCTTTCCGCGGCGTCGCGTGTCGGCACTGCGACGCGCTCGTGTGCGCGCGGCGGCTTCTCGAGCACGAGCGCGTCTGCGCCGAGCGGCGCGTCACGTGCGACGCGTGCGGCGACTCGGTGCTGGAGCGAAAACTCGCGGCGCACGTCGAGACGGAGTGCCACAAAAACGACAAGAGCGCGTTCGCGAAGTGCGAGTATCACCGGTTCGGGTGCGCGTTTTCGGGCTCCGCGGCGGCGTTGCGCGCGCACGCCGAGGAGGACGCGGCGAAGCACCTGCGGCTGGTCGCGCTGGCGGTCGAGGCGTCCGCGGCGTCTTACGACGCGTGGTACGGGGAGGTGAACGCGGTGCGCGACGAGGTGGCGCGCGCGACCGCGCGCGCCGCGCGCGACGTCGACGCCGTCGCCGCCGAGTCGCGGCGCGTCGCCGAGGCGGCGCGCGCCGAGGCGGCGACGCGGGACGACGCGCTGGCTGATTTGCGCGCGTTCTACGAGACGGAGCTCGCGAAGGTGCGCGAGTCCGCGAAACGCACGCGGGCAGCCACGGAGGCGCGCCTGAACGCGGTGGTGGCCGAGAACGCTTCGCTGCGAGACCTGCTCGCCTCGAAACTGACGAAAGAGGCCGCCTCGGCGACGGCGGCGGAGATGGCGGAGGGCGTCGCGCGGTGCCGCGCCGTCGCGGACGCTTCCGAGGCGGACGTCGCGAAGCACACCGAGCGGTGGGCGCAGGACGTGGCGCGCATGAAGACGAGCGTCGTCGAGGCCCGAGCCGCCGTCTCCAGCTCCGCGGCGGAGCTCGAGCGGCGACTGGAAAAACACGAGCGCGAGGACGGCGAGCGCGGCGCGCGCGTCGAGCGCGAGCTGCGCGAGCACGTCGTCGAGTGCGTCGGCGACTTGGACTCGCTCGCCGCGAGGCAGAAGGCGCTCGAGCGGCGGTGGGTCGTGGCGAACGAGAAGCTCAAAGGCGTCAAAAACGACGGCGGCTTTGTCATCACCGCGGAAACGCGGACGGGGCCCGACCCGCGTTCGGCGGACGCGGACGGCACGCACAGCCGCTGGGCGGCGAAGAGGGCGGCGGAGGGCGCGCGGTACCGCGCCGACGCCGACGCCGAAATTTCGGCCGAGGAGAATCGAGAAGCCTCCGACGCGAGCGAGAAGGGCGAGACGCGCGCGAAGAACACCGAAAACCAGGCGTCGTCGGCGAAGGTTTCCGGTCCGAGAGCCGCCGAGCGCCAGAGGGGCGCGCACGCCGCCGAGCTCCTGTTCGGCCGGGGGTCGCGCGCGGACCCGAACGTCAGGTCGAGGAAGCCGTAGCCGCCGTCGGCGTATTAATAATTTTTTAATTCCTTCGTCTCCGCTCGAAGTCGGCGTGCGTCGCCCTGTACTTGGCGAGTATGTACTCGCCGTACGTCGTGGGCTCGTACCTGACCGGCGGGTTCTCCGCGACGCACGCGGGCAAGGGCTCCACGCGCGTGTCGAAGTCGGGTTCCCAGAAAAACGCGCAGCTGTGCCGTTGGTATCCTCGAGCTTTCCTCGCGTCGCCGCTCTGGAGAGCGTCTCTCGTGACGACCCTGTGCACCGTGCTCTTGAACACGCCGTTGGTCCAGCGCTCGCACAGATCGCCGACGTTACAGATGAACGCGTTCATGTGACTCGGAAGGGGTTTCACGGGGTACCACACGTCGTCCTTCAGAATCTCCAGGCCCTCGGCGCCGTCCGTCCACAACACGGTGAGCACGCCGTAGTCGCTGTGCGCGCCGGCGCCCAAGACTCCCTCCGCGGGTCGACTCGGCTGCGCGGCGTACCGCAGAGGCCTCAGCGTCGCCGTCGGGAACCTGAACTTGTCCTCGAAGAACGCGCGGTTTAAACCGAGGGCCTCCGCGAACGAGGGCATGAGCGAGTCGCAGAGGTTCGTCAAAGCCGCGTGGTACCGCATCATGGGTTCGCGAAAACCACCCGGAAGGCTGGCGCGTAATCCCAGCTTCGCCTCGTCCGGCCACTGGTTGGCGCCGCGCAGAGGCTTCCCGTACTCGTCCGAGCTCGGATCGATCTCCCTTCCGATGTAGTACCCTTCCTTGGTATCCCCTCGCGTCTGCGTAGCAGGGTCCAGCGTCTCCTCGCCGAGAGGCGTCCACCCGCGGTTGTTCGCGTCGTTCGACGCGAGCACGGTGCGCTTGGCACTCTCCGGGAGCGCGAAGAACGCCCTCGAAGCGTCGTACATGCCGTCGACGAGGCTTCGCGGCACGCCGTGATTCATCAGGTAGAAGAATCCGTGGCGCACGCATGCGTCTCGTATGACGGATGCCACGGACGCGGGGTCCGCGGACAGGTCCACGATCGGGATGTCGTCGCTCGACTCGGTCATGGCGCGCCCCCGGAGATGCGACGGGTGATTTTCGCACCCGTCGTCTCGGAAACCTCGTCATACTTGCGAAAGCAACAACGCGAACGGCTAAGCGTCATCGCTCGACGCACACGCGTCCGCGCCCGACACGCTCGTGGACGCGGGGATGGGTCCCGAAGTCTCCACACCTCGGGCGTAGTGTCCACACGCGGGCTTTAAGTCATCGACACCCGAACATGTCACGCGACGCGCCCGCCCCTCCGCGCGCGCCGCTCGCGGCGACCGAGGTGAACGCTCGCGACGACGACGATGCGCGTCGGAAACCGAGCTGGTCCACGGTCTCGCGCCTCGCGCACCTCTTCCCCCCTCCCCCTCCCAAGTTCCTCGGGGACTTCCGCGCTGACGCCAGCGACACGGACGAGGAAAGCCTCGAGACCGGTTCTCCGGGTGACGACGCGCGTCGCGGTCGACGCGCGTGGTCCGCGTCGGGAACGACGGACGAGCGGCGGTCTCGCGAGACCGCGGTTTCGGTGTCGAACGGGCTCATCGCCGCCGTCAGCGCCAAGACCAAGGCACGCGCGGAGGCGCGAAAGGTGGAGATAGCGCGCGCGGAGGCTGCGCGGCGCGTCACTGAAGCCGCCGAGCGCGCGGAGGAGGACAAGAAGGCCCGTAACCGCTCGCTCGTGGAGAACTTCCGCCGCGCGTCGCGCGCGGCGGCGGCGGCGGCGGCGGCGTTGAAGTCGGAACGCAGATCCGGACGCGCGGTCGCGCGGGACCAAAGAGAAGAGGTACGGGAACTTTGGGCCGCCGAGTTGGCGTTCGAGGGCGCGACCAACGACTGGCGCGACGCGCGGCGCGGCGCGACGCCTGCCGGGACGGCGGACGCGGCGGCGGTTCGCCGGGACGCGCGACGCGATTCGCGACGGACGAACGAAGCGTTCCGTTTCGGTTCCGATTCCGGTTCCGCGTCGGATCCGTACGCGCCTCCGCCCACTGTCGCGGAGGCACACCTGCACGCGGCGTACGTGCGTCGGGAGACGCGCGCGTACGGGAAGCGGTGCGCGAAGTGCGACGCGGGCGAGTCGCACGGCGCAGCGGAGTGCGCCGCCATCTCGGAGGCGCTCAAGAACACGACGCTCGCGCCGCCGCGCGTTCCCCCCCCGCCCAGCTTTTTAGAGACGGACGCCGCGCCTTCCGCTTCCGGGGCGTCTCGCAAGTCAAACACCGACCGCGACGCGCGCGCGTGCGCCGCGCTGCTGCTCCAGCGCCGGACGCGTTCGGAAGTGGTCCAGTGGTTCGACCGCGAGAGCCCCCGTTCCGCGCGCCTCGGCATCGCCGAGCTTCGCCTGGACCGGCGGGGGCTCGGTCCGGCCCTTCCCAGCCTCGCCGCGTTCTTCGCGTTGACGCGCCTGGACGTCTCGCGTAACCGGCTGGCGGCGTTGCCGGAGGACTTGGGGGACACGTGCCCGCTGCTCGAGACGATCGACGCCTCCGCGAACGCGCTCGCCGCGTTACCGCGCTGCGTCGGCGGCTTGTTTTTCCTGCGACGTCTATTCGTTCGCGGGAATCGTCTGCGAACCCTCCCGAGTCTCGCGCGCGCGCGCGCGCTCGAGACGCTGGACGTCTCCGCGAACGCATCGCTGGAGGCGTTGCCCGACGACGCGTGCGAGACGCGCGCGTTACGGGAGCTCATCGCCGACGGGTGCGTCTCGCTCGTCTCGTTGCCGGAGGCGCTCGGGGAAGCTCAGCCGGCGTTACGAACGATCCGCGCGCGGCGCTGCGCGTTGACGCGGTGCCCCGAAGGCGCGGCGCTCGCGATGGCGCTGGAGACGCTGGACCTCGGCTCGAACCGAGTGCGCCGCCTTCCCGAGGAATTAGCGGGGCCGCAGCAGCCCTCGCTGCGGGTCGTGCGCGTGGACGATAACCTGTTGACGGCCCTGCCTTCCGGTTTCGAACGCGCAGACGCGCTGGAGGTTCTGGACTGCTCGTCCAACGCGCTGCGGGACGTCGCGCCGCTCGTCGGGTGCGGATCGCTCGTGGACCTGAACGTCGCAGACAACGCCATCGCCGAGCTCCCGCGGAACCTCGCCGGCGGGCCCGCGCGCGCGCGCGGCGCACGAGGCGAAACGGCTCGCGCTGGAACGAGCCGAGCTCGTGATGCGGAAAAAACGCGAAGCGGACGGTGGCGCGCCCGGCGGCGCGCCCGGCGGCGCGCCCGGCGGCGCGCCCGCGCCAACCGGAGCCCCGCCTTTCGCCTCGCCCCCTCGCGACGAGCGCGGCGATTCGGTCGCGGAGAGGCGCCGCGCGCGTCGCGCGCGCGAACGCGAGAAGGCCCGGCGCGAGTTGGACGAGGCGGAACGCGCGGCGGCGGCGGCGGCGCTCGCCGACGCGAGCCGCGTCGTTGGCTTGCGCCGATTGCGCGCGGCGAACAACCGGCTGACGCGTCTTCCCCCGTGCCTCGGCGCGACCCTGGCGGTCGGCGGCGCGAGCGGCCGCGTCGTCGACTTGCGCGGGAACCCGCTGGACGCGCCCGTGCGGTCGCTGCTCGCCGAACGAAACGGCGCGGACGCGTACGTAGACAGGCTCGCCTCGACGCACGCCGAAACGGCGCGCGTGTCCTTCGTCGCGAGACGGCGTCGCGGATTCGGCGCCGTTTCGCGCGAGGCGCCGGGGCGTACGTCGAGCACGTCCGTCGAAACGTCGACGCGCGAGACGTCGCTCTCTCGAGCGTCGTCTCGAGCGTCTCTTCGCGCGACGAGAGCGTCTTGGGGGGGGGAGGGTTTTTCCGCCGCGTTCGCGTCGCGCGTCGCGGCGGACCCCTCGTTCGCGGAGAGGCACGCCGAGCTCGAGCGCGCGCGCGCCTCCGCGGCGGCGGCGTGCGCGGCGTCGACCGCCGCGCGCGCCAAACGCAGGTGGCGCCTTGCCATATTCTCCGCGCTGAAGCGCGTCACCTCCTCGCAGGCGCGCGCCGTCGAGGCGGTGGAGGGCGCGGCGCGGCGCGAGCGGTTCCGCGAAACCGTCGCGGAGGCGGCGAGGCGCGAGCGCGAGCGGGAACGCGAGCGGTACGCCTGGATTCTGGACGCGCCGAGCCCGATCGACGCGCTGCCGCACCGACTGCGGTGCGCGCTGGCGAAGAAGTGCCGCGCGTTCGTCGCGTCTAGGTTCGAGAGCGTGTGGAACGCGGGGGACGACGGCGATTTCGCCGTCGTGATCACGGAGGGCGCGTGCGCGCTCTCGGATCCGTCGCATCCGGAGCTTTCTCCGGACGAGCTGGATTTCGAGTTCGACCGGGAGCTCATGTCGGAGGCTCCTTCGCGAACGAACGATGCGTTCGGTCCGAACCTCGTGGTCTCCGCGGAAGTCGTCGTGGCGCGCGCGAACGCCGCCGGGGCGAGCCCCCCGCCGCGCCCCGGCGCGCGCGCCTGCGCCGGCGTCGCGTCCCTGCTCACGGGCGACCCGCGTCGTCGCACGCTCTCCGTGTTGAGCGCGCGCGCGCGGTACTTCGCGATTCCGCGAAGCGCGTTGATGGAGGTTCTGAACGAGGACGACGCCGCGCGCGCGCGCGAGTTTCGTGACCGCCGCGCGCGCGTCGCCGCCTCGGCGCGCGTCGCGGCGAGCGACCTCTTCGCCGAAGACGCGCGCGCGCGCGCGGCGTTCGGCGCGGCGTCGGAGCCCTCGAAGGGCTCCGGCGAAGGTTCCGCGTCTGACTGGGACGACGCCGCTTCGGACGTCTCACACGTCTCGCGCGTCTCGCGGTGGGCCGCGGAGCGCTCAGCCGTCGAGACCGAGGCGCGTCTGGCGGACGCCGAGGCCAGGGCGTTGAAAGCGCACGCGCGCGCGACGCGCGCGAACCCGCCGGCTTTGTCCGCGCGCGAGGCGCTGTTCGGCGCCGAAGCCAGGCGGGTGGCGCGCGACGCGTTTCTGCTCTTCTTCGACTCGCTCGCCGAGGACGACCCGGAGAAGCTCCTGTGGCTCGCGGCGCGCACGCGGCGCGCGCGCAGGAGCGCGCACGCGCTGGGCCTGGGCCCGCCCGCCGGCCTGTACGCCGCGCGCGACCGCCTCGCGTTCCCGTGGACGCGCGGGTGGCGCGACGGCGGGTGGCTGCCCGTAGCGGCCGGCGCGACGCAAGCGACGCGCGGAGGCTTTTTCGGCTCGGGGTGTTTCGCGACGTCCGATGTCCCGAAAAGCGAAGACGTCGAGAGAGCGGACGACGAAGCACACGACGGCTTCTCGCTGGAGTATTTCCAGCAGAGCCGGGACCACTCCGACCCTTTGCCCCTGCGCGCGGGGCGGCTCGACTCGGGAGGCGCGGTGGCCCGCGACCGGCTGCGCGGATGCCGCGTCCTGCGCGAGGCGCTCTCGGGCGCGGAGACGAGGCACGTCGCCGCCCACTGCGGCGCGGGGACGGTGACGTGCGCGAGCGAAGCACCCGAGCCCGCGAAAGAGACCACCGAAAACACCGACGCGGCTCGCTTCGACGAGGAGACTCGCGCCTCGACGATTCCGACCGCCGCCGAGGCGGCCGCGCTGCTGGGCGTGGCGGACGCGCGCGCCGAGCGCGTCGCGCGTCTGGTCACTGAGCGCGCGCGGCTCTTCGCCGAGCGCGACGACGACGACTCGGGGGCGGCGTTTCTGATCGTCGACGGCGTCGCGGAGCTCGTCACGGAAAACGACGACGAGCGTTCTCTTCACGGCGCCGGCGAGCTCCTCGGCGCGACGCAGCTCTTGACCGGGTCCAAGCCGGACGCGACGGCGCGAGCCGCGCCCGGTTGCGCCTCCGTCTCGGCGACGGCGATTCACCCCGCGGCGTTGCGCGCGGCGGCGGACCGGCGGCCCGTCGTTCTGGACGCGATCGCGACGAGCGTCGCGCGAAGGGAAACGACGCGCCTGTTTCGCACCGAATCGACGACAGAAACGGCGTCAGAAAAGACGCTCACTCCCGAGACGACGCTCGCGCTCGAAGCCGCCGTCGCGCGGCGCGCGGCGCGCCTCGTCGCCGCCGCCGAGGCGCGCTTCGGGAACGCGCGGTTCGCGTGGCGGCGCGCCGCCGAGACGACGCTCGCTTCGACGCGCAAGAAAAAACACGCCGACGCGTTAAAACGAGGGGGGGTCGACGCGTTCGTCGCCGCCGCGCTGGGCGTCGCCGGCGCGGCGGAGACGGACGAGACGCGGAACGAAGAACGAGAGCAACGAGACGCGTCCTCTTGTCGTCGTCCTTCCAAAGCGGAACGCGACGCGAGAAAGTTCGCGCGCGGCGTCCCCGACGAGAAGCTCCCGCGAGAAGTCGCGCGCGCGGCGCCGTTCCGCTGGGCGCTGCCGCGCGAGGCCATCGCGCTCGTCGCGCGCGGCGCGCGTCGCGTGCGCGCGACGCGCGACGGCGAGCCGCTCTGCGTGCAGGGGCACGCCGCCGCGACGGCGTTCGTGGTGCTCAAGGGGAAGCTCGAGGCGCTGGAGAAGTCGTCTTCGTCTTCGTCCGCGGCGGCCGCCGCCGACGAGAGCTCCGGCGGGTTTCCGTACGGCTCGCGCGTGAACGTGCTCAGCCGCGGGGACGTGATCGGCGCCGACTCCCTGTTCACCGGCGCGCCGCGCGGCGCCACGGTGTTCGCCGTGTCGCAGGAGGCGTGGGTGCTGGAGATCCAGAGGCACGCCGTGGCGGATTTGGCGCGGAGACGTCCCTCGGCGCTGGACGAGATGGCGGCGGCCGTCGCGCCCGTTTTTTTTTCGCGCGCCGAATGCGGCGCGCGAACGCGCGTCGACGCGCGAACGCACCCGTACCTCCGCGCGTTGGCCGCCGTGGAGTCCTGGATCACGCGGGGCGAGAGGCACGACGCGCTCCGGCCGGAGGTTTTGTCGGGGACGGGCGGCGCGACGCGCGCGCGCCTGGCGTTCGGCGCGCCCACGCGTTTGGCGCTCGCCGCGCTCGAGGGCGCCGCCGTGTTCGAGGGCGTGGACCGCATTCGAAAGCTGGTCCTGCTCCACGACGCCGCCCGGCTGGTCACGCACCCCCCCGGCTCGGCCGTCGTGAAGCAGGGCGACGACGGCGACACGATGTTCGCGGTCGTCCGGGGGACGCTTGACGTGGTCGTCGAGCGGCTGGCGAGCGATGGAGACGACCGCCGCCGCCGCGCGTCTCGCGGAGCGATTGGCGTGGACCTTCGCGACGTCGTCCGCGAGCGCGCGCGCGTGCTCGAGCCGGGGGACGTCTTCGGCGAGCTCTCGTTGTTAACGGGCGCGCCCAGAAACGCCACCGTCCGCGCGGCGGGCGGCGGGCCGGAGGATGCGGACGCTTCGCGGCGCCTCGGAGGATTCCGCCAGTCACCGGACGCGGTTCTCGTGGAGATCGGCGCCTCCGCCGTCGCGCCCCTTTTACGAAACCGCGACACGAACTTCGCTCGGTCCGCGTCGCTCGCCACGGCGCGGCGGTACGCGCCGCGGCGAGTCGAGGCGTACGCCGAGAAATTGGAACGGACGATGCGTCGGTTCCACGTCGCGGCGACGAGCGTCGACGCGGCGACGCGCCTCTCGGGGACGACGACGCGCGTGGCCGCCCGCGCGCTTCGATCCGGGGCCCTCGGCGAAGACGCGACCCTTCCGACGTCTCCCCCGTCGGCGGAGGATGAAGAAAAGAAGACGAAACCCGACGCGAAGAGCACGCGTCGGCGCGAAAAAAACGCGTCTCTACGTGTCTCGACGGAGGAGGCGACGGCGAAGCGCGAGGGCCGCGAGGCGTTCACGGAGACGTTCGCGCGGCGGCTCGCCGTGCACCCGTTTTTTGCTCTGCTCACTCGAGGGGAGCTCGAAACGCTCAAAAGCGCCAGTCGCCTGCGACGCGCGCGCGCCGGCGGATGGCTCAAGAAGAAGGGCGACGTCGCGGACTCGTGCCTCGTCCTCGTCGCGGGCGTCGCCATCGCGCGTTTCGAGACGCGCGACGTTTCGCCCTCGGGCTCGCGCGCGGTCACCGCCACGGAGGAACTCAGGCCGTGGTGCTGCGTCGGCGCGCGCCACGCGATCCTTCACGGGATCGATCGCGAGGCTGACGAGGAAGGCGACGCCGAGAATGAAAAAGGCGACGCGGAGGGGGCGCTGAACGATGAGAGGCGGCTCGAAAAAAACGTCTCGTCGTCGTCGTCGGCGAAAAAGGCGCGCTTCGTCTGGCCGGCGACCCTCGCCGCCGCGCCGCCGTCCGCGGAGGCGGTGGAGATCCCAGGAAGCGCGATCGCCGAGATCATCCGCGCGCGGCCGACGCTGCGCGTGCTCGTGGACGGTCTCGACGCGGAGGGGCGGCTGAGGTGAGAAGAGGGAGAACGCACGGGCGAGACGCAAAGACGCGCGACCGTCTGAAAGGGGGAAGTGTTTTGGACTCTGTCAGGGAAAGAATGACCTGCTGCGCCGCGAGTGACGCACAAATCCGATCGTCGCGCTTTTTTTTTTCGCCCTTCGCGAACCGTCGTGAAACGTGGCCGTGGTCGGGCGGCGTTCGCTCCTTCCTCTCACGCACTCCACGCGCGCTCCGCTCGTCGCCGACGCCGCACGTTTCGGGACCCACGAGCGTTCGCGCACACCCGCGCTCGTCCCGCCCGCGCTCGTCCCGCACGCGCTCGCTCCGCGCCCGTCGCCCGGACCCAGGCGCATCGCTCGGTTCGTCGCCTTACCCTAAAGTTCCCGGCGCGCGATCGCCATGGCGAGCCTCGGCGCGGTCGGCGCGGTCGGCGTCGCGCCACGCGCGCGCGCGCTGCGCGCGCCTCGGTGCGCCCGCGCCCGCGCGACGGCGCCCGCGCGCGTGGTCGCCACGCAGCGCGTCGCCCTGTCGGCCCGGAGACGCCACGCGCGCGACGTGCGTTGCGCCGGGTTCTTCGACACCCTGTTCGGGAAGAAGTCCGACGACGCGAAAGACGCGAAGGAGGGCGGGGCGGAAGCCGCCGAGGGCGCGAGAGACGCGGCGGACGCCGCCTCCGTCTCCTCGGGCGCGACCGACGCGGACGAGGGCGCCGAGATTGTGTCGGCCGCGCCCGCGGCGGAACCGAAACCCGCGGAGCCGCTGCCTTCGATCAAGAAGACGGACTTCGCCGCCACCATGTCCGCGCTGGACGCGCTGCTCCCCGTAGACGAGGCGGCGGAGCGACGCGCGCGCGAGGAAGCCGCGGACGAGGCGCGCGCCGAGCGGCTCATGCGCGAGCGCGGCGAGCGGGTCACTTCATCCTCGGACGAGGGCGACGGGGTCACCGTGACCGTCTCCCCCGACGCGCTCCGCGCGCTGGGGGGCGAGAAGAAGGACGCGGAGGCGGATGACGACGCTGACGCGTCGCTGCCCAAAGACCTCATCGCGCGCAACCTGGAGAAACGCGAGCGGGAGCGCAAAGCGGCGGGAAAACCGGCGAGCGCCGCCGACGCCGGCCGCGCGGATGTCATCGCGGAGGGGGACGAGGACCGCTGGCTGGACACGGTGGTGGGCGGTTTGTCCGAGTCGGCGCGTCGCGACCGCGGCGACCGCACGGATGAGGAAAACGCCAAGCTGGACAAAGTTCTGGACGACTTGAACGCCCTGGCGCAGCGCGACAAGGACGACCGGGACAGCGACGAGATCAGGGAGAAGTTCGACTCTTTGTTTGAGATTTTGGAGATTTCCAGCGAGCCCGCGGTGCCCAAAGCGGACGTCCAGCGGCTGAAAGACGAGGTTTTCGGGTACGGCACGTTCTGGGTCACCGGGGTGGAGGAGCTCGGGCCCGAGATCGCCGGCGAGGGCGTGCTGATCAAAGGGAACCTGCGCGCCGACCGCGTGGAGGTGTGGTCTTTGGTGCAGAGTAAGGTCGAGACGCTGTTCGACGGGAAGTACACGCCGTTCATGCTGGAGGAGCCCGGGTTCGAGGGCGAGGACGGCGGCGACGGCGACGGCGGCGCGGACCGAGCGAAATCCCGCGGCCCGCGCGTGTCGTTCCTCATCGTGCCGAGCTCCAAGGCGGGCCCGAACCCGCGCACGAGCGCGTGGCAGTACATCGTCGCGTTCGTGCTGTTCGGCCTGACCACCGGGTCCGCCGTGCAGCTCGGCCTGGTAGCTGAGATGTCGCGTCTGCCGGCGGAGACGGCGGCGTGGCTGGCGCAGGGCGCGGCGGGCGTGGACACGAGCCTGGCGCCCGGCGAGCTGCCCCCCGGGCTGGAGGGCTTCGACAGCGCGGCGTACGTGGAGGGCGCGTTCCCGGTGTTCGCGGGCATCTTCGCCACGGCGATGGCGCACGAGGTGGGGCACACGCTGGCGGCGCTGGCGCGCGACGTGAAGATCTCCATCCCGTTCCTCATCCCCAACGGCCAGCTGGGCACCTTCGGCAGCGTCACGCAGATCAAGTCGCTGCCTCGTACGCGCGAGGATCTCTTCGACGTCGCCATCGCGGGCCCGATCGCGGGCGTGACGGTCGCCGGGACGCTCTTCGCGTACGGCCTCGCGCTCTCCCTGAACGGTGACCCGAACGATTTGCTCCCCGTTCCGGGCGAGCTCTTCAACGGCTCGCTCCTGCTCGGCTCCGTCTCGCAGCTCTTCCTCGGGGACGCCGCGCAGACGGCGAAGGGCGTGCTGGTGCACCCCTTGTTCGTCGCCGGATGGTACGCGCGGCGCGTTTTCCGTCGACGCGAAAAAAAAAACGAAACGCCGAGGTTTTTTCTCGCGCGCGCCCGACGCGCGTCTCGCGCGCCCGCCCGTCTCGCCTTTTTTTTCAGCCTCGAACGCGCTTTTTGTTTCGTCCGTGGACGACCAAACACCGACTTCCCGGACGGTCGCCGGATCGCCGCGCGTCGGACCGTCGCTTTTCTGAAAAGAATGAGCGGCGGGGCCGGCGCGCGTACGCCGGCTCCCCGTGGAGGCGCACTTCCATGACACTGAGGACGAAACGCGCGAGGCGCGCGAAGATCGGCGCGCGGAATTTTCTTTCGGGTCGCGTTTCGTTTCCGTCATCGAGAGCGCACGCGCGACGGATCTAGCTTTGGAAGCGTCTCTTCGGCGTTCCGCGACTGACGCGCCGCCGCCCCCGACTGTTTTGCGCGTCTCGACGGACGAACGCTCGACAAACGAAAACAGGTGCGGCCTCGTGACGCAGGCGTTGAACATGCTGCCCGTGGGGCAGATCGACGGCGGGCGCGTGACGCAGACAGGGTTCGGACGCCGTGCGCTCGGCGCGACCTCGCTCGGCGTGTACCTCGGGCTGAGCCTCGGGGTCATCGCGTCCAGTCTGTCTCTGTCCTGGGGGCTGTACGTGCTTATCTGCCAGCGCACGCCCGAGTTTTCGCCGCAGGACGACGTCACGGAGGTGTCCCCCGAGCGACAGCAGGTGGCGCTGCTGCTCATCTTCCTCGCCATCATGGT
>MDSV01136936.1_pt1 | contig 17966 bp, 33 predicted proteins | sample 810851 | NCBI WGS metagenome assembly MDSV01 (sample SAMN05326640, study PRJNA326480) | marine metagenome | isolation source: seawater | place: Atlantic Ocean: North East | collected 2012 | reverse complement strand
GTACGCTTAGTGTTTTGAAAAAGTACGCTTAGTGTTTTGAAAAAGTACGCTTAGTGTTTTGAAAAAGTACGCTTAGTGTTTTAAAAAATTACGCTCAATGTTTTGAAAAATTCCGCTTAGTGTTTTAAAAAATTACGCTCAATGTTTTGAAAAATTCCGCTTAGTGTTTTAAAAAATTCCGCTTAGTGTTTTGAAAAATTCCGCTTAGAGTGTTTTGAATTAGTCATCACTCTCCTCAATCTCATCCGCGACATTCGCTCGGAGTTTAAGTCATCTTACGGCACTCCACTCATCGTCACTATCATTTTCACTTTCACTTTCTTCATCTTCACTAGAGATATATCCTTCACTGTTTGCGTTTAGAAATCCTGATATTTGATTAGCGCAAAGCACTGCCATTTCTCTATCAATTTCTTCTAATTGGAAATCCTCTAATGGAAATATTTTCCATTTTTTTGCTCTGGTACTTTCAATAATATTGCGACAATCCGATGAAACAACTTGCTTATCCATAATTAATGAGACTGTAAGATATGCAAGACAGTAAGAGTAACATTGATCATATGGGTTCCATGAACCTATTTTTTTTAACTTTTCAGCTTCATTTATTAAACTTGACCATGTGGATATGATATCAAGTTGCGTGTGTTTTTTGCGTAATGAGTTCATTAATAGCATTTTTACAAAGAAAAGTGGTTCTTTCCATGTATTCCATCCAAATTTGTATGAAGCAAATGCTTGTTCGAAATCTTTAGTCACACCAGATTCTCCCGAAAAATACATATTGCCGAGAATCATGGATGCCCCCATATCTTTTGATGCATCTGACTTAATATTATTGACATAGGTTTCATCTTTCAGTTTACGATTCCAATCTCCAATATATTCATTTGGTACTTTGCCTTCTTTCACAGCACGTTCAATTATTTGTTTGATGCTAGAAGAAAAGTAAACTTTCTTTGATATTTTCTTGTTAGTCCATGGTGATTTAATGGAGTTTGTACCTTTCTTTTGTATGTATTGATCCCATACTTCTTTATCATAGACTTTACCATCTTCTGCCATGACTGGTACAGTGGGTAGTGTAAGTGTAATCGGACATAGGAATTCTTTCCAATCTTCACATGTATTTGGTGCGGGTGCGATCGGTGATGTTGTGCTGGCCATGTGATTGCGTGCGTAAGCGTTTTTTTTCGAAAAAAGTCAATCGATGCCATCAATCAAAACATTCTCATCAAAGCAGCTTTGGAAACCAAGTAAGGCGGCATTGGAAGCAACCAGGAGAGCACTCTATAAACCCAGTCAGAACGCATTGGATGCAATGGAAAGGGTTTATGGAGAGACGTGGAAAGAGATCAACTTTCTTGATGAGGTATGTGCTTTAGTGATAGCTCGTGGACGGGAAGAGCTATCTGACACACCTACACATTTGACGGATGAATGGCAATTTTGGGATTACGTGAGAAACTATGTTAGGGGTTCATGTAGTGATGATTCTGACTATGATTCTGAAGTAGAGGAGCTGTTAACAATCTAAATCCCTGTACAGTGTAATCTCCTGTCATTAGGATTTCGATGAGCGCGTAAAGTACCATTCATATTTTGAAGCTGTGCAGTTTCACACACATTGCATAATCGTGTTCGGCGCATCGTAGCGGCAGCATTTGCAAGAAGAAGTAGACCGTGAGTTCCAGTACATATAGGAATCGGTTGCTTTTGGTATGGAACCACCAAGAACTGCTTGTTGCCAGCAATCGGACAGATAAATACAGCATGCAAATCGTTTGGGACGACCTCGTGGAATTGTGCAGGTGGTGTACTTGGTGGTGTTGTATCTGTTGTGTATTTGAGTACAGCGGGTGGTGTACTTGGTCTATCAGTAGCTGAATCACTAACCCAAGTCTGTGCTTCGTGTAGGGACTTGTTCATATTTTTGTGAAAAAATGGCGCTCAATTCAATGTCTAGTGTTATCAAGGAGGGAAGACAGCAAACAAAAGAGCAGATTCTGCAGATGATTATTGCATTACAACAAGACATATTGCAACAGAATAGAACCGAGTCTACCGAGCCATCTATTGACGCCGAAAATGCACCCATCACATCATTACTCAATGCAGCGCTGAATCATTCAGTAACTGCAGAAAATCCTAATGCAGACACCCACGCAACAATATTGCTGTTGATTAACGAAGCGTATACGAAGCTTATACGCGATGAAGCTCATGTAGCGCACGCGTAATGAATCACGCTTGACTGTACAAAACGATAATATATGCAAAGAAGCAAAAGTAGCTAGAACCAGCTAGCTAGAAGCTTTCGGCGCACTTCACGCCGCGCCGATCTGGCCTTTCTCTGTATAGTAGTGACTCTGGTCAACTCCTTCTTAGCTTCTTTGTTCTCTGCTTTTTCAGCATCATATATAGAGCGTCTATTGCGTTTCCATACCACAAAGAGATCTTTTGCTTGTTTAGCACACTTCCGTTTGTTGTTATTTATCGTTTTGCGCAGCTCATGTACTTCTTTGTTGCATTGCGCAATGCGTTCGCCAAGATCTCTGAATCGTTTTTGCGCATTGCACAAATTGCGACTCTTAAACTTGCGACGCATAATATTGTGCATGCGTCTCTGGTCCTCTTTGCGTTGTTCATTGTCTTCGCGCTCGTCGAGGATGCGTTGAGCGTATTCAGAAAGTGTCTCACTAATCTCACTGCTCAAACTGTCCGTGTCCGCGTCAGGTTGCGGCCTTGCCAGACACAAAGGACACGACATAGCACCTTTTTTCTGCCATAGCCATTTCGCGATGCACTTGCTGTGGAATCGATGTCCACATGCAAGCTCGGTGAAATCCGTCAGCGGCTCGTCCGGCTCATCCAAACATATTGTACACTGTACGTCTATCTCTTCTTCCTGATCGTTGTCGCACATGCATCTGTCACTCATTTTTTTTCAAAAAATATGTCGTATGCTAAGCGCTCGTGTGGCTGTCTTACACCTGAAGGTTATGAGCAAGCATTGAAGAATGCAGAACGCACCTACAAGAAGGTGTATGTTGTTGAATACTTTGGTAGATGCTGCTCTAAATGTGTTGATGCCGGCACCGTACACTGTGTCATTCTCACAGACTATACATTTGAAGAGATGGAATTGGTTCATGGTATTACACTTCAGAAGATGCAATATATCTTTCATAACATTGGTGGAGTTCACCAAAGTCCTGTGTCAAGGTATGTGCGATATGCAGACGAGAATACATCCAGTGATCTTCAGAATTATGCATCTAAGCTCAGTATGATTCTGCAGGGGCTTCTACCTCTCACAAAGAAAGACTCGATTGTAGAAATTCATGGCAGAGATAACCAGATACTTGTTCTGAGCAAGCAAAGTGTTGTTCTTGGGGAGTAGGGTCCGGGGATTTACTCTCACAAGTCTTGCAAACCTTTATAAGTATTCGCTTGGAAAGTGACATTTTTCGAAAAATTATCAAACATGGCGCGTGGACGCAAGACGACGACTCATACGGCTCGAAACAGAATTGGAGGCAAGGAATTAGAGGCTGCGCAGAATGCAGTGATCGAAAAGCAAATCGCAGAGATAGAGCGGCGCAGGACAGAGCAAGCGCTCAATGTCCAGATCAAGAAGGTCGTGTCAGACATTACAGTGGGCAACATTACGTATACGAAAGCCGATGAGGTGTCTCCATTTACAGCAAAGGAGTTTGTTACGGCAATAGATGCAAGAGGCACTAAGGACATGTCCGACGATCTCGGTCCGGATGTGACGCACGTTACATTGATCGAGCGCATGCTGCTCAATTGTGCGAGTGATGAGCCTTTCATTTGTGTATATGTGCGCAATCCAAGTACGACGGCTCGATTTGCTCTATTACAGCGTCATGTGGAAGAGACTTTTAAGTTTCCCGTGCAATCGAATCTGCAGGGATGGATCCTACACTATGGAAAGATGTTTATATTTGGTGGAGTGCACTACACTCTCAAGGGTGCAGTGCAAAATATCATGACAGTCTTTTACAAGGAGCTTAGCCAGTATTTGGAATGAGACCTTTTACTGTGCCAGTAGCTTATTTAAAACTCCTACGACTCAAGACTACTCTTTCCAAAAACGATCGTCGCGAAGAAGATCATCGAAGTGATCTTTACGGCAGTGTTTGCGTAGAGCATCTCGACTACCGTATGTTTTATCGCCGCAAAACTTGCAAGTCCATTCTGAAAGCTCTGGTCCGTATGGTGTTGTTTGTACGCATGAGAATGTCTTTGCGATATCAGGATCGTATTTCTCGATATCTGTAGCATATGCAATTGCCGCGTCGAGTGCAGTTATAAATGTGCCACAATTATAAGACTTGCCATTTCTCTTAATCTTAATCGTGAAGCAATTGTTAGTTTGAGCCACATTTTTGAATCCCGTCCCATTATTAGACAGGAATAGCTTTACATTCGACGGTAATAAAACACCTGTATGCAGAAGTGATTCAGCGAGGCAAAGAGAGAGGATTATGCTGCGGTCTGTACCTTCACGGCATCGCTTCAGCCATGCTGGTGTAGTTGGACGTGATTTTTTATAAGGTAGTGGCTCTGATTCCTTTGAACGACTGCGCTTGGATGCATATGCAGACTTCTTGCGATGAGATAACGCTGAAGCCGCTTGGAGAATTTCTTGTTCGGAAGACATCGGTTTTTTTTTGCAAAAAAAATGGATCCTAACAAATACAAATGGATTCAGGATGTGACGTATGGCTTTTTTCTCATTCACTACGCTTACTCGCTGAAGACTGAGGAGACTGAGCTGCTTAGTCAACCGGATATCTTCAAGTACAACCCCTACACAAACTTCTTCTACCGCGAAGGCAGATTCAAGATTAAGCTTTGTGTTCCAGATGAACCATCTTTGCTGGCGTCGGCAAAGACGTTAGGCATTGAAGATATGATATGGTTTGGACATAACACCGATCCTGTCGAGTTCGTTCCTATCGAAGCGGTAACTCGGGCTGCTCTTGTCTATAATGAGTGAGGCGAAGGGTTTGATGTGACTGGAGTGTGATACGTGAGTAAATATGTGTCATCAAACTCATTCATATCTTCGGTGTCATTGTCCTGTTCCCAAATGAACCCACAATTCATCCAGTATACAACTGCTTCTTCTGTTGATATAACATGCATGGGTCTGCCTGCACATATACTTTTGCAAAAGTTGACCATAGAAGTACCAATTCCACGAGACCTTGCTTCGGGTACTGTGAACATGTATTCGATGATAAGAACATGAGTGTTGTGTAATAGACGCAAACAACATGCGCAGTCAAGGAGATCGACGCTAGCAACAACATAGTAGTTGAAAAGATTACGTCGTTTGGCGTGTTTCCAATCTTTTGTTGGTTCAATATCTTTCAAAGTAGAATTCTGCAAACATTCTGCAACCTTCATCATAAGCCACATAGATATACCGTGTCTAACACACACATTGTCCACAATGTCAATACATTCATCTCTCGCTATTGACATTTTTCTTTAAAAAAATGATGTGGACTAATGTTCAGATAGAAGATGCTACTCTTGTGGTGTGGCCAGGCTGTTATTTCGAAAATGATGATATTCAACCTTTCTATGGCTTCTTTCAAGGGCAGCTTAATATATCATCTGATTCTGTCACACCGGTTGGATGTGTGGAGACTCTTCCAGATCGTGATGTAGATGGTAAAGATATTCCAGGAACGGGTGGAAGGATTGATTTCTTCTTCTGGTTAGACAATAAGCATGTATATGCATTTGCTGTTCCAAAGCTTCTGCTCCACATGAGATGGTGGGAAGACATTTACTTCAACGAGCAAGAACATATCTATCCTCCCGAGTTTTTAGAGGCATATCCTAATCCATATAATGTGCTTCAGAGGGCGCCTGCTTCCAACTCGCAGCCGGAGCCGGAGTACGACGAATTCGGTGACCCGATCGAGCCGCCACCGCCGCTTCGTAAGTAGGTTTACTAAAAATCTAAATCGGTGATTATTCAGACTCTACTGCTGTCTCAGACTTTACATTCGCAAGCTCGTTGTAGACTTCTGTAAATATAGAACCATCTTCGTAATCATGCAGCAGATGATTGAGTGATGAATATTTTGTGCTCTGGAGCCATCTCACCATATTCATTACGATTTCCTTTTTCTCGTCGTATGTGACTGTATGTTCCCATACACACATCTGAATGCGTTGGCAGTCGTGAAGGAAGAAATGCATTCTTGCTGCCTCCAATGAAAGCACGACTTGATTAGGCATTTTAGTTGATGCTACCACACCTTTGAAGTCCTCTAAATCTTGGCCGCCGTAATGGACTGTGGGTGGTGGCAATCTGGGTGTGATTAGATGTTTGACCTCTCCGTATTCGAACATGCTGTTGATCTGTAGGGCAGTGCAGAGCAAATGGATAGAAAGCATCGATAACAATTTTTTTATCAAAAAGTGACGAGAGCTAAAAAAAATGCCGAGAGAGGATGTTGTGGTGGTGAAGCGTACGACTTTGGAAGCGCTTCAATTTATGGAAGAGAAGATGCAGAGTGACGCGAATGCACTGGTGTTCACAATGGAAGAGCAAATGTCGTTTGGACTTCCTTATCAACGTCAAGAGAGACCTTTTGTTAGCATTCATTCCACACCATCTACAAGTCCATCTACGACTCCTTTACGAGTTTCAACACGCGTTCAGTATACCCGCACAAGTCGCAGTGTCGAAAGAGAGCTTCTAGCAGAAGCTTTAAGAATTCAAGATGACAATCTATCAGATATAGGCAAGTACAATAGGTGCATTACTGCTAAGTGTGCGAAACTCGTGGTGAATAAGAACAGTATGCTCACTCAGCTAAATGCTGTGAATGAAGAGAATGATCTGTTGCGTAAAGTAGTGGGACCATTAGCTCGATTGATAGTTAAGTAATCATTTGTTCGCTCTCTTTCGCAGTTTATCTATCATAACGAGTATATTACGTTCGTCTTCCTCTGAGAATAAGTGTGTATGAGTAGGTTCAATATCCTTGAATAATTCTACAGGAACTTGTGGATCGAACCGAATCGCTGGTTGTTGGTTTGGCAATGTAAAGTGCGTGACGTGTTGAGAGTTCGTCTGTTGAGTTGACTGTGACATTTTTCGAAAAAATATGGTACAGAAAATATTACCACTTGGAGATATATTCAAGGTTGAGCAAACTGGCAAAATGTATTACGGTTTTGTGATCGACAAGTATGGGAATAAGCGACTGGCATGTAAAAGTCCACGATGGATGCATATACAAGAGTATTTTGATATAGCGAATCTACAACAACGTGATTTGTTATCGGGTCGAAATCCTTATGTGAGTGTTATGTGGGCTTTAATGTACAAATCTAAGTAGCACTGTACAAAGCTAAGTAGCACTGAACAGATGCAGGCCACCATCCAATCGTGCATTTTCAAGGATGATAGTTACTGTATCCTTGAGTGATAAATACGGGGAGGGGACCAAGAAAAATCACTTAAGTATAGTCTCAAGACAGTCAGTCACTCAACACATACACCAGTAAGGAGATCCATTCGAGCGGAAAGCCATAACATGACATTTGCCGCCGTAACACACGGGACCGTATTCTCCACGATCATAGAAAGCACGAGCACTTGGACGTGTCGCGTAATTTTTGGTCTTTCCCGCGGTCTTGGTCAAGGGCGACGGCTTCTTCGTCGCACCTTCGTATCCGTAGTATTTGCCTTTGACTGGTCCACCGGTGCCTTTAACCCATTTGCCTTTGGAAGAGTTCCACTTTTTGGCACGTCCATTCTTGTCATTCGGAGCACGTCCAACTGGGCGGCTCACGGTCACCTTGATCTTCTTGATCACCTTGGTCGCCTTGGTCATTGCTTTGGGCTTCTTCAGAGCGCGACCAATCGCGCCGGTCTTAAGAACCAAACGCCCGGTCAACGGGTTCACCACACGGTGACGCGTCATTTTTTTGGCACGTGCTTTTTGCGAAAAATGCGGGTGATAAGGACGGTATGTGAATGAAATCGTTTGTGACATTATGCTTCATAATGGGTCCCACCAACAACCTCATTACATCGCTTTGGTTCATCATAAAACAGCTTGTCGTCATCGGTTGTTTCGTTTGCTTGAATAACATCGTTTTCAATTTCACATGGAGCAGATTCATCACCAATCGATTCTTCATTAAACGTGTAGCGTTTAAAGTTTCGCTGCATCTTATCCAGTAACCCATTATGTAGCTTCGCTAAATCAAACTTCATTTTCGTCATGTCAATGTGTAGAGGCCACATAAATTTGTCGGAAAAAATATTTTTTTCGCAGCAATCGATCGATGGAAATTATTGAAGCACTACATAATTGCATGTTAGTTGAGCCTGTATATGATGACTATGTTGCTCGTTATATAACCAAACACTACAGCCTTCAACATAGCGTCATGTTCATGTACTATTTCATGTCACTACATGAAAATGTATATCGCAAAACGATCAATGAGAGACAAGACGATATTCAATTAGCAAATCTTATTGAGTGGATGTATGCACAACTAGACAACTAACACAAAAAACAGTTTGTAATCGTCATCGTCATTTGAGGAGGAAGAGTCATCAGCAAAAGTATCAGTAGCTAGGTGGGTAACTGGATCACCGCCGCTTCTTTCTCCCTTTCTTGTTATGAGCCGTGACAAGATCACCATCTTTGTTCACAAAGATCTTCGAAAACTCTCCTCCTTTGTTGTTCTCCATAGCTATCTTCTCAATATTCTCATGACATGTGAACCCCATTTTGAACGCTCCACTGTCTGCTTTCTTGATCGCCTCAATCTCTGGATCAACAAACAAGCCGAACTCCTTTGCCATCCCCTCTATCCTAACTGTATTCCGAGAAAGCTCCGTAGGCGGAGGAAAATCATTGTCAGTAAATAGAATCTGAAAGCAACCTTCTACGTTGTTTCGATCATGAGTAACCCAAAATGTAGATGATGTTAAGTATAGTGTGTTGTCCTTCTTCTTGATCTCGAAGTCGACTTCAGCAACATGCTCCCATGTGATCTTCTTATACACCATTGGGAATAGAATGTCTCGGTGCAGCTCCTTGAGCCTGCAGTATGTCGCGTATGTTTCCATAGACATTGAGTTTTTTTTCGAAAAAAGATGCAGCAGAACAAGCTATTGATGCATCCGAACAAACTATCGCGTTCTGTCGGATTGGCTATTGACAAGTTCACCGATGAATGGAATGAGGTTAACGAGCAGGCCAAGATTAGACGAGAGACAGCACGGAAAAACTGCTCTTCCTTAGTCTACCATGCTATAGACGAGTATATGCAACACTTATGGGATACGTATAACTTTCATCCGGAAGCTTTTCAGGAGCTTTATGCTATTGTGAAGCAACAGGCAAAGGAGAAGGTCAAGAAGCAAGCCGACTTCTCTTGTGAACCACTCGTAAAACTTGCCAACTATGGCAATATTGATTGGTTTGCACAGCCATACTTCAAGGGAGAACCGGAATGTTTGTCGGATATCATTGATCAGTATAGAAGGCACTGCAATGGTACAGACGTCCGCCTTCTATCTCCCTTCGTGCAGAAAATGTTCTGGTTGACTCAACCTCCTCAGCAGATGGGTTACCAAGAGCAAGAAGAATTTAACTACAGTTACAAGCGTCCCAGGTATGAGACCAGCATCCCAAATGGCGGCGAAGCCCAGTATAGTGCAACCAGTCCTAAAGGCTACGGACATGAGAGAAGTGAATGGGATGAAGACTAGATCTTATGTAACTCGTTGTAAATACAATCTGCTAATAAATATAAAGCTGTTTCAACCATTTTCTCATGTGTCTGTTCTTGTCTTTTGTAGTGAAATATGTCGTTAAGAGAGCAATAAGATTCACTGCTGCGTTTCTTCTTGCAGATAAAACGAGGAAATACACATTCTTTCCTGTTCTTGCATCCTTGCTTACGTTTACCTTCTCCACCATATATAACCTTATCTTCGCATGCTATGCATTTCTTACAATCAAATGTGCATGTATGACATGTTCTGCATCGCTGTACATATGAACCCGGGTAGGTGAGCTGCAATAATAAAAGAGCTTCTGTAGCAACATCCGATGTAATCATCATATTTTTTTCCAAAAAAAATCCGCATGGCCGGTGCTAACAACGCTTATAGCGACATCTATCAGTATTCTTCACCTCCATTCACACGACCTAGCTCTCCTCGGACTGATGTGAACATGCAAACACCAGAATATGTATCGCAGCGTACATTTCGACCAGTGGACGGCGATAAAAAGACGTCGAAAAATATGATGACGCCACAGAAGTCTGGCCTTGACCTTCTTATGGAGGTTGCCCAAACAATGGAGCAGAGCGAGTCTCCTGGACCAACAAAGCGTCTGAAACTCGATCATCATCCCAACAATGAGAACAGCCAGATGATTTCAAAAGCTGTCACCACTTGGCCTTTCCATATCAAAAGTTTCGTCAAAGAAGCAGATGCCAAGGACTATTGCAAGTCGAATACATTGAAGCACATTGGAATCGCAAAGGGTGCTAACAACACATATGAAGTGTACAGCATTGACAAAGATCAGCACTTCTTATCAAAGTATTTGCCTGCAGATCATGAATGGCTTTACATCAAAGCATATGCACGAGAAGTCAATACTCAAAAGGGTCTCCGAGGAAACTATTGTCTTCTTCGTCTCCGGGGCACGGTGATAGATACAAAGAGCAACAACCAAGGAGTCATTCGTATGACAATGAAGATGCCAGATAATATTTGGCTGAAACTTCATTTCCATTCATGTCGTCATGTTGATCCAAATAATATGTGCTCAGTGTGCCAGCATATGAAATGGAATGGTAAATGCTGCAAAGGAGAAGAGTTCTACGCAGCCAGCTTTCGTTAATGATGTGGTGTGGCGGTGGTGTGTGCAAGCGTGTCGAGAGTGCCTAGGGAAGCATGGTACGAGGAGAGCGATTCATGAGGTGGCGAGCCATAGGGTAGTGGTATGCCACATGTACATTACAATTTTGACACAATGTTTTGTGAATGACAAGCATTTTCTGCCCTCTTCCTGTCCCCCAAACACGATTTCACGACACTTTATACATTCTGTGATGATACGTGCCGTCCTCAGCGCGGTAGCGGAAACATTTGAAGTAGTCTCCATTGAGCTTGATTGTCTTGTCGACCGCTTTACGAGTGCCACCCATCATTTGCACGAAACTTTTCGCACTTGGTCTGACATTCCCATTAGTGGTCTTGAGGACCAACACGGGGTTCTTCTTCTTCACGTCTTTCTTTGTGTCCTTTTTGTTGGTCTTCTTCTTTTCCTTTGCGTTCTTGTTCTTGGCCTTCTTCCAAATCGAACGGCCCAGCACTCCGGTCGCCTTGACTCGGCGGCCTGTCGCGGGGTTCAGTCGCGTGTACTCACGGCGCTGCTTCGGCATAGCTTTCTGCACTTGATTTTTTTGGGAAAAAAATGTTGTATGCTGCTGCTGCTAACCGCCTTCTTCTGCGCGGCGATGCGAGGTTCCTTTTTGCTATGGATGGGTTCCTATTGCGGGACCTTTGGCTTATTCATCGGGAATATGATAATCCCTATGTGCTTTTTCACGCGATCCGCCTCACGCTCCGAAAGTATACGACTCCAGAAGAACGTTACAAAAGATTACCAATCACTGCAAAAGTGATGACAGAGTCTATTCGTAAGACAAAGAGCAAGAAGATAATAACATCACTAAAGGTTGAGCACATGATGATTCGTGCAGCGATGCAGGTGATAAAGGTAACTTCATCAGCTGAAGAAGCAAAAAGATTAATTGATAAGTGCAGTGAGATGCTAGATGTGCATCCAGATGATCGTTCACTATATGCTGAGTTTGAGCGACGCCTGTTTGAGCGTGCAAACAGAGGAGATTGAAGGACATGTGAATAGACTCGGTTGTATCCGGATTTGGAGGTAAGGGTGTTGGAATGGGTAACCCAGTGTACATCTGTGAAAAGTTGGGTGATAGCGATTGGTGACCGCCCCCACCTACTCACTCAAGATTACTATCTAAACAACATTGACATTCACATCATCATAATTCTCACGCTTTCTCTTGTTTATGAACCAAGTGTTGATCACCTTCACATCCAAATCCAACATTGATGCGATTTCCAGACGTAACGATATAGCAGGATGCTTAACATTCGCAAATACTGTCTTTAAAACGCTCTTCTGGTGCCATGTTAGACGAGTTCGACAAGGCTTAGTTTCTCTCCAATATTTTTGCGATTGCATTGATAGTCGTCCAATGTTCAGACCTGATATATCTTCATCAATCGTAGCAAGTTCAGCACTTGTCTTTAATATGAGTGATTGCAACTCTTCGCGCCGCTTTACTAATTCATTGAAGCGAAATTCGTTGTTGTCATTCGGACCATCTAATTCATCTACGATGTCTTGTATATCTTGCCATCCCATAATGTCTGCTACCGCAGTTTCCAAGTCATCATCTATAGACTTAGGTGGTAATACTATCACCTGATTCCATCGTAATGACGTATCAATTTTCGGCTCACGAATAGAAGATCGAGTAAGCATTTTTTCAAAAAATTGTTGCCAAGACCCGACGCATCATGAGTATCACTTGTGATCTCTGTGATAAAAGAGCGGGCAAACTTATGATTGGATGCGCATACAACAAGACAATTAAGCGTTCTCGAAGTTTCTATGGCAACGCATTTTGCAGCGCTTGTCTAGAACACGTCAAAGATCAAGTTGGTCAATACAGACCAGCTCCTGGTTACAGTAAACCTCCAAACTTCATAGTAGTTCAGCAACGATATGATACTATAACAGGAGAACAAGCTATAACGTACGCGATTGCATGTGGCAACTGGATTCGTGCATGTGAAATACGGGACAAAGTGCTTGCCGGAAAACGTGTACAAACGAAATCTCTTCAATCTTCGATTGAGCGACCACTTGATTCTCAGCTAGAAGAACCAATCATATCAGCACCTATCGCATACGCAACACTCATTCCAGATAAACTACCTTTACCAGATCAATTCATTCACATTCAACGAAGCAACCCTTTCATACCGGAACTGAAAAAATCAGAATGTCCGTATTGTCATAAACTCTATGCTATGACTGTTGATGGCTTTATTCGCCAGCATAGATGTATTACTTCTTCTTCTGTCTAGCTCTTTTCTGCAAGTCTTTAAGTTCAGCTTCCGCTTTCTTACGGAACTCGATGGCTTTCTCGATAGTTTGAATCCACGGATACCTCTCAAATGTATCTGCCCAGAATGTGACATTCTTACTAGCTTTCTTTATCTGTCTCTGAAGAGACAGTCTCTTAAGAGACGGTATTCTTGTGAGATAAGCTTCCGATGTGTCATTATCAAAGCACTCAATAGCCTCTTGTGTATCGTCCATGGGACGAGGCCGACCTGCTAGTTTAAGTGTTGATCGGCAGCTTGGGCAACGACATAACTGCCTATATTGAGTGCGTCGCATTTCTTGCAAATCGCCCTCGAAATACTCGTTGTCAAATTCTTCTGTAGGATGAACTAAAGAACATTGCCTAACTTTGTAATCGTTCCAGCACTTTTCGTGAATGCTTGTCTTACATTTGCTGCATGTAAGGAGAGCATCATCGTTACCATTCTTTGGCAGTACACATGCCTCCATACAGAAAGCACAAGTGTGAGACAGCTCGTTACGAAGTCTCGCTGTTCTCATTTTTTTGAAAAATCTCCCGGCGAGAATCCAAGCGAGAATCCAAACTTGTCGGTACATTTTGAAAAAAGTTGTTGTACCCCCCTCCGGCCATATGCAGTCGAACAGGAATGCGACTTATGCAGAGAACTTGAACACACGAAACGAGAACGCATCTGCCGACATGGAACAGGCTTATTATATATCGAACTATGTGATCGACAATCTACCCAGAAATGCCAACAGACGTTTTTATAACGTCAAAGACATACTCACAGCATATGCTACACTTTGTCCCACATTGATGGTCAACTTCCATAGAGACCCAACAGTCTCTTCGTTCTCCACTTTGTGGATTAAACTTCACGATAGCCTCGTCGACAACTATTATATCACTCTCGCAACAATGCCAATTCTATACCCCCCTGCTCCGCCATCATCTCCAAAGACAGACATGTTCGAAGGTTGGGGTACTCCTTGCAACATTAAATTCACCATCGATCCTAAACTACAGGAACATATCGAAAGAAATAGGCACAGTAAGCGGCGTATCAAGTACGACATGAGCGAACTCAAGGCTGTTGTTGAGAAAGTCCGTAAAGAAATGCTCGAGTGATGCGACATGCTTTACGACTGTCAACGAAGAATAAGCGTAAAGCCGCACCGACGGAAGCAAGCAGCGCGTGTGGCCCATCCTACATCTTCTCACGCGCCTCCCTCCCTCCCTCCTTTCATTACATATGACTGAACGAGTCTGTCAAGATATGTTATACGATCAACCTATGTCATACTACACATTATGTGATACCACAAGTGTGTATAAGAGTGTAGTGTGTAGTGTGTGTAAAAGTGTAGTGTGTAATACTAAACTAATTAAGATTCAGCATGACATGAGCAGCATCGATCTCAGAAATATCAATTTCTTTCTTGTGCGAAGTAGTCGACGAATTGGACGACTTGGAAGAATACGAGCAAGAAGATGCAGATCTCACAGTCACTGGTGAATTGTAGTGAGCAATAAAGGTTTCAACAGGCGGCGCCAGATCAATGTTACGTGCATCAGAATTATGTGCAGCCTTAATTGCCATATCGATATATCGCAGACGAAGAAAAGCAATGCAAGATATCTCTTGCATAGTAAGAGGATGGTCCTTAACCGGAGTTGATCCATTAGTAGACATAAACGCATGTATCATGGCTTTCTCCACATCAGAACGAAAGGAATCGCACATCATTTTTTTCGAATAGAATCTTTGGAATCTAAGGTTAACGAGATTCTTTTAATTACCACATATTTAGCGACGAATCTCAGCACACCTGTCTGCCAGATGACCATATCGCTTGCACTTATTGCACTGCACTTTTGGACAGTGATAGATGTAATGATCACCACCGCATTTCTTGCAGACCAGCGCCTTCTTAATACGTTTGCGAAATGGATGAGGTCGATCACATGTCGCCGATGTACATTTGCAGAAATCAAACTCCACGCCATGATAATGCGACCCGTGCCAAAATGAACACTCCATTCGATTGCAGCGACCAATACGACACGGTTTAGAGGGTCCAAGACGTTGAAATACCGGATCTTGTCGTTGTCTTTTCACTAGACCGCGTTCATCATCTTGGCGTTTTGGAGCTTCATTATCATCTTGGCGTTTCGGAGCTTCATTATCATATCGGTCCCGCTTTCGAGCTTCTACATAAGAAGATAGATCGTCATCAAAATCATCAGTAGCGAGCAACTCCGATAGCATACAAAATTTTTTTCGGAAAAAATGAGCTCATCTAAATCAAAGTCACCATCAAGACAGTCTGCTAAGAAGAATGGACACGGAAAATGGAACTGGGGTACACCAAAAGAGACCTACAACATTCCTGCAAAAGGTCTAGACGACCCACGCAATGTGAATGAAGACGAAGTATCAAATACAGAAGATACATCGCTTTCCTCACTAAAACGATCCCCATCAGAGAAACTTCTTGACGCTGTTAAATTTAACAGAGAAATGCTCAAGCTCAATGCAGATGATTTTAAAGCGGCACGTCTAACTCTTGGCAGATCATGCACTGGAGATTCTTTTGAATCCAGAATAGCTGCAGCAGAAGAAGCAAAAAGAATTGCAGACTTAAATCTGAATAGGATTGAGATGCTCGAACAGATGTTGCTCAAAGCGGCAGCGGCATTTGTTGCAGATGATGAAGAGAGTGTGACTTAGTTATTTAGAAATACAGTAAACTTACGGATTCCTAGGTGCATTCACCCATCTAACCTTAGATACTATTCCATTCACGATCGCCGGAACCATCAGTTTTACATTGACATCTCCTTTCTTGTTTGGAGTTGCTTTTCGCCATTCTGGTGAAGCTAAGCTACAGTCACCACCATAGTATTCATCCACAAATTGAGACGCTTTGTAAGCAGAATCGAATGGTTTCTTACGTGTTGTGTATGTTGCTGCAAAATCTGAGTCATCCTGTGTTTCTAATCCACCTAATGCCTTGTCACGCATCCTAACCTCATATTTATATAAGCGTTCAAACAGTTGATTACGATTACCAGACTTTGCTATGCCGTATATCTCGCATTGATTGATGAACTCTTGCTTTAACGGGTTATGACGCCGACCCATTTTTTTTCGAAAAATGATAACACGTTCGGGCAATGTCCTTCGGCAACGATCATGCATCAAAAAGAGAAGAATGCATAACACTATACGATTTCTAACCTGTGATATGTTTCGTCCTAATGCTGACTGTGAATACCACAAGTGCCACATCTGTATGAAAAAGATGCAATTTACTAATACTGGAGAAGTGCTAGATTGGATGAAATGCCCTATATGCGATGAGATTACTCACTCTGAATGTTTATTAAGATACATACGAGAAACAAGCACTTTGCCGATGTGTGGTATTTGTCGCAATCCTATTCCGGTGAACACTGATACCGATACACTCGACACCAGAGAACTTTACGACAAGTGGTCATTCGATCAATCCGGCGAAGATCTTATCGATGATTCATCTTCTGCTTCATCGTCTTCTTCATGGGATGAGAATGATGATGACAGAGAGATTTAGAGTTCGTGGGCGAGGTGAGAGTAGAGGTTAATGTTGTTGTACACAAAGTATTCTCCAGTAAGACGTGCCTCCATCACAGTAGATATCATAATATCTTTGTTGACGAGCGCCTTGATCGCGTCTTCCTTCGTCAGATTGTCCCCCAGCGATTGCTCGCAGATCTTGAAGACAATCGTGTCATCATAGCGCTCCTCGATGTAAAGGAAGTAAGTGACAGAGTTCAGAACGTTCATGTTGCTGGAGACGTAATAATAGTGTGACGTTTTGTACGCATCGTTCACGACGGGGATAATAGTCGGAATCTCGAAGGGGCGCGCAACCGCGAAGACGAACTTCATGGTACGCTCGACCTTCTTAATCGGCGGCGGCGAGGCACGCGTAGACATACGGCTGGGGGGTGTCTGCATTTTTTTCAACTTTGATTATGGCGGGAATATCAAGTAAGATGTAAAACTGAGTAAGATGTAGGGGGTAGAGCACCCGAATTTTCAATCACGCTTACCCTGGTGCCTGGTACCCCTTCATAACACCCGATACCACAACCATGTTCAAATACTTTCACTTATCCTTCACAGAAGGATGACAAAAGTTAGGAGAGTCCCTAGTAAAGACACTAAGCTTCAATTGAATACGCGTGGTGTGCGGATTGTATGTCAAGTGAGATTCAACAGATCCTATACGAGCTATGTTGTGTATTTTCTGCAACTTGTAGTACCACTCCTGCGCCGAGTTTGGCATTGGATTCGCAATCGGGTCATTGTCTGCGGTATCGACCGCAGAATCAGGAGAAGACACAGATCGACGTTTCATTTTCTGAAAAAAAATTGCGAGCTTTCTTTTTTCAATGTCAAAGCTTGTGCCCTTTCAGCCGGGACAAACCTGGTCCTACCAATGGCATTACGATTGGGCAAGTTTTGGTGAGCAGCCAGCACAATATCAGAAGATTTTCATCGTCAAGCGCACGGCCAAAATGATTCAATACCACATGGGAGATAGTGACATTATACGTGCCAAGATTCAGACATGGCCAAAGAACCACAAGTGTAAGAAAGGGACGGAGTTCTTCGTGTCGAGGCTCGGTACACGGGTCTACAGCAACGAGCGTATGACTCTGCTTTAAGTGGTTGCGATGCT
>MDSV01125863.1_pt1 | contig 17966 bp, 25 predicted proteins | sample 810851 | NCBI WGS metagenome assembly MDSV01 (sample SAMN05326640, study PRJNA326480) | marine metagenome | isolation source: seawater | place: Atlantic Ocean: North East | collected 2012 | reverse complement strand
ACGCTTTCGCACGTCGAACTCCTGCTCATCGCAGGTCACACTGCCGACATTTTCAGTGTCGGCTACTACCCTCACGGATAGACCCGATGGCTCAAGAACCATCAGGGTGTCCCACTCGCCGTCCTCCTCCCGAAGGAGCTGGATGGCGTGCGGCGTACAGTTTACGATTGTACTCATCTAATAAAAAAATAAGGCACCATGAGATTTCTCTCATGATGCCCATTTTATCGTTATGTCCCTCACGATTCAGGTCCAGTACATCACTGGCAGTTAGTCTGATCACGCCTTCGCCCAAACAACAGTCTGCGCATAGTAGCCCATTAGTCGAGACCACAACTTGTCTAACAAGTTGCCAATCTCAGCCTTAAGCCACCACACAGCAAGTCCTGCATAGGGTAAAATGAAGAAGTAGAATGCAAATGTCCAGCCACCAATCAAGTAACCAACTGTAGCAAGTACAGTTGGAAACTCAATAAATGTCTTGGATGTGTTTCGCATCTCTTGTCTTCTCTCATCAGAAGCGTTAGTCCAGTTCGTGTCGAACCAGACGATCATTGTTTTTATTACTGAAAGTATTTTTTCTCTCAAAGTCATAATATCTAGTAAGCAACTGAAAACGGTGGTTTTCAATCGCAAGTCTTCCCAGCCCTTCCATGAAGGAAATCCTTGGCTTGCATGGCTCAAGTTTTTCGTTCGCCTAAGATAGTGATGTTGTTTTCCTAACCGGAACTGGGGGCCGATCTTATGCGGCTGGTCCCAAACATCTGTCAATTATAGTGTCGTAAATTCACAGCGACAAAGTCTGTAAATCCTAGCCCTTCATAGAGAAGAACGCTGGGGTAGGTGTTGTGCACCTCCATAGCATTCTTTGTTTATCCTCTCCAGGCAGACGCTATAACAATAGCATCTAATATCTATCTAATCTCCAACGAATGCAGGGCGGAACCTTCACATTCGTCTTCGCCAATTACCACGCTCAACATAAGCGTCCGTGCAGATTGGTCTCAGCCAATCGCCTGCACACACTTTGATTTATGAAGTAGTGGCACACTCCGTTCCATGCAAAGTTATCGTCGGGTTGTTGGTCCGACACATGAAACTGCTTTCAGGCCGAAGCCCTACTTACAGTTTCGCGTCTCTGCATGATCTATGCCATGAAAGCATAGACTGCAAGCACAAGAATGCTTACGGGATTTCAGTTTCTCACCTCCATTTTTTTCACCACTATATTTTGTTTTTTCGCTCGTCTGCGAAATGTTTTACTGTGGTGAATAACATTGGTTAGTCACTTCTATCTGGTATCACACTGAGTAAACCCAGTGGATATTTATGTAGTTACGACTGATCAGCAGGAACGACTACCTTGCTCTGTGGAATCGCTTCCACACTTGGTGTCTCTCTCGCTTGTCGTCCTGAGAAGTCCAGGCCTTGATCACACCGGTTTGAGAGAGTGCTCTAGCAGTGCCCTTGGGGGCTTTGCCAGACGAGAGCCATAGGGCTGCCTTCTCTTCTTCCGTCAACGTCCTTTCGACAGGACGATCTGTATTCAGTACTGGTACCACAGGCCACGAACGGGCCCATGCCTCCTCAGGTAGTGCAGCGTAGAACGCTGCGGATGTTCTGATTTCTGTTTCCATAGTCATACTAGTATCCGTGGGAGGCGGGGAGCGGAATCTAATTCGCTCACTTCCCCTTCCTCCGTTCGGATCAATTCGTGCATTGGTTTTGTCTCCTGACTGCACGTGGGTCAGGAGTAATCTAGTGTATTCACCTCAAATGTCAAATAAGGACCACGCGAGGTTCCTCGTACACTCCCGACTCCGCCTTTAAGCGGTAAGTCAGTTAGTGAATGTACGTAGTATACTGTAATACTCGCGTTTCTGTACCACCGTTCAAGACGGATTGGTATACAATTACTAGCCGTAGTTCAACTGCGTGTTTCCACGCCGTTCACCCCTCCTTCCGGAAATTTGCTACTCACGGCCCTTATTTAACTCGGATCATACAGGGATGATAGAGTTTTTTGTAATGGGTTTTGACACCCATTACGGAATCCCACGAACCGGGCCGAAGCCCGAAAAAATGACTCTGACGAGTCGAACGTGGGTTGCAGCCCAATGAAGGGCTGCGGCATCTTATAATGCCTTATATCTGTTAAGGGGTACTTCCTCCCCTTCAATTATACTACGTTCCCGGCTATACCGGTATGTTGCAGTAGTCTCTTTCTAGTAAGGGAAAGCACCACCGTCAGACACCCTGCTACGGGCTGACGGCGGGCTTACGTGTTACTCAGATAGAGCCAGCCTTGATCGGTGAAATAACAGGGTATCCAAAGCCACACTCGGTGCCTCTTTCAATCTGCATTCCACTCTTGGTGGCTTCTATTCTTAGGTCACAGCCGCATCTGCGGCATATTCGGTTTGTATTATTTATCATACTTCCTTCCCCTCCAATTATACTACGTTTCCGGGGATACCGGTATGTGTCATTTAAGGGGTACATCGACCCATTTCTCATAACCACGGGTATTTGGTTCCTCTTCTGAGTCGCCTAAAGACCACCAATATTCCATTTGGTTGGAGTTTTTTCTCCTAGCCTTCTTGTGTAAGATGAATTGCTTCCTTCTCTTGAGGAGGCTTGATATTCTTCTCTTAGCCAAACCAGCCCGTGTGTTATTATGCATCCAGTGTTCCACATCGCTTAATGTCACTATAGAGACATTCTTCTTACGATAGTCAATGAAACATCGTTCTATCTGCTTTACAATACGGGTGTACTTCTTACCCAACTTGTTAACAGGTACTTGATACCAAGGGTGAAACACAGATACGTGGAGGGAGCGAATCTGGTCCGTGGAGAATTTCTCCTTACAACACGGACAGAGATATTTTGCTTCTTTCTGGTTGCCCATCACTTGTTCCTCTTAACTATCTTCTTTGCTTCAAAAGACGATATTATCCTTGTCATCGTCTCCCAATGTGCTTCTCTAGGCAAGGCTAATTCATACAACTTAGCCCTGTCTATTTTTCTGATGCGGATCGTCGTAAAACGGTCCTCTCTCTTAGGCTCCTCTGCCACATTCGATCCGATACCTATAGATTATATAAGGTAATCCCTATAGATTAAGACAGTATTCTTACTATGACCGCATTTGTTAAGTATGTTTGCAGACTCAGTATGCTTGATGAAGTTATTCCAAGTAGACCTAACACTAGAGATTGAAGCAGCACATGAAGACAGTGCAGATAACAAGTTAGATGGATTCCTTGCTGGTTTGGACTTGAAGAAAAACGAGAGGATTGAGTTAGTCGAACTAGGCGAGTTGGTTCCGGTAGACGATTTAGAGGATGAAGAAGTCGAGGCAAAGCCAAAGACCCCGAAAGACGGCAGGGAATTGCCTAAGATAAAGGGAGAATCCACCGAGTGGGAAGATGATTGGGAACAATTAGACTGGGATACCCTTGACGAAGATGATGAGGATGACGACGAGGAAGATGAGGAAGATGAGGAAGACACAGAAAAGGAGGAACCCCTTCCGAACGTCGAGGAAGACTCCGATGACGAGGAAAACGATGACGAAGAATCCTCAGAAGAAGACGACACAGAGTCTCCCGATTCTGACACCGGAGATGTTGAAGACGAGGATACAGAGTCCGATGAAGACACCGATGAAGTTGCCCCAATTGGATCAGATGTGGATGGAGAGGTAGAAGATGACGCCACAGAAGAATCGTCTGATGAAGATAGTGAAGAAACAGACGATGATGGGTGGAAGGACTTGGACCAGGACTACTGGGAGGATTAGTTAAATGACTTTCTCATGGCACTTTACCCCTAAGCATGAGAAGATTAGTGAGTCCCAGGCTAAAAGAGAACTCAAAAAAATAAATGTAACACTTGAAGAGTTACCATTGATTAAGTACAGAGACGCTGCTATACAAACACTTGTAGAAAGCGGTGAAGAAGTCAAGATAGGTGATGTTATTAGGATAACAAGAGATTCTAAAACTGGTGGGGAGATTTCCTACTATCGTAAAGTGGTATATTGATCGCATGGTAGTTTACAACTGTTACACAGATGCCTCTACTGTAGGTAGGTATCAATATGCTAGTTCTGGTATGGCTGCTATACTAGTTAATATTACAGATAATAGGTTAATACTATCTATGGGTAGGACTAATGATGTAGATGATTGTACTGTCGCAGAACTATACGCAATAAGACTGGGCTTATTCCTATCTAGATCAGTGGTAGAAGAAGGAGATCTGCTTAGGATTTGTTCTGATAGCCTAACTTCGATAGAACATCTTGAAGATACCATCCAGACTGATAATGAAGACATAGCAGAAATAAAGCACTTCATACAAAAGATTCTCCAGACATATCCATGCGAAGTACAATTCCAATGGGTTAGGGGTCATTCTGACCATCCGATGAACGATATGGCTGATTATATTGCCTACCATCACGCTCAGGGGTAGACTTATGTCCTCAAGCATGGTGGGACTGCTATGGTGAACTTTGCTGAGAAAGCAAAAGCCGATGCTCAACGTAGAGCAATGAAAGAAGGACTGCGATCTAATAGCAGAACTAACTTTCGCCAAAATTGGATAAGAAAGCAAAAGGTCCACCATTATCTACTAGGCACTCAGGGTGTTTCTTATGGCGCACCGTTCGATGGTAAAGGACTACCTTCTCATAATGTAACAATAATGACAGTAAACGATGCGGGTCGAGTCCCGGTAGCAGTTTTCAATGTCGGTTACAAGCAAAACAACACATTCCCCAAGACCTTAGATGTTTCATTGTTGAATAACATCATGGTAAATGGCGATGAGATTGTAATTAACCTACCTAGGGATGAGCAAGGTATCGCTAACGCAACAGGTTTCTACTATGGACTCAATTCTTCCTTTACGCAGCACGGTAAGATATTCTCTGCTGTACCATTGAGAGTGCAAATTACTTACCATATCAATAGCAATACTACGTCTTCTTCATTTGCTACACAATCCAGGTTTGGAAAGACTACTTTATTGAAAGAAACAATGACAGACGAGTCAGAATTTGTTAAAGAGTTCAATGTAGGAGCAAACAGTTTAGTCAACCTTGGCCCGGTTACACAGGCTTTCGTAAAAATACCAGAAGTTGCTGAATTGGATCCTGAAACGGGTCTAACGGCCCAACCTCAGTATCTGATTACCGATAGAGTTACTATCAAGTTAATCAGAAAGTGAGAATATGGAAGAACTCAGCCAATTCATCTGGTTCGTAAAGCCGGAAGACATTTTCTCGGAAGAGATAGAGATTCCAGCATACAATCCAGAGGATCCACCGCGAATGGCAACAGGAATTTTCCTTAATCTAGACCTTCACAGTGGAAGACTAAAGCATAAGTGGGTACCTACAACAAAAGCAGCAGCCATAAGATACCTTCTCACTCATGAAGATGCGGAAGGTTTGAGGGCAGCAAGCGACCAATACTTCATTGTTAGGATTCACTTTCTAGAGCCAATTAAGAATAAAGCAACAACCTACCCAAAACTCATTCCATCGGGTCATGATGGTGCTATAATTAGTGTACCATTGAAAGAGAAAATAATGAAAGATGGCTCATCAGACTCCTTATTACCGATACGATTTACTTGCAGATTCCAATCTGACTTAATCGAAACAAAGGAAGTAGGTGAAATCGGTGGAGTCAACATGGAAATCATGTCTCCAGAGGAAATAGAGAAGATGTCAGTCGTTGAAGTCTTCGCATCTGAGTCTTTGAAAGCCGATCCCAGTAGAAAAGGTGCATCTGTCTCAGTAATTAACGGGGTGATGGACCACAGAATGGGATCTTTAAGCAAAGACGATGAGTGTCCGACCTGTTATTTACCGTTCAATCCCGATAAAAACAGCCAGAGAGAATCTTGTTCTGGGCATTTCGGTCACATTAGATTGCCAGAGCCCATTCCTAACTTTTTATTCTTAGGAGTAACTAAGAATCAGGCAAAAGGAACATACCCATTGATGGAAGCGATAAACAAAACGTGCGTTTATTGCAGCAGAGTGTTGCTACCACAAGAAATAATGGATTCTACACGTGCTGCCGTTATGCAAGAATTTGAAACTGGTGGTAAAAACATCAAATCTAGAGCAAGAATCAGGACATTGATGAAGCCACATTTCGATGACATGAAGTTTAATGGAAGAATATGTCCTCATTGTGAAGAGTTTAGTCCGTCATTAACGTTCACATACAGAAATCCCCAGCACTTCTTCCTAGATGATAAAGATATAGATGGTAATAAGATATACCTACATAGTAAAGTTAGGGATATACTATCTAATATACCTAATGAGGATTGTTATTTCTTAGCGATAAATCCCGTTACCTCTAGACCAGAGAATATGTTCTTAGAAAATCTACCAGTTATACCAAATACAGCAAGGCCGTTACGAGTCACAAGCCAAGGAAAGACCGAAGAAGACGATTTAACTCAATTATACAGTGACGTAGTATGGGCTGGAGACCGCTTAAGAGAGATCAAAAATAAAGGCCAAGCGACAACTAGAGAAGGTTATGCACGAAGGCAGTTATTTTTGGCTGTGTCTAGGGTTATAGACAATCAAAATGATGCTGTAGGGTCCGGTGGAAGTTCTATTCAGTACACTTTTGCCGGTGGCGAAACACTAACATCTCATAACGGGCTCCTGAATAGGCTATCAGGAAAGACTGGGCGAATGCGAAGTAACCTACAATCGAAATATGTAGACACAGTTGGCTATTCTGTGATCAGTCCTGACTCGAATTTAGCGATTGACGAAGTCGGAATACCAATTCATGTCTGTGAGACTATATCGTATCCTAGAACAGTGACCGAAGAAAACATGAAAGAGATGCAACAGTATTTACAAAACGTGATTGACGACGTATATCCTAAAGCAACGCATCTTTTTGAAGATGGTCATGCTGGTATGATGGAAGAAATAATCTTGAAAAGGCAAGGCGGCACGGTAGAAAGTTTTCAAGAGTACATAGGAAACAAAATTCAGAACCTAAGACCCGGAATGGTCTTAGAAACTAACCTAATTTCTGGAGATATCTGTCTATTCAATAGAGCGCCCTCGCTACATAGACAATCCATCATGGCATTTAGGGTCAGACCAGTGCCTACAAAGACGATTAGAATGAACCCAACGGTCTGTATACCTTTCAATGCTGACTATGATGGAGACCATATGAAGGTTCACTTTATCCAAACGGAGGCTGCGAAGAAAGAAGCAGAGAAATTAATGCTCCTAACCAAGAATATCATACACGCACGGTATGGAATGTTAACTGTAGCAACGGATCAGGACCAAACAAGTGGTCTTTATTTGCTAACTTACAACGATATGAGTAAGGCAAACACATGGGACAATCAAACGATGCTAGGCTATAACGAGGAAGGACTTCCTTATGTTGCAAAACAGACAGCACTATCTTGCTACTCTACTGTTTATAGCGAAATTAGGGGCGGTAAAGAAGTCAAATATAGGACAATTGAGTCCCTTCCAGAGCCAGATGCGATGACCCCACATGGTCCAGGTTACACTGGTAGGGCTTTATTCAATCATTTATTCACTGTTTTGGACTGCGAATACGTATCTGCGTCCTTTTCTGGAGAAACTCCATTGACAGAAACACTAGAAAATGGTTCAATTATTGTAAAAAGAGACGAAAATGGAGACAAAATACGTGAAAATGTGCTAATTCGTGACGGAAAACTAATTTCTGGTACTTTAGAGAAGACAGCATTTGGTGAAGGAGGTGCTTCGATTGCTCCATCTTTCATTTATCACGAAGGATATGAAGCAGGACAGGCAAAATTAGTCGAATTTATCGAAATGGCTACTCGTTTAGGGTTCGCCGCACATAGAATTATCGGCTATACAATGGGAGTATCTGATGTTTCTGCTCCGCCAGTTCAAGGATACATTGATGAACTGTACGACGAGGCTGCTGCAAAGATCTTAGAAATCGATAAAGCCTTCAAATATGGCTATCTAAAGTCATACGTTAAGAACCATACACCAGAGAAAGAAGTCTATGCGATGGCAGATCCACTAAATTACATTGAAGAACAGGTTGGTACATTCGTAGATGAGTTTGAGGATAAGTTATTGATCCCAATCGAAGACTATCAAGGGCCTGGGAATCCAATGCAAATAGCCGTTAGGTCAAAAGCCAGAGGGAAATACATGAATATTCAGCAAATGGCAGGTAGTTACGGGCTTGTCAGGCTAGGTGGAAAGCGAATAACTTACGGAATTAACTCCGATCGAGTACTTCCCCACTACCCACATGGCGATTTATCACCTCAATATCGCGGTTTTGTACGTTCAAGTTACTCCGAAGGCATGGAGCCAGACGAGTATTTCATCACATCAATCGCTGGAAGGCGCTCTACTGTCGAGTCAGGTCAAGGAAATATCGCTAAGTCCGGTTATTTGGAGCGTAAAATGATCAAGGCGCTGGAGTCTTGTGTTGTAAATCAGAGACGACAGGTAGTTAATTTGCGTACAGGTAGGATAATTTCGCCACTTGTTGGTGACGACGGCCTTGCTCCTTACCATATTAGAGGTGCTGATGATGAGGTAAACAAGCGAGGGTACACTATTACGCTTCAGCCGTTCTTCTATGACTTCAATTGTAAGCATGGTTTCGCTCTTGCAGAGGAATGTCCACAATGTAGCAAGTCATCCGATACTAGTGTTTTCCTAAAAGAATTAGATTCTATGGTCTCAGGACAAACAAGAGACGCAGTTTTAGGTAAATTGGCTACAAGAGAAATGACAAAACCTAATGTAAAGAAGTTAGCAAAGCGTCTAAATGCGTATTATGAGGACAGTTTATGCCGACTTGGGGAGGCAATTGGTGCTACTGCGGGTGCTTGTATCGGTGAACCAGCCACTCAAGCGGCTTTGAGAACATTCCACTTCGCTGGAAAGATGACTGTGCAAGGCTCTATTGACCGATTAAGGCAAATATTGGAGAGCCCAATCACTACAGATGCGAATAATGACTCTCCCGAAACAATCTTTAGACTAAAAGAAGGTACTTCTGAGGAGGATGCACAGAAAATTATGTCGCTATTGGCAGAAGTTAAAGGAAATCAGATCATAAAACTAATCAGTTACGATCTTGAAAATAGTATACTTATAATTAAATTTGATTTTCAAGCTATGGGCGTTTACAATATTTCTCCAGATATTGCCTTTAGACAAGTTAAGTCTGCTTTAACTAAGGGAAGTACCTCAGATTTGTTCAAATTTAAGATTCTATCTGATAGAATCGACCCAGAAACTGACTTTATCGTGAAGGTTAATCCTGTTGGGCCTAGTCCATCGGTACTGCTTTACGCAAAAGAACTGATTATGAACTCATTTTTCAACGGAATCGGCTCTGTAACTAACATAGCAATGCACCCTCCAGAAGAGGATCTGCAATTTGGTCGCTATTACTTACGAGTTTTGTCTGCAAATAAGGCCTTACTTGACACGGCCACAAAAGTTTTCTCAAATATTTTAGATCTGCCATTAACGGAAACAAATAATCATGGGTGGATTTATTCAAAATTCGGACTTGAAGCCGCTTTGAGCAACATATACAAGGAGTTAGACTATCAGATGAACCTAGCACCTAAGGGTATAGGGGATTATGATAATAGATATATACGTACTATTGTAGATTGTATGGGAGAATATGGCGAAGTTAGGTCTTTAGGACCACAAGGAATTAGCGCAAATGATAACCCTAGCGTACTTGCAGCCATGTCAATACAGAATGTTAAGGATGCAATCGTTGGAGGATCGACGATGGGTAACGAAGATCCGATAGACGGGGTCACGGAATCTATAGTTGTAGGTGCTACGCCTAAGATTGGCGACTTCGCTCCTGAATGAAATAATACTTATACCAATAATCTTCAAGGGCTTTTAGAAAAACTTCTTCACCAATAATAGGTCCTAGGGCACGATAGCAATTTTTTAATGACCTTTCAAAACGCTCAGATATCTCAGAATCGTCTGGATTGACTTTCCACTCGCCTTCAAAGTGGTATTTGTTCTCAAAATCAATCATAAACTGATTATAGTAGATCCTTTTCTTCTCTCTAAAGTTACAAATCTGGCACCCTAAGCCGTAACTTACGCTTATGTTACCAGGCTTTTTCTTTCTTTTTCTGCTACGATAGAAATAACCGCAAAGTATGCACTGTTTCCAGCGAAAAACATTAGCCAAAGTAGTCAGCCACCGTGAATTTATGCTCTACTTCACGTAAATCGTCTAGAGATAACCCCAGTCCGTACATTATATGGTCCAGTTTACCAACAACGTGCTTCTCGATGATCTTCTCAACATCAATTTCGTAGTCTTTTATCTGCTCTGGATCATGGAATGATATGTATCCTCCTTGCGGAATCCAAGTTGGTCCATCTTTAACGAAAGTAGTATAGTAAGAATCACCTTTGTCTAATGGTGAATATTCGATATTTGACAAAACTATGTTATGCCAAGCGGCTCCACGAGCATCTCCAGAGAGATTTGTGTAGCAAGCATTCTCTCCATCACTAGTTGGAGAGGCATTTGGGTTCGTTGCCCCGTCACCATAGTGAAGAGAGGTCGAATCAACCTCCTCCTTTTCGCCAGTTGGATTGCCATCCTCGTCTAAAACCTCGACCATCATAGTCCGACCAGTGTCTCTCAAGACCTTTCTGGATGGCAAATACTTACCTAACCTCGCTCTAGCAAGTAGATCGGTAGTAGGAACTCCGCCGTTTCTTATATTTTCGATGTATTTCAACAAACTATCTTTGATTTCTTCTGGAGATTTATCGTCCCAGATATCAAATAACGCATTTAGTTGAATACCGCGTCCTACAGCCGATGTATTTGCATGCTTAGCCTCCAAGCCTTGTATCTTCATTCGGTCCTCTACGGCCTCCTCAGCGACCTTAAACCCGACTTCTGGCATCCAAACAACCCTACCACCGTAACGGTTACGTCTTGGTAGATAGAATCGGTCCATCAACATCTCACAATCGACAATCATAGCATCAGATTTTAGATCCTCTTGCATCATTTTCGTCAAATAGTCGCCTAATGCCTTCGCCTGTTCCACGCATTCTTCTGTAGAAAGGTCATCTCCCATCTTTACAAAGATAGAATCAGTGTGTCCATAGATTACTTTGTATCCTAATTCCTCAGAAGCACGAATAATAGCCATCAAAGAGTCTCTTCCGAACTTGGTAATAGTCCTAGCAATATCCATATCACCCCAAGAAAAGCCTTTCAGAGCCATCAGACCATAGAATGTGGCCCTCAATCGCTTGACAGTTTTCTGTGCATCGTCCCACTTTCTAAATTCGTTGGAAGTTTTACCATGCTTTTCTCCAGCAACATCCCTTCGTGCCTTGTAATCATCTCTCAATTCGTCTAATTCTAACACAGAAGCGGGTAATATACCGATTGGGTTGCGTCTAAAGCGACATCCATCACCAATAATATCATCAGGTTGCTCTTCACCTTTCGCTACTTTAGTTTCGAACGAGCAGTTTGAAGCAATCATGCAACTAGGATACAGACCTGCGAAGTCTAAAATCGCTACATTCTTATGCAAACCAACAGAATCTAACTCTTCTGGGTCCAAAACAATCGCACCTTGAAGACCACCAGCGTCTGATGAGGAACCATAATGACCAGTCTTTTGCTTGAAATTTGCTTTTCGCATAAAATATACTCGCGCATAGTAGGATCCATAGAACGTACTATCGAATTTGCACTTCGCTAGACTCTGTAGAGCCATTTGACCGTTGACTAGGTTATACTTATCTTCGATATCCACCATCAATTGTACATCTCGGAAGTTGTAATAGAGGTAATCATTCAAAAATTCATGATAATTCTGATCATAAAAGTCAGGTCTGAACTCAGTCTTGCCTCGACCAAAGAGTTTTTGACCAACTATGTCTAACTTGTTGGAAGGAAGATTGGTTGATTTAGAATCACGATATACTCTCTCGAACAACCTATCAAGTGAAATAACAATTCTACCCCTAATTGGCTGGTTAGTCCACCTATATTGGTCCTTGTTCCACTTAGAAGGAGCGTCAACATAGCGGTTTTTACCTAATGATGAAGGTGAGAGTTTATCTGCACCGATACCAACACACTCCAATCGAGCGTATAGTGTTGGCAAGTCATAGAACCCCATACCCCATGCTAGTAAAATATCAGGATCTATATTATCTAACCATGCTACAAAGTCACGTAGCATCATAAACTCATTAGCGAAATCCCTTATCTCAACGTTTATACCGTCAAATTTCATCATTTTTTTAGGGGTAACGTGTGTAAAACCAGTCAAAACCTCACTACTTTTGGGATGTTGGGTCCATAAAACGTATGTATTAGTGTAGTTATCATAGCACCCAATAACATTAATCATCTGCCAATCTGCCCAGATAGCGTTCCTTGAGCGTACATCTTTAGGTCCACTGCCTTGACGACTGTACTGTAACGCCTCTAAATCGATAAACACCTTTCTAGGCTCGTATTCAGGCAACTCATCTATGTTATCTATGAGATATCTATCCTCATAAGGAACATCGCCTTCATATGAACCACTATATTCCTTCGTGAATTTCTTCAACATAGTAGGAGAATTGAATGTAACCTTCCACAAAGGGTCACCATCTGCTGCATATGCATCAACATCACGGTCTACAGTGGTGTGTCTATACTCACCTTCTATATGTCCTGCTAATACCGAAGGGTCGATCTTGGTTCTAGTCTCTCTAGATTTGACATGGTTTGGATTAATATACAGATATGGATAGAAATCCGTGACAGTTTTCTCTGCCCTAGACCAATTACCCAGTTCATCCATCTCACGCCATCGCAGATTCAACTCATTTGAAGGCCAATTGTTGTCTACTCCTGTACTAATAATCACTTAATCGCCTCCACAATTTGAAATCTATTGCATCCAGCAAAGCAATGAATCACCATTTCTTCGGGATTGAAGCGAAAATGGTTGGAATCAGAGTCTCTGTTCTCTTTAGCACATGAAGGGCATCGGCCAGTATAGAATCCATCGTGACCCGGACCTCTAATATTCTCCACACAGGCAATGATCGTATCAACGTTCAACCCGTCTGTCTCCTTATCCCAGTTGTATTCTGTAACTTTCTTTCTATAGACTTCCGTTTCTGGAGGGAAACCAGTCTCGGAAGCATGTAGTAGTGCCTCAAATGCCTTTAGTCTGTGTGCATTACGGAAGTAAACTTCTCCATCATGCACATCCTGATTGACTAGCGCATATTCCTTGGAGGAAGATACGCCTGCATCCTTCAATAATTTGAGGTATTTCAGAACGGAAATCTGCTTTACACTGATGCTCATAGAGCCTCTCTGTGACTCAGAGGTTTATAGTTATAACTATGTTTCCCTTAATTCATCGATCACTTGACCGACGAAACTAGTGGTAAGAATATAGAACTCTGTGGCCTTAACTAAGCACTCCGAACAGATTGCATATTTCCCATAGTGCATATTGACAGGAGCATTCTTTTCAGGTTTATTACACCCACCGACCTGGCATTTTCGGGCCATCACTCTTCCTCCATAATCCAATAGTAGCGATTAACATCTCCGACTCTGGTAGCAGAAAACCCGGATCGCTTCATCCAATAAGCGAAAGTCCTAGCAGACTTGCGCCATTGTTCGTTTCTCCGATCATTGTGTGTACGACCTAGTAGGTAGTTATACCCAGATTCAGCCGTCAGACCATCGTGTAGATAAGGATGTTCTAGTAGAATCGTGAGAATAATGCCGTCTCGCTCACTCAGAGCCTTCGCCATCAGCCCCAGCCTCGTCACCAGTAACAACATCTACAGCATCTTCTACGACGTCCACAGCGCCGTCTACAACGTCTTCTGCTACATCTGCAGTAGTTGTTACTACAGATGCTGCTGCGCCGACTACAGCGCCTGTAGCGGCTGTTGTAGTATCTACTACAGTAGCGCCTACACGTGCAGTGCCTTTTGCTATGTCCTTTAGTATGCTTCCTTTACCGATTTTCTCATCAGCATCTATGTCTCTTAGTGCCTCTGGCACACCCTTGTTCAGTATTTGAAGAAGTATGATCCACGACTGTGCGCGAGATACTGGCGGGAATCCCGCATTCTTCATAATCTTGGCAGGTATTGCCAATAATTCATCGTGGGTTCTTTTTCCGAAGTGATTTTGCACTTCTGAGACCCAACCCTCTTCTACTAAAACGACCTCATCGATCGCTTTGCGGACGAATCCGACTTGCTTTCCATTGTACAGGTAGTATTTTCCCATGATATCTCGACACTTCCACTGATATTTAACTATTCTTTGCGCTGCACGCTGTTAAATTGGAGCACTCTAGCCCCCTTTTCTGGCCGTTTGTACTTTTTTGGTGAGTTGTAAACATAAGAAACAATTTCTACCGCTTTGGCCTCAGTAAAGCCTTCGTGCAAGTGCTTTACATGGTATTTAGCCTCATCAATACCGAATAATTCTTCCAGGAGATGTGTAGTGACTGGTCTTTTATTCTTGAAAAGAAACCAATCTTCGTCAGACTTTACTTCTAGTACAGCATCTGTTTCGTCTTCTGCGGCTATTTGTTCAAGATAGGTCACCCACTCACGGCGCATAGCAAACTGTCGATTATTGGCCATCGTCAAAAGCCCCTCGGTCTCTCAGATCTTCCAGTTCAGAAGTCTGCTTAAACAGTTCTTTGGCTAAGGCTCTTGCCTCGGTCGGGAGTAATCTAGCAACCATGGTACATTTCGCGTTTGTTATTTCTAATAGCAGTGTACTACCGTAAACTATGTCGCCACGATCACAGGCACAGTCTTCGCACATACAGTCATCTATGTGTACCATCACGCCTTTTTCGGCGTTAGGAGGCGTTATATTGGGCATGATGATGGTATTGAGTATGCTCACTATACCATCAGAGTCGATGGGGTCGTCTGTCAACACAGATCATCGTACATTGCTTCTTCCTTATTAGTCATTCTAATCATCTGCGGGAAGGGCAACATGATTTCTAAATCATTAACTAAGGAAGATCTAATAGATACTCCAGCCTCATCTTTACCTTCCTCTATTAATACCATATAGTATATCTTATTCTCATATTCTAGATCTGCTATAGAGTATATCTCATTATTTTGGTTCTCAACCTCGGTAAATCCGAAGATTTTGACCTTTTTCTGGGTAAGCAGTTCGTTAGCAAGCCTGTGCATAGTACTCAATTCGGTACTAATTAGTTCCCTTGCGGGTACTTCCATATGACTACGCAGGATGTCAGCGGTAATTAGTCTTTGCTTTAGTAGTGAGTAACGAACAGTACATCCTTTTTTCCATCCGAGAGATGTTTTTGCACTAGTTCTAGCACATCTTCTTGAACTAGGCCATCTTCTTCATAGTACCCAATACCAGGAAAATAGATCGGGTACTTGTCATGTAGTCTGTATTTGGCCATAGTCTCTAAACCGCTTTCTATCCAATCGATCCTATAGCGGGTGTTATACAGTTTATGCATTGGGAACCATAGTATCGGTGTATCGGTATTTGAGTCAGATAAGATTAGTTGTCCTTCTTTGACACCTTTTTCTTCTACTACACCCATCATATGCCCGTAGGCAATAGTATCTCCCTTTCTAAATTCCGTTATAGGATAATTCACCATCATCTTAAGTTGAGTGCAAATAGGGCAGATAACCACCCCTTTCTGACAAAGTGCTAGTGAAGTATTTGTGTATAAAAGCACAGCCATAACATAGTCACTTACTCTTCTTCGAAAAAGAAATCTTCTGATGCGGCATCTTCTAAGTGCTTACCTGCATCTTTATTATCTCCATAGAGTGTAAATATGTGGTCTAGCCAAAATTTATCGTCATTGAGCATAATAGACCCGTCTTTGTTCACCTTAAAAGGCACTTTGTCTGGGATAAATGGCTCTTTCAGCCTCGAATCTGTGACCTTTACCCACATCGCTCTATAGAAAGAATGACCAGGAGGTAAGGCCATTTGTTGTTTTTCTGCCCACTGAACATAGTTATCAATACTACGTTCTCTACTTTCCTTCACTAACATACCTGCAAGTGCGCCGTGTGGGTTAAGCACCTCATAGAAGCACAGTATATCTCCAGATATTAGTGACTCAGTCAAGTTTATCCACCTTACCTGTAATATAGTGTGCTGCACTAATGTTCTTTAATTCGTTCATCGTATTATTCTCCTGATCTTCCCTTTGGAAAGTACTGTTCATAGTATAGCGTCCCATTTTCCTTCAACCCATTCGCCCTCATCATCGAGGTATAGCCCCTTGTAGAAGTTCTCTTTTCTAAGAATTCCGCTTATTGTGGACTGTTTCCATATAGAATTACCTTTTTTGGTAAGTATGTTACTTTTATTCAAATGCCCGATGATCTCACTCACGCTGAAATCCTTGTCTTTACACTGAAAGATAACTTTCACAATTTCAGACTCCTCTTTATTTACATCTAGATAGCCCTTGTCAGCCTTAACTCCGGTCTTAGAGAAGCGAGAATTATAACCATAAGGTGGCGGTCCAGTCTTTCTACCCTGCTTTATGACTGCTTGCAGACCATCTTTAGTTCTCTCACTGGTCTGTTCTACCTCCAGTTGAGCCAAATCGTTCATTAAACGATAAACGAATCTCCCCATAGCCGTCGCAGTATCTACTTCCATCTGGACATAAGAGAAATCTTTACCCGCAGCATCTAACTGTGTAGCCCACTTAGCAGCGTTAGCGGCATTACGATGCATACGGTCTAACTTATGGGCTATGCAAATGTCCCAATTATCCATATTCTCCATCATATCTTGAAAAGCAGGTCGGTCTAAGGTCTTACCAGTGCCTACATCTTGATAGACTTTAACGACCTCATAGTCCCTATACTGACAATACTGTTGGCACTTGCGAATCTGTTGCTCAATAGATCCCTCAGATTGCTTATCTGTAGAAACTCTAGCGTAGATAACTGCTTTCACTTCATCACCAATACCCTACATCTCTTTATGTTACTGTCATAGTATTTGTAATCAGGCAACTCTTTGTTGCAGCAGGGACAGAGCATCTATTCTTCCTCTCCTAAATTGTACTCTATGAATTCTATACCGTGCTTTTCCTTTATCATCTCGACAGCTCGTACAGATGCTAGCATCTTATCATGAAAAGCCTGTGCTTTTTCGTGTATAACGAGCATTTCATTGTGCTTAGCGCTTGCTTTTTTATTAGTTTTTAGGACAACTAGGTTAAGTTCCTCTATGGCGATCTGGTATTTCTGAGACTCCTCAGTCTTCTCCAACATAGACTCGTGATACGCCTCTTGCTCTTTATCAAAACCCTTAACTGCCGCTTTATCATTAATCTTCTTTGCAGCACGTAGGTTAGTTATCGCATCATTTCTAAGCGTCTTAAACTCCTTAGCCATAGAGTTAGCATCATCTCTATCGGCTTTAGCCTGTTGGACTTTTGAAACGAGTTCTTTGACCTCATCGATAAACGCATCTCTTTCTCGCTTGATCGCTCGGATCTGCTTATGTTGGTGATTACGACACATACGATGTATTTTTATCTCCTCATAAAGTTCCATTGCTTTAGCCTTATCCGCTTTAAATTCGTCCATATTATCGCCACCCTGACATTTGAGCAAGGAAATCAGTTGCCTTTATCGAGAGGATATAGATAACAATAACCATCGGGACAAATAGACAACATCCGATTGCCCAATAGATCGGCCACCAGTCAGGTGTAGACACTACTCTTCCCCCTTGCGAGAGTCATATGGGATCAAGTACTCACCATACTGTCTTTCTCCTTTGGGCGATAAGCAATCACTGCAACCGACATCAAAATGCTGATTT
>MDSV01221017.1_pt1 | contig 17969 bp, 16 predicted proteins | sample 810851 | NCBI WGS metagenome assembly MDSV01 (sample SAMN05326640, study PRJNA326480) | marine metagenome | isolation source: seawater | place: Atlantic Ocean: North East | collected 2012 | reverse complement strand
TTTGAACAAATGAGATTTGCTCAATTATGTGACCTGTTGCAGTAGGTTCAATTGATGGAGGAAGGATGTTGAAGACACGCATTACATCATGAAAGTCATTGGTGTATTTTTGAACGACTTCCATTGGTTCGATTTCCTCAAGTCTTGCCACTTTTCCAATCTTATCTTCACCTTCGTCAGCGTCTCCAATTAAGTGGCCTACGTCAGTAATATTTCTAACATAGCGAACCTTGTAGCCTGTAAATTCTAGGTACCTGTAGATAACGTCAAACGACAAGAATGTTCTCACATTACCTAAGTGTACGTTGCTATAAACCGTAGGGCCACAAACGTACATACCTACATGAGGCGCATTTAGTGGCTCGAACAATTCCTTTTTTTTAGTCAGGATATTATTTAAATAAAGAGGTTGCATTTGATAGAATTATGTAGACAAAGATAATTTAGTTAGTAAGAGCTTTTAACATTGCCTCAACAAGCTCACGAGTTCCAAACTCAGGTTGCCATCCCCACTCATTTCTTGCGATTGAATCGTCGATACTATTAGGCCAAGATGCAGCAATTTCTTGCCTAGCGTCTGGCTTGTAATTCGTTTTAAACTTAGGGCGGTACTTTACAATTTCATTGTGCAATTGTAATGGTGAAAAAGAACATCCGCTCAGGTTGTAAGCCGTTCTTAACTTAATGTTTTCTGAAGGTGCTACCATTAAGTCTAGTGTTGCTCTTATTGCATCGTCCATATACATCATTGGAAGTGTCTCATCCTTATTAAGGAAACAATCGAATTCTTTACCAGCAACCGCCTTGTAGAACGCGTCCACAGCGTAATCCGTAGTTCCCCCTCCGGGCATAGATCTGTGGCCAATAAGCCCAGGGTATCTCAAGCTTCTCACATCTACTCTATACTTTTCATGGTAGTATTTACTCCAAAGCTCACCTGCAACTTTTGAAACTCCATAAATTGTTGTGGGGTCGCAAAATGTGTCTTGAGGAGTTCCGTTCTTTGGCGCCTCTGGTCCAAACACAGCAATTGAACTAGGCCAAAACACCTTATCCACAAACCCATTTTTTGCACATTCTAGAACATTGATTAGTGATTTCATGTTCAAGTCCCATGCAGTAACGGGGTTATTTTCCCCTTTTGCGCTTAGCATTGCAACCAAATGATAAACACATTCAAACTCTCCTTCTTGAAGTACGTTTCTTATTGCATCTGAGTCTGTTGCGTCAAGAGTTATAAACTCGCTTTTATTTGCTTTATCGTCTTCTCCTTTTTTTATATCAGAAGCTACTACAGCATCAATTCCGTATCGCTTTTGCAATCCTATGACAAGTTCAATTCCGAGTTGTCCCGAAGATCCAATTACTAGGTGCTTTTTCATTGCGATGTGAAGTTAAGTAGGGATACCTTTGGAACATGCAATCTAGTGACTTTGATTATGAACTTCCTGACGAAAAAATTGCTCGTCACCCGGTATCTCCTAGGCGAACTGCTAAGCTTTTACGTGCCGCAGCACCGTCAATTGTAGAGCATACCTCGTTTCAAGATCTTCCGTCACTGTTGGAAAGTTTTGGATGTGACGGGCTTTGGGTTAATGACACCAAAGTCATACAGGCCAGGATCTACATGCGTAAGCCTACTGGAGGAAAATTGGAAATCTTTCTACTCGAACCTGTTGAGGGTGTTGCTGAGCAAGCGCTAGCTGCTGTGAATTCAACTTCTTGGCGGTGCATGGTCAGGGGAGGAAGGAAGTGGACTGCTGAATATGCTTCGCTCGATATTGGAGGGGTAAAGATGGAGGTACGGCCAATAGATACTGATAAGGGGTTAGTTAAGCTTGAGGGTGGGTCGTTTAACTTGACGTTTAACTGGGAAAGCGACGCTTGTTTTGGAGATGTTCTAGACGAGTTTGGGAACATGCCGCTGCCGCCTTATATGAAGCGTGAAAGTGAAGACTTGGATAAGGATGAATATCAAACCGTATTCGCTACGTTCCCTGGATCTGTTGCCGCACCAACTGCTGGATTGCATTACGATGATGTACTTCTTAAAGAACTAGAAAATGTGGGACTGCCGCTTAGTAGACTCACACTACACGTAGGAGCAGGTACTTTCAAGCCGCTTTCAGAAGGTGAGATCAGCGACCACGTAATGCACGCTGAAAGGTGTGTTATTGATCGTAGTATACTAGAACGTCTACTATCCCAAAAAACCAGAGTTGCAACCGGTACCACGACATTACGAACTCTAGAAAGCATTTATTGGATGGCTTTTTTTCATATAAGAAACGGTGAATTTCCGGATGTTCTTCCCCAATGGGCACCTTACGGTATTGAGAACGAAGCAGTAGAGGATTTTAGTTATGAAGATGCGTTAGCGTATTTGTTAGAAGTCTTGCCTCTGGGTGAGGTTTGGTCTTTTCAAACACAAATAATGATTAAACCTGGCTACAGAATCAAATCTATAGCCGGGCTTATCACAAATTTTCATCAGCCAAATAGCACTCTTTTATGCTTGGTCTCCGCTTGTCTCAAGTCTGGAGGCCATAAGCAGAGTTGGCGTGATGTATACGATGTAGCTCTAGAAGAACAGTACAGATTTTTAAGCTACGGAGACGGTTGTCTCTTAGAGATTATGTAAGTTACTAGTTTCTGTTATCCTCAACTCCAGCAGCTTCAGACATTGCGTTTATTACAGCAACTGAAAGTCCGCTTTGAGCTCTTGTAACGAGTTTAGTTTGTTCTTCTAGATAATCAGTTTTCTCCTCAGGTTCAGTAATTTTTTCAGGTGCAATAACCCAAACACCACTCTCACCTACAATAGGATGTGACATATTGCCAATAGGAATAGAGAACGCAGAACCAACAACTTTAGGCTCAGCCCCAGCACCTGAACCAGAGATAGCAGCAGTTTGTATGTTAGCCTTGTAACCAGTTCTTACTGGCTCACTAATCGTATTTGCAATCTCATCGAGGTTGTTACCATTCATTAGCTCAACGAAGTAGTTAGCTTTTGCTTCCTTAAGAGCGCCTGCTCTCATCTTTTCTTCGACTGCTTCAAACTCTGGATCTCCGTCTTCCTTAATTAGGTCAACTACTGCAATCACATAAGTCTTATCAGCAAGGATTGGTTGAGATATTTCGCCCTTTTCTGCTGAGTAGATCCAGCTTACTAATTCACCAGCATTTTTAATCCCCGATAGTGATTTAGCCTCTCTAATTACGTTAATTGCTTCGCTAGTAGTGTAGCCAGCGTTCTCAGCTGCAAATACAAGGTCTTCTTTGTTGATGTAATCGATAGAGAAATCGTTAGCTGCAGCGTATGCTTCTCTTCTAGTGTCTTCAGAAGCGCCAATTGGACGAGCAATTAATGCTACCTCTGCTTCTTCAACTTCGTAATTACGTTCAAGAACCTCGATGATGTGAACACCGTATGAAGTTTCTACAGAACCTATAGTGCCAATGCGCTTGTTAAAGCTGAAGTCGTTGAATGAAGGAACCATTTGGCCTTGAGGAAAGTTTTCATAAACACCACCCTTAGACTTAGAACCTGGGTCTTCAGAGTAACGGGCTGCTAGATCTCCAAAGTCTCCACCATTTTTAATTACTGAGATAAGGCTATCAGCCTTAGCGTTAAGGCTAACCATTTCGTTATCATCCTTTACGTCTTCTGCTTTTAGAAGAATGTGTCTAACTGTCGCAGTAGTATCTGCAACCATCTTTCTGCTCAATACGTTTGCAACAATCATTCTATCATTCTTGGTATAAGGTCCAACCATTGAGCCAACTTCAACGTCGAAGAATGAAGATTCGTCGACGTTTGTCTCAACTTGAGAAAGTCTTAGAATAGAAACAAGGCCGTCAACATCTGCTTCAGCAAAAGCTCTCTTATCTTCAATATTGTTCCAAGTTTCTTTAGTTTCGTTTAGCTCAGAACTTAAAGCGTCGAGATCATTTACAGAAGCTCCAATAGGAATTTTAATGAGAGTTACGTCACGACCTTCATTTTGCTCGAATTCTTGATCTGACTTGTGCTCATTATAGTAGCTCATAACGTTACTCTCTGAAACAGTAACAACGCTATCAGGGATGTTTTTAAAGAGCTTAACTACATATTTAAATTCTACTTGACGGTTTGCATTAATGTAGTCGTACTTTCCTTCTAGTGAATTTGCGTATACACCGCGGTTGACTAGTGAGTTGAATTTTTCTCTCTTACGCTTTAGATTAATAACTGACTTATAGCGAAGGAAGTTTTGTTGCCCTCTTTCAGAAGCTAACATCTGAGTAAAGTTATTGACCCAAGTTTTCTTGTTATCTCCGTTGCTGTAGAAAGCTCTTGAGATGTAGCCCGAGTCAATGTCTCCGAAAAGCATTTCTTGGAATTCCTTGTCAGTAACAATTATTCCAGTTTCAGCGTATACGTCGGCAAGAAGAAGGTCGGTCGTCATATCATCCCAAACCTCGTTTGTTAGACCTTCACCAGTGAAGCCTAAGCTTCTGCGGTTTTGGACTGCAACTTGGTAATCTTGTCCAGAAATACCTGTACCGTTTACATAACCGACTTCTCTATTTGTTCCGTTGCCAGTTAATGCGATAACAGCATCAAATGGGACTAGGAATCCTAGCATACCAATTCCAAGAATAACAATCAGCAATGAACGCTGATTACGAATTTTTTCAATCATAGCCATAGTAAGACCTTTTAAATATCAGGTGCGCGAAGATAAGAAATTCTTCCGACCTATTTTAGTTTCAGTTCAATAAGGTCAATTCGACTTGTTTCAACCTTCAAAATTTTGATATAAAAACCATCGATTTCAAGCTCTTTTCCCTCTTCTGGAATTTCAGCTGCTTTGTCTAAAATCAATCCGCCTATCGTCTCATATGCGTCATCAGTTGGGAGTTCAATATTTAACTTTTCATTTAAGGCCTCTACTTCGTGTCTGGCAGACACAAGCCAGTGATTTTCACCAAGTTTTTTTTCAACTAGGTCTTCAACATCGTGCTCGTCATCTATCTCTCCTAAAAGCTCTTCAACTATATCTTCCATGGTTAAAATCCCGGCAGTTCCGCCAAATTCATCTAGCACTATAGCAAGGTGACGACGCCTTCTCATGAACTGCTTTAACAGCTCATCTCCTGCCATGGGTTCAGGAATAAAAAACGTAGGAAGGAGTACCTCACTTATGGTTTCAGGAAGCTTGAATAAGTCTTTTACGTGGATGTATCCAGTTATTTTATCGATATTCTTGTTGTACACTACAATTTTTGAGAGTCCAGTGTTATTAAATAAGACCTTGATTTCTTCGATAGAAGTTTCAATCGATACTGCAACTACTTCGTTTCTAGGTACCATACAATCACGAGCTCTGATATTTCCGAGTTCGAGAGCGTTTTGCATGATTTTAAGTTCGTGTTCGAGATCTCCGTCAGGCATAATCTTGGCGCTCATACGTTCGAGATAGTGGTTGAGGTCTGTTGCGCCAAAATCGCTATCTTCTGCTACTGATAATCCACGATTGAATGGAAATAGGATAATTTTGCTGAATGCCACAATGAGCATTGCTGGTATGGTTAGGATGCCTACAATTGGTGCAAGGAATAAACTCAAGCGATTAAGCCATAGATTAGGCGCGACGTGGAAGAATGACTTAGGGATAAACTCAGCAGTTACAAGAACTACAATTGTTGTTGCTAGGGTTTGGACTGTAAGAGCAGTGTAAGGTGATGATGCCTGATTCCAATCCGCCGCATCAAATAAAGTTGTACTTATTATCTCGCCAGAATAATAACCACAAAGCACCAAAGCTAGGTTGTTGCCAATGAGCATACATGCAATAAAAAGCTGTGGTTTATTGAAGAAAGAAGCTACGAGTTTTCCACTCCAACTCTTCAAAGCATCCATTTCTACCTGCAACCTGTTTGCAGAAACAAAAGCCATCTCCATACCTGAGAAAAATGCAGAGGCAATGAGTGTAGATGCAATTATTAAAATCGTACTGGAAGGGTCAGGGTCCATTATTTACCTAAATCTCGTTCTAGTCGTTTCCTAAATGTACGACGAATTACGTACCAAACCCCTGCAAGTGTAGGAATTAGAGGAAGGAATTGATTCTCTTCATACCCTTCAGTGTAAATAATGTATCCTGTTACGATTGAGATTAAAACGGTTGCGACAAGCCAGAACGTCTCTGCAGCACGATTCACATTTAGTATTCTATCTTTATCCATTATTACAGTTCGAAGGCTCCGGTTGGATTAAGAATTCTATAATTTTCAAACTTGCTGTCTGACTCCAAGCCCTTTCCTTCTAATGTGCCGGTAAGAGTCTCTATTCTCACAGGTCTGTTCGTGTAAACCCTATCTGAGTCGTTAGACCAAACAAGATACTCAGTCTGCAACTTTTCTCCTTCATTATTTATTAAAATCACGTTGTCATGAGCGATTAAATGCCCCATGTCAGCGTCATATAGACCTCTTCCACCGCTTAAAATAGCTTCGTGATTGATATTATTTCCTTCAATGTAGAGAGTAAACCCTTCGCTACATTGCCATACCTCGTTTATCAGATCATCGTCCTTCCAGCGTTCTAATCGTCCAGCTTTAAGTACGTTTCTGATAACACCTTTTTCAGAATATTGAAAGGTTCCACCATGAATTATTTGAAGTGCATCTTCTTCAAAATCTTCCATGGACACTTCTTCAGCTTCAATTACTCCACAACTAATTGTCGAACTAATCGTTAGTACAACAGAAAAAGTGCGTAGGGCAAAATTCATTTATCTAACTCTAATAATTGTCGTTTCACCAGAACAGGGACATGCCCCAGATTCCTTAACTGTAAACTTAGAACCAACCGAAAGCCCTAAGGCAAACACGTCTTCAATAGTAGGGAATTGCTTCTCCATATTTGACATTTTTTTATTTGAGAGATCAGCCTTTTTAGGGTTTAAGCTCTTTGCTCTCGAATAGTAATCGTGTGCGACCCAGTAAACAGCTCTAGATCCAATTCCTCCGTCGTCACAAGCCTTGGGTGACCCCCACATAGCGTCACCGATTAGCATGTATGCATCTGCATTGTTTGGATCGATGGCTAGTACTTGTCGAGCGTACCTCTTTGCAGTGTTTGATCGATTTAGAGCTGAAGCAATTTGGCCTGCCTTAAGAAGGTATTTCACCTGCTCAGGACAGTCCTCACAATTAGACACAGCCTCTTTCATGTAAATGAAGCTTTCAGCGTATTGTGCCTTCTTAAATAGCCCCATACCAATTGAGTAAGCTGCTGCTGCAGAAGGATCTACCTCGTATACTGCCTTTGCAATTGGTATGTAGATATCGTTGTCAGTACAATCACGATTTAAAAGGAGCTCTAGCACTTTAATCTTTAATTCAAGATCGTCAGGGTTTGCTTCAATTCTGGAAGTAAGAATTGGTATCATATCTTCACAATCAGCCATCTTGTTAAAGTTATTTCGGATTGAAGTTTTGGCACTTTCGTAATTGGTGATAGCTTTTCCATCACCAACTGAAGCAGCAATTGCTTGATCTGCGTAATCCATAAGCATCAAAAAGTCAGTTAGTAGGCGACCCTTCATCTCTAATCCAGCTTCCTTATCTTCTTTGTTGATGGCAACCATTGTCTTCAAACCTGTGCTATAGTACTTGCTAAGAACAGTTGCAGAACTTTCCCCTTGTAAACAGTCTACACACTCAGCAAACATTTCAAATGCAGCCTGAGGTTCATTCTTAAAGTACTTAGTAAAATCGCTAGCCTTTCTCCCAAGAACGTGACACCTGTTATTAGGCTTCTTTTTAGTTGCAGGAAAAAGCTCCATTCTCATATCGTAAATCCACATAAGGCTATCAATAAGTATAGCTTGACGTTCGTCGTCACCTGAAGTTTTAGCAACGTTCAATTCAGCTTTCAAAAGAGTTGCGCCATCTGCGTATAGAGTTTCTTGAACTCCATCAGGACAAATCTCACAAGCCTTTTCCCACTGTTGGTAAGCTTCTGCATAATCCTTCTGCTTCTTCCACTCTTTGTAATTGTTTAATGATTCTTTACATAAAATTCTTTGTTTATCTGTTGTACCGTATTTGTCTTCATTTTGAGCAAAAGTGAAAATTGGTAATGATATAAGAACTGTTAATGTGATATTCTTACTTATGTTCATATTCTTGAGTGTTAGTCGTATAATTTTGGAGTAAGCCAAAGGTTTTTAAAGAACGGAGCTAGAGACACTCCTAAATGAAAATTAAATATTGATTCTTGTAGAGTATTATCTAAAACTATGCCATCAACATCTTTGAGACTTCTTTGTCCAAACTCAACGCCTATGTGGAGACTAGAATTAGATCTTGATCCTTCAAGAGGAAAAGTAAGTCCTCCGGCAACCTTCCAGCCACTTAGTTGATAGCCTTCGTAAGAAACAGGATAGTCTTCCATACTGAATCCTGCCTTATAAATTCTATTTCCACTTGAACCAGGCTTGAAGCTCATTCCCAAAGACAATCTGTTCGCTTTTGCCCATTCAGAATTGCCCTCCATTAGATCATCAATGTTGTCAGCCACTGAAGTCCAATCTTCTTGCATCATATCCGCAGAAAGCAAAAGCCTGCTTCCTGATTTAGATTCAAATGCAATGCCTACACCTGCCGTCCATTTAGATGGTATTTGACCCTCCTTGTTAAGAATATTTATATAAGATGTAGTATCAATAGGAGTCTCAACGCTACTAAGTAACTGAACAGTTTCTACTATCTTCTCATAGTCCGTAAGTAGAGTATTAGTAGTAGCGTAAGTTCCACCTAGGTATAAAGTAGTTGACCTAATAAAGTTTTTTTCATCATCGTACTTAGATCCTAAAACTTTTAAAGCCTGTATGCCAAACAATCCTCCTAAAGACCTGTGTCTCATGGAAGTGCTTGCTCGATAATCTAGATAAGTAATGTCCTGAATATCTAATCTAGACTGCTGCATAACTTCACCAAACAGGTAGTTCACTTGTCCTCCTAGATAGAGACTACTACTAGCAATCATCACAGAATCAGTCTTACCTGCCTTAACCCATTTTCTTCCTCTAAATGCGTGAGCAAATCCAATGTAACTCTTAGCAGTTCCTCCAGACCCCTGATACCTCTCAATAATATCTCCTACCACATCATCAGTCAATGTTCTGCTCAAATTGTAACCCTTAGAAGAATATGGATGCATTCCAAACATTACAGCATTCTTCCCACCAGGCTTTTTTACAACCAAGTTGAATGCCCCCATGTTTCCAGTAATTGCAGTAGTGCTTGAATCACCCTCATTCATTCCGTTTCTAGATCCGTAAACAGAAGATTGGAAAAGTGTAGTTGTACAACCTGCTGCAGAAGCTGGTTGTTCAGGATTTATAACATTTCCAATCATAATAGGTGCACTCACCCCACCCATTAATTGTTGTGGGAGAGAATAAGAAGGAACATTTAGCCCTAGGCCAAACCTTGACCATGGCGAAGGCTCAGAATCTTGAGAAAGACACAAGTTCACGATCAAAAGGCACATGAATGCTGTAATTGAAGCTCTAAGCTTAAACGCTTTTAATTGATTGTAGTAAAGCATAATACCCCTTTAGGGTCAGATTTGAGTCTGCAAATTTCGGGGTTACAGGTCCTAGTTCCAAGTTAGAACTGCCACCTCCTGTTAAAATTATCCCAATAGAAGGAAATTCCTTTTTTAGGGAAGTCCATCTTCCGACGATTTCACTCACTACTCCGTCAGCAGCTCCTTTAATCATAGCGTCTTCCGTACTCAACCCTCTAGTTTCTCCAACAACTTTATTGTCATGAACTTTAAATTCAATGTCTGGTAATGCGTTAGTGTCAGAATTCATAACACTAAGTCTTGATTGAATGCCAGGAGAAATACTACCCCCCTGGTGAACACTTTCAACAATTAAATCTGTAGTAATGCATGTTCCTACATCAACTACTAACCATACAGGGTTCACTCTCATATATTCGTCAATTCCTTGCTGTACAGCATAAGAATTTGCCACTCTATCAGTTCCTAAAGACGATGGGTCGTATACCTCTGTAACTAAAGGGTGATCGTCGCCGTGTTTAAAAATAAACAGCTCACCGCCGCATAAATCATATAGGATAGATTCTTCTCCGTCACTCCAACTACCGCTTCCAGTTAACATTATGATTGAAGGTTCACTATTGGGGAGAGCTTTATTTACAAAGACTTCAAAGCTAATCTTTGAGACTAATTCGTCGTCTTCAAATGTTCCAACCTTCCACAAGGTGTTCCCTCGTTCTACTATCCAAGTTACTTCCACGATATTGATCTCATTATTCGCTCAATATCGCCCATCATTTTTGTAACAACTGGAGCTGTGCTATCAGGGTTTGGCGCATGGTTAAAGTAGAGTGAACCACGAATAAAGTAATCCGAGCTGTCTGTAACAAAGAATTGAATGGGAGTGGCAACAGGTCCTCCGATGTGATAAAGTACGCCAGTAATGTTATTCTGTTCCTCGTTAATTCTGATTCTACTAATTCCGTTCGACTTGATTTCGTGGGAAAACACCATTTCTTGAGCATCTTCCATTAAGTTTACTAGATTGTCATGAATCTCAACTTGAGTGATATGGAGGCGAGCGTTATGACTTGGGAAATTTAGATTAAACCAACATGCGTCCCCACTTTTATCGTTTTCAACTATTTCTAGTTTTGAATAGTTGGGTTTTTCTAGAGAAACCCCACAGTTAACATCTACTTGACTAAATTTAGACGAAGAGAATTCAATTCTGTGATAGCCTAGAGGTTTAGAAACTGAAGGAGCTTCGCAGCTCTGTATAGCAAGGCACGCAATCACTCCAACAAGCGCTATGTTTCTAAATTTCTTCATTAGGTAAAATCTCGATTTTGATTCTGTCAATCTTTCTGTTATCGCCTGCATCAACTATTAGATTGATGTTGTTAAAGGTTATGTACTCTCCTTTTCTGAGAATTTTACCGGCTTGTTCCATTATAAATCCCCCTAGAGTGTCGCTCGCTCCTTTCGCTTCTTCCCAAATTTCTTCTTCAATTTCTAGTACTCTGTAAAAATCTATCAAAGCGGTTTTGGCTTCCATTATAAAGGTGGTGTCGTCGAGCTTAGAATAGCTGATTTCTTCTACGTCAAATTCGTCAGTAATGTCGCCTACGATTTCTTCGAGGACATCTTCCAATGTGATTAATCCGCTAGTTCCTCCGTATTCGTCTACCACAACTGCCATATGAACTTTTCTCTCTTGGAATTCTCTCAATAGATCGTCGATTTTCATATTTTCAGTTATGAAATATGGCTCTCTTAACAACGAAGTCCAAACTGCAGTTTCCAAGTCTAAAAGTGGAATCAAATCCTTGATGTGAAGAACACCCACAACCTCATCCATCGAGCCCTTATGTATGGGGATTCTAGAATACCCACTTGCAATTACTGCTGATCTTAAAACTGGCCAAGGCTCTTCAAGCGAGAATGAAACTACATCGGTTCTTGGAGTCATGATTTGTTTTGCGTCCTTATCCCCAAATTTCACAATCCTCTCCAAAATCTCTTTTTCCTCAATTGATCTTTCCTCGTTATCAGTTAGCTCCACAGCCTTCGATAATTCCTTCACACTTATCTCTCCAGTTGACTTAGCAATTCGATCATCTAACCTTTTTCCAACTGAAACCAACGGTTTCCAAAGTGGCTTCAAGATTTTTTTTAGTACTAATAAGAATGGGCTCATAAATCTGCTCACTTGAAGGTTGTGAGAGTTCGCGTAAAGTTTAGGGATTACTTCTCCAAATAAGACGATTAACAAAGTAGTACTAGCTACGTTTATTGCTATCTTAACATATTCGGGAAGCTTAGATAAATTAAAGACTTCCTCTGGTTGAAAAGTAACTGTTGCAATTAATACTATCGCCACATTGATGAGGTTATTTAGTACTAAAATTGTAGCGAGTAAATTCCTTGCTCCTTCCTTTTCATTAGGTTCTTTAAGGAGTTTAAGTACAAGGCGAGATGTTTTTTTATCGTCAGACTCAAGCTCTTCTAAATCTTTAGGTTTTAGAGAGAAAAAAGCAACTTCAGACCCTGATACTAAAGCGCTAAAAAGCAGCAGCAGAGCTACTAACGAAAAGGGAAAGATATTACTTAAAAGAAGAGGGTCGGATGACATCCGTCAAATTAAAATGGTAAATCGTCAGGTTCAGTAGCTTTTTTACTTACATCTGTAGCTGACTGAGTTGGTTGCGCTGTTACGGAAGGTGTAGTAGTAGGAGCTGATGAGCTGTCTCGCTTGTCTAACATCTGCATAGTATCAGCTACAACCTCAGTTGTGTATCTAGTTGCACCGTTTTGGTCTTCCCACTTTCTAGTGCGAAGCTTACCTTCAATGTACACTTGTGATCCTTTACGGATATACTTCCCAGCCGTTTCAGCAAGACCTCTCCAAAGAATGATGTTATGCCATTCGGTTTGGGTTACTTTCTCACCAGAATTTCTATCTCGGTATGTCTCAGAAGTAGCTAGAGAAAATGAACAAACTGCGACTTCATTTTGAGTGTAACGCATCTCTGGGTCTCGGCCAAGGTGACCGATAAGTATTACTTTATTTATTCCTGCCATGTTAAGCGAAGGTATGGATTAGAACAAGGAATTAAAATTCTTATTTCATAAAGTTCAGTCATACATTTCGTTTTCAATTGAATAGGCGTATTTTTGCACCCCAATTAATTAAAAAAACGCGGCCTTGGGGTCGCATCTAACTAAAATTTAAGCAACCACATCAAGCTATGACAAAAGCTGACATTGTAAGCCAGATCGCAGAAAAAACTGGTATGGAAAAGCACGACGTGCAAATAATTGTTGAAGCATTTATGCGCACTGTACGAGACAACGTTGAAAGAGGAGATAATGTTTACCTAAGAGGATTTGGTAGCTTTATCGTAAAGACAAGAGCGGCAAAAACTGGTCGTAACATCCTAGCAAAGAAATCAATCAGTATTCCTGCTCATAATATTCCTGCATTTAAGCCTGCAAAGGAGTTCCTTGAGAACGTAAAGGCAAAGGTGGCTGTAAAGGCATAAGCCTAAATGAAAATTGCCTCAGGACAAATAATTCTATTGATTACAGCATCAATAGTGACTGCTGTAATCGTTTTTTTTGACCGTTCTCCAAGTTCTGCCCCAGAGTTTGCAGAGTTTGTTGAGCAAACGGTTACAATGGAAGATGTTCAAATCGAAAAAGCCCTTGAGATAATCAATGGGGGAGGATCACCAATGGAGGGAATCCTTATGTTAAAAGAATTAGCTGATGCTGATGCTCCAAACATCAACGCAGCGTTTCTCCTTGCACAGTTTAGCGTTACAAGTGGTCAGGATACTTTGGCAGTTGAGAGATATACTCAAGTACTGGAATTAGACCCAGATTACATTGACGCAACATGGGAATTAGCTATGTTAAACATGAAGATGGGGGATTTGGAAGCTGCAGTTAGTAGATTTGAAGACTGTGTTGACAAGGATCAGTCCCTTTCCAACGGTTATTTTTTCATGGCGCAATGCTATGATGCGATGGGAAGAAAGGGTGAAGCCCTTGAAGCATTTAAGACTTATTTACCTCTCGCTCCTAACTCAGTAGTACAAGAGAGCGTAGAGGTATTTATTAATAGACTGGAAGTCGAAGCCACTAGGGCAGACGACATTAACCCATAAAGAATTATATCATGCCAAGCGGAAAAAAACGTAAGCGTCATAAGATGGCGACTCACAAGAGAAAGAAGCGTCTTCGTAAGAATCGTCATAAGAAGAAGAAGTAAGATTGTTTCGCGAAGGCGAAACAATCTTATTGTATAGTTTTGCTTAGCAGATTTTGCTAGGCTAATCTTATATGCGATGAATTCGGAGTTAATTATTAATTCTACCTCGAAGGGGGTAGAGCTAGCCGTATTAGAAGAAGGCAAGCTGGTAGAGCTGCATCGCGATCCAGGTGAAACTTCCTATAGAGTAGGAGATATTTATTTAGGTCGGGTTAGGAAAGTAATGCCTAACCTGAACGCTGGATTCATAGATGTTGGTTACGAAAGAGATGCCTTCTTGCATCACAGTGATTTAGGTGTTCAGTATAAAACACTTCACAAGTGGACAAAACTCGTAATTTCAGGTAAATTGCCCGTCTCAAAAATTGATAAATTCAAAATTGAAGCGAATATCGAGAAGAAGGGGAAGATGCAGGATTACGTTAGCTCTTCTCAGTTAGTACTTGTTCAGGTTGCAAAAGAGCCCATTGGTTCAAAAGGACCTAGACTTACAGCAGATGTCACTCTGCCCGGCCGTTTTTTAGTACTTGTTCCTTTTTCAGATAAAGTAAATCTATCGAGCAAGCTCAGGAATGAAAAGGAGAAAAAGCGTTTAAAGAGTTTAATCAATAGCATCCGCCCTGCAGGGTTTGGAATTATCGTAAGAACAGTAGCAGAGGGTAAAAAATCTGCTGATTTGCACAGCGATTTGTCTGACCTCATGAAGAGGTGGGATGAAATGTACAATGGTCTCAAAAGAGCAAAGCCAGGAAAGAGAATTCTTGGTGAGCTTAATAAGACAAGTACAGTTCTAAGAGATATTCTTAGGCCAGAATGCGAGCTTATCAGAGTAAACGATGAAAAGCTTTCTGATGAGGTAAAGACATACCTTGGAAGTATAGGGTCTGACAAAGTTGATATGGTGAAATTCACCAAGGATAAGGATTTGTTTAATACTCTAAGCATTCACCGCCAGGTAAAAGCTACGTTTGGTAAGAAGGTAAATCTTAAGAACGGAGCATACCTCATTATCGAACAGACAGAAGCAATGTTTGTTATCGATGTGAATAGTGGCGGTAGAAAGAAGGGAGCTACTTCTCAAGAGGAAAACGCCCTAATTACTAATCTCGAGTGTGTAGATGAAATTGCTAGACTTCTCAGGTTAAGAGATATTGGAGGAATAATTGCTATAGACTTTATCGATATGGCAAAGAGGGAGAACAATAAGAAGCTCACTGAAGCTATGAGGGCTGCAATGAAGAAAGATAAAGCTAAACACAATATTGCACCTCCAAGTAAGTTTGGAGTAATGGAGCTTACTCGTCAAAGAGTTCGCGATGTGGCTGATGTGAAAACAAAAGACACTTGTCCTTCTTGTAACGGCACGGGAAGTATTCAAGCCGCCATTCTAGTTACTGATTCGATTGAGTCTAGCATTAAATACCTTTCAAAAGATAATGTTCACAACAAGATATCACTTCTACTTCACCCAATCTTAGAAGCATACCTAGTTAAAGGAGAAATCCACAACATGCTTAATAGGATTTGGGGTTCTAGTATTAGAACTAAGTGGGAGAAGAAATATGGAATTAAGATTGGAATAGAATCGAACTCTTCGGTGGAGATTTTAGAATTTCACGTTTTTGATTCAAACGGAAAGGAGCTGTCTAACTAAGATCTTACGGGCATATCCTTAGGATAGCACAGGAATGATTTAGTAACATTTCTCGAAAGGTTTTCAATAGTAAGATTGTCGTTTGCTTCAGCAAAGTCGATTAATCCGCCTTCCTTACTTTTAAGCATGATGCCGTTTTCTTTGTAAGGTTGATTATCTACTGATCCAGCGCTTACGTAGTAGTTTGCCTCTTCTTCTGATAATGACCAAAGTTTCATAAGAGTTACGACTCTCTCATCAATATCGCTTTGAGAGAATTCATCTTTTGTGAGCTCAATCCTGAATAGTTTTCTATCCAGGAGTCGAGAGCTCAAGTCAGAAAGTACTTTATCAGGGTGAAGTCGCCAAGCCTTCATAGCGTTGTAAATGTCGCTATCGTCTAGATCGCAAAATTTATCTAGTACCCCCTCAGTAGTTGCGAAGCTAATCTTGTCATAGTCGTTTTGGAGAAACTCACTCAATGCAGGTGAGGCAAAAAGAACATCTCCATTTCTGCTTAATTCTTTTGCTCGTTTGAGTGCTAGCATGAGCATATGCTCTGCACTTAATACAGTTCTGTGTAAGTAAACCTGCCAATACATCAGTCTTCTGGCTACGATGAATTTTTCAATGCTGTAAATACCTTTTTCTTCAACGACGAGTTTATCATCGACTACGGCAAGCATTTTAATTATTCTTTCACTACCTACCTTTCCTTCAGTAACTCCTGAGTAAAAGCTATCTCTAGCGAGGTAGTCGAGCCTATCCATATCTAGTTGAGATGAGACTAGTTGATGGAGGAATTTTTTCTTGTATTTGTTTTGAAATATTTCAATAGCTAGGTTAAGAAGTCCATTAAACTCTTCATTTAGCCTACTCAAAATAAGCTCGCTGATATCTTCGTGATTTATGTCTTGAACAATACTATTTTCTAACGCATGGCTGAATGGACCATGTCCTATATCGTGAAGCAAAATAGCAAAACAAACGGCTTCATCTTCCTCTTTTGTAATTTCTACGCCCTTGTATCTGAGTGTGTCAATTGCTTGTTGCATCAAGAATAAACATCCAACGGCGTGGTTAAATCTGTTGTGAACGGCACCTGGATAAACTAGATGTGAAAGTCCCAATTGAGAAATCCTTCTAAGTCTCTGAACGTATGGATGGTCCATAAGTTCTAGAGCCATTGAGTGTCTGAGTGTCACAAATCCGTATACAGGGTCATTTAGGATTTTATGGCGATTTGTTGTAGACATAAATTCTAAGATACGCGTTACTTTGCAATAATTAAGCAAATTAAAAGCATGACTAGACAACCTCACATACTTTGGGCTGATGATGAGATAGATATTTTAAAGCCACATATATTATTTCTAGAAGGTAAGGATTATAAAGTAACAGGGGTGAACAGTGGAACAGAAGCCCTAGAGGAAATAGAAAAACAAGCCTTTGATGTAGTCTTTCTGGATGAAAATATGCCTGGATTGAATGGTATCGAGACGCTGCAGAGCATGAAGGAAAAGCGTCCCCACTTGCCAGTGATTATGATTACAAAGAGCGAGGAGGAATATATAATGGAAGAGGCAATAGGTTCAAAGATTAGCGATTATTTGATTAAGCCAGTTAATCCAAACCAGATTCTGCTAGCAGTTAAAAAAGTGCTAGATGGAAAGAGACTTTTGAGCGAAAAGGCAATGCAGGATTATCAAAGAGAGTTTCGTGAGATTGGGACGAAGCTGATGGGGAAAATGGACATTAATCATTGGTATGATGTTTATAGAAGGCTAGTTTTCTTTGACCTTGAGTTACAGAAGTCTGAAGACCAAAGTATGCAGGACGTATTGAATATGCAGTTTGAGGATGCAAATAGGCAGTTTGGAAAATTCGTTGAAAGCAGATATGAGTATTGGGTTGCTAGTGGAGATGATGGTGATACTGGAAAGGTTCCATTATTGTCGCATAGGGTATTGCCGAAGGTATTGCCTGAGATTATTAAAGATGCTGGTGGAAGGCCAGTTTACTTGGTGGTGATTGATAATTTGAGGTTAGATCAGTGGGAGACTATTGTACCGCTATTAAAGGACAGCTTTAGGACTGTTGAGAACAGGACCTATCTTAGCATTTTGCCTACTTCTACTCAGTATGCAAGGAATGCTCTTTTTGCAGGAATGATGCCAGCAGATATTCAAAGGTTGACACCAGAATACTGGAGGACTGAGGATGATGAAGGATCGAAGAATCAGTTTGAAGAGCAATTACTAGGAAGGCTGATTGATAGGTTAGGGATTGAAGGAAAAACCAGCTACCATAAAGTTACCAATCTAGCTGCCGGTCGCAAGCTCGTTGATTCATTCCACGAAACCAAGGATGAGGTGTTGACGACTGTGGTTTATAATTTTGTGGACATGCTGAGCCACGCAAGAACGGATATGGATGTAATTAAGGAGCTTGCCGATGATGAGGCCGCCTATAGGGGTTTGACCTTGACTTGG
>MDSV01122547.1_pt1 | contig 17970 bp, 18 predicted proteins | sample 810851 | NCBI WGS metagenome assembly MDSV01 (sample SAMN05326640, study PRJNA326480) | marine metagenome | isolation source: seawater | place: Atlantic Ocean: North East | collected 2012 | reverse complement strand
GAGAAGATATTTACGATCATGAGCATACAATAAACCTTCAAGAGTTTTTAAATTTTAAAGATCAATGAAAAAATTAATTATTAAAAATGAAAAATACTTTTTCATTATAGCAGTTGTATTTACTGTTTTGGGTTCAGTTTATCCAGCAGAAACATCTTTTGAAAATTATTTAGCGGCTGGGTTTTATATTATTGCAGCAATAGCATGGTTTTTAATAATTGTTAATGCAATTTTAAATATACTAAACAAAAAATAAGAAAGTGTTTAATAGTATTTATTACAATTTTGAGTTTTAACAAAAATTTGTAAGAAACTTTTTATGAGGCATTGCTTTTAATTACCATTAATTAAGCTCTCAATTATGTTAAACTTACATTTAAACATGACTTAACATATTTATTACTAAATTTAATTTTAAAATTTAACAAAATGAAAAAAACATTATTTACAATAATTTTTGCGGTAGTTTGTTCTACAGGGTATTCACAAGATGGTGTATTGACAAACGAAGAAAAACAAGAGCTTTTAGCAGCAAGCCCTTTTAATTCAGTATACCCTGAATCAATTTTAAAAAGTGCAGATGCATATTTCAAAGCTCAAATGGCTTTATACAAGGAAGGGGCAATCGCAGAAAAAGAAGCCCATCTTTTAGCGCTTGGGACTTCAGCTGCAATTAAATGTCAGTATTGTATTCCTTATCATATTTCAGAGCTTAAGAGATTAGGTGCTACAGAAAATGAAATAAAAACTGCAATTCTTATTGCTGCTGATATTATGAAAATGAGTACACTATTTTATGGGAATGAATTTGATTTAGTGGCATTTAAAAAAATGTTGAAAGGAGAATAATCATTAATCAATTAAATTTTTAATCAATAAAGCCCACAATATTGGGGGCTTTATTTTGTACCGTAAGCATAATCGTCCTCTATTAGTTCTGTGATTTTAAATGCTCTAAATTAGTACGAACGAATTTTCACATTTAAAGTTATTTGCTTCAAAAAAACTATATTTATAAATAAATAATGTTATGAAGTTCTTAGAAAAATACTATCCGCTTTTTTTAGCTTTCTTTAGTTTCTTGTACTCAATATATCTTTGGTTTACCGGAAATGAACTTGAAGGAATATATGTTGGACTATGGCCGATAACTATCTTAGGTTTTGCAATAGCATTTAGACAAAGAAGAAAGGATTCAAATTAGAAATTATGAATAATAAATTGATGTTCATTATTGGATGTGTCATTTTTTTGATTTACAATTTCTTTTATTTTAAGATAGTATTACGACAAAAATTTGGGGGGAAAAAGGATAAAAAATCCTAGACTGTAGCCATATCTTCTTCTTTTTAAGTCACTCTTGAGCTTATTTTAGGCCATACAATTCTTATATTGTAATCATGAAAAACGCACACGCATTGGTGCTGGGGGCGACAGGAGCAACTGGTAAAGAAATTGTTTCACTTCTATTAAAAGACCCATCTTACAGCAAAGTCTCTATTTTTGTTAGAAATAAACCCAATATTAAACACGATAAATTAAGCATACACAAAATTGATTTTTCAAGATTAAGCGATTATAATAAATTTATTCATGGTGATGTGCTTTTTTCTGCTTTAGGAACAACCTTAAAGGCCGCTGGAAGTAAACCCCTTCAATACCTTGTAGACTACACCTACCAATATGAATTTGCCAAAATGGCATCAAACAATGGGATCAAACATTATGCACTAATTTCATCTGTTGGTTCAAACGAAAACTCCTTTTTTTTCTATCCAAAAATAAAAGGCGCTTTGGAGGAAGCAATTAAAAAGCTTGATTTTAACAAAACCTATATTTTTCAGCCCCCCGTTTTAATTAGACAAGCTGAACTAATAAGAACTGGAGAGAAAATACTAGTGAAAATTCTTAGATTATTTAATCAATTGGGGCTTTTTGAGTCGCAAAAACCTTTACCTGTTTATAGCTTAGCTCAAAAAATGATTCAAGAGATCAAATCAGAAAGTACAGAAAGGTTAAATATTTACACCCCCAAAGATTTTTCCACTGCTCAATCACAGGTATAGCCTTAAAGTTATGCATGGTCGTAGAAGCGTGCGCTATCAAACAGCGAAAAAAACAAACTGAAGGCACTTCTCACTTTAAGTGTGTTGTTTTTTTTAAATTAGTACCAAATAAAAAATTAAAATATGTCCAGTAAATTTTTCGGTAACAGCATAAATAAAAATACCGCTGAAAAAAAAGGGGGTAAACAGAAAATGTATAACAAAAGCAATAAGCCTAAATCTTCGGGAATTAGGAAAGTAGGGAGAGGCAATTAATCTAATATTATAAGATGAACGCTGTTGTATTTGATTACTTAACTTTTATTTTTGTAACCTTTTAAAGTTCAAAAGAATATTAAACATCAAATGAAAAAACTATTTGCATTGCTTTGTTTGTTAGGTGTGGTGTTACCATACTACAACATATATAAGTTTATCGAACAAAATAATTGGGAATGGTCTACGGCGCTCTTCTTTGAGCAAATTAACTTAAACTACAGCATGAAGGTTCTAAATGCGGACCTAACCGTAGCCGCAACCACCTTTTTAATTTTTATAATCTATAAATTAAAAGTCAAGTACATCAGTCTCATGCAGTTTCTAAAATACTTTATTTCACTATTTATCGTAGGCTTTTCATTGGCCTTACCACTATATCTCTACGATAACTACACTCGTGATTAATTTAATGCCACAGAAATGAAACGCATAAACAAACATCTTTTACTGCTACTGCTAATGGGCTTAGTACTCGCTTGCTCACGCAAGAATTCCCAAAAAGACCACTCCATGTATTGGCAGAAAAATGCTGCTGAATACCATGCACTTTGCATACAAGCCTATAATCTTGCCAAAATGAAAGTGGATCAAGCCTTAACCAGAACAAGTGAAAAGCCTTTGGCCATTATTGCCGATATAGACGAGACCGTACTGGGCAACTGCCCATACAATGAAATGCTGATTGAGAAGAACACCACTTTTACCCAAGAAACTTGGGCAGCCTGGGTACACAAAAAAATGGCAGAGCCTATTCCTGGTGCTCTGGAATTCTACAATTATGCCGATTCTCTAAACATTGAAATCATTTACCTTTCCAACAGAAGGGTTGAAAATTATGAGCCGACAAAATCCAATTTAATCAGTGCAGGCTTTCCTTTTGACGATAACACAGTTATGCTGCTTAGAGAAGAAGACGGTAACAAAGCAGCGAGAAGAAAGCAGCTTTCCAATTACAACATCGTGCTTTTGCTTGGCGATAATCTGGCTGATTTTGACGAGCGCTTTTACAAGCAACCTAATGATATAAGAATAGATGGTCTAAACGACACGCGTGCTTTGTTTGGCGAAAAATTTATACTTTTTCCTAACCTTATTTACGGAAGTTGGGAAATGGGATTTAATGACTAGGCATACAATTTGCCAATATTGTCTCATAATTAATTTTAATCTTATTGAATGAAACATGTAATTATTGGTTTGTTTTTAATTTTGAAAAAACGCCGATAACTTACTTAAAGAAATTGCATGTTCTCAAGAGTACGCACCTGTTAGTGGATGTGATGGGCATACCTATGGTGACGGCTGTATAGCAACATTCAACGGCGGTGTAACCGCTTTCGTTAAAGGTGTTTGTCCTTAACAGGCTTTATCCCCAATTATTTAGTTACCTTTAGTGATAATAATTTAAAATATAAATTATGGGAGTAGGTGGTATTTTTTGGGGAAGTTTAGTAATTTGTATTGTGCTTGCTCTGGCAGCTTACGTGATTGAAGAATACATTAAATAACATCTCAGCTGCTTCATCTGGCTTACAGAACTCTTTTTTTAATCTTCTATGTATCTTTCTGTTTTTTTATTTCATGCCAAAAAAATATAATATTAACTTTTAATTAAAATACCTAATCATGAAAAACGTGATGTTTACTCTATTAATGTTTACCTTAACTTTTACGCAAGCACAAAATTTTAGGGGACTTGACAAAAGCCCCATGGACAAAGCATCTTTTCCTCCAAGTTATCGTATTTCGGACAAAGTTGTAGTAATTACGTATAGTAGACCACAGCTTAAGGGGAGGGCATTTGCAGACATCGTAACTTTTGGAAAAATTTGGCGAACAGGCGCTAACGAAGCCACGGAACTTCGTGTGTTTAAGCCGATTTCAATTAACGAAACTGAAATCCCTGTAGGGACCTACAGTGTTTTTACCATTTTTAAAACTGGAAAAATGACATTTATTGTCAATAAAGCTACCAATCTTTGGGGGGCATACGCTTATGACAAATCGCAAGACTTATTGCGTTTTGAAGTTTCAACTACAACTGTAGCAGATAATTTAGAAGCTTTTTCAATGGTGTTTTCTGGAGATGATACTTTAAACTTACATTTGGGTTGGGAAAACTTAAGAGCAAAAGTACCATTTGAGGTCTTGTAAGCTTATTTATGAGTTTTCTAAACATCATTTTTGGAAACTCTTCGCTGTTTGTTAGCGTTGCAATTATAAAAAACTCACCTTTGCAGGAGTTTTTTTATTACTTGTTAAGCAACCAAGAAGACGATTGAATTTTATCGCCAAGTCCGTCAATAAGTGTTATGCACAGTTTTTCGCAAACAGCCCGCTCTGGAATAGTATCGTTATTTTGATCGCCGCCATTGGCAAACGCCAATTGATATTCGTTACCAAACTCAGCGTGTATTTTTATTAAAGTTTCACAAACCGTTCGATCCTTATCAACAGATAAAAATGTCTTGTCAACCATCATAAAATTTGATACAATAATCATACGCTCCTCCTCGTCTTGAAAAGATTTTGACCCCTTCAATTGCTGTTGATGATCTGAGTTTACAATTACAAATAACGCATCGCCATGTGTTTTTGCATTTTGAAAATATTCAATATGTCCTTTGTGAATTGGGTTAAAATAACCACTGACGATTACTGCTTTTTTCATACAACAAAATTAATTGAATTTTTAAATAATAATTGAAAAATTGCTCCGCTGATAATATTAATAATGTAAGAATAGATTAAATCTGTAGATAACGTTCCATAAAAGCATAGTATTTTATATTTTTACGAACAGAATAAATACAACCATAATGGCATTTGATATCGAAATGATTAAAGCTACTTACTCTGAGTTTGCTAAACGTATTGAAGCAGCCAGAAAGGTAACTAAAAAACCGCTCACAGTTTCTGAAAAAATTTTATACACCCACCTTTGGGAAGGTGAAGCAAATCAATCTTTTAATAGAGGATTAGACTATGTTGATTTTGCACCAGATAGAATTGCATGCCAAGATGCAACTGCTCAAATGGCATTATTGCAGTTTATGCAAGCAGGAAAACCAAAAGTGGCAGTTCCAACAACAGTCCATTGTGACCACCTTATTCAGGCTAAAGTAGGTGCAATTGCTGATTTAAAATCAGCAAATAATACATCTGCTGAAGTTTTTAATTTTTTACAATCAGTGTCTAATAAATACGGGATTGGTTTTTGGAAGCCTGGTGCAGGAATTATTCACCAGGTAGTTTTAGAAAACTATGCGTTTCCTGGTGGAATGATGATTGGAACGGATTCGCATACAGTCAATGCTGGAGGATTAGGTATGCTGGCTATTGGAGTGGGAGGTGCAGATGCAGTTGATGTTATGGCAGACATGCCTTGGGAGTTAAAATTCCCCAAACTAATAGGTGTAAAACTTACGGGTAAGCTCAACGGATGGACTGCTCCAAAAGATGTAATCCTAAAAGTAGCTGGTATCCTGACGGTTAAAGGAGGTACTGGCGCAATAATTGAATATTTTGGAGATGGTGCTGAATCTATGTCTTGTACGGGTAAAGGGACTATTTGTAATATGGGAGCCGAAGTTGGTGCAACCACCTCCACTTTTGGTTACGATGCCTCAATGGAACGGTACTTACGTGCTACCGATAGAGATGACGTAGCTGATGCTGCAAACAAAGTTAAAGAGCACCTTACTGCTGATCCTGAAGTGTATCAAAACCCAGAGCAATACTTTGACCAGGTAATTGAAATTGATTTAAATACGCTAATGCCACACATCAACGGTCCTTTTACTCCAGACTTAGCTACACCTGTGTCAGAAATGGCTGAAAAAGCAGCTAATAACGATTGGCCTGTGGAGGTGGAATGGGGGCTAATAGGTTCTTGTACCAATTCATCTTACGAAGATTTATCACGAGCCGCTTCAATTGCTAAGCAAGCGGTAGATAAAAAATTAGTTACAAAAGCTACGTTTGGTATCAATCCTGGTTCCGAGCAAGTTCGCTTTACTGCAGAAAGAGATGGCTTACTGAAAATCTTTGAAGATTTAGATGCAACCATATTTACTAATGCCTGTGGGCCTTGTATTGGGCAATGGGCAAGAAAAGATGCTGATAAACAAGAAAAAAATACCATCATACACTCTTTTAATAGAAACTTTTCAAAGAGAGCAGATGGAAATCCTAATACGTATGCCTTTGTTGCCTCTCCAGAAATAGTAGCTGCTATCGCCATTTCAGGAAGACTGGATTTTAATCCGATAACAGATACGCTTATCAATGAAAATGGTGAAGAGGTACGCCTAGAAGCACCAACGGGTGTTGAGCTTCCACCTAGTGGTTTTGACGTAAAAGACAACGGATACTTGGCGCCTTTAATAGATGGCTCTGGCGTTTCAGTTGAAGTTAGCGAAAGCTCTGAGCGTTTAGAGCTGTTAACTCCCTTTGAGCCATGGGATGGTAAAAATCTATACGGTGCAAAGTTGCTTATCAAAGCTTTTGGAAAATGTACCACAGACCACATTTCAATGGCTGGTCCTTGGTTACGTTTTCGTGGACATTTAGATAATATTTCCAATAACTGTCTAATTGGTGCTATAAATGCATACAACCAAAAAACTAATTTCATTAAAAATCAATTAACAGGTGATTACGGTAGTGTACCAGACGTTCAGCGCGAATACAAAGCTGCAGGCATTGAAACTGTTGTTGTCGGTGACCATAACTACGGTGAAGGCTCCTCACGTGAGCATGCAGCTATGGAGCCAAGACACTTAGGTGTTAAAGTTGTTTTAGTAAAATCATTTGCGCGAATTCACGAAACCAACCTAAAAAAACAAGGGATGTTAGGTATCACCTTTGAGAATGAATCCGATTATGACCTCATCCAAGAAGATGACACCTTTAACTTTATTGACCTAGCAGGTTTTGCAGCCGATAAGCAAATTACCATTGAAATAATTCACAGCGACAGATCTATTGACATAATTATGGCAAATCACACCTATAATGAAGCCCAAATTGAGTGGTTCAAAGCAGGTTCTGCGCTAAACCTGATCAAGGATCAGAACAGCTAAGAATAAGGGGTATTATTGCTTCCTTTCCAAAGCCTCTAAAACGAGCGCTGTCAGCGCATTATATCCTTTTGCGTTAAGATGTAGTCCATCTTGTAACAACACTTCTTTTCTGATTTGATTGTCTTTATCAATCAGCTTTTCGTATAACCCCAAATGATGAAAGTATGGAAGCTTATCTGATAGTGCTTGAACACCATTGTTGATACCACGTATTTCTGTCAATTCACTTTTGCGTTCAAACGAAGGTTTAATGGCAATATTGTAAATGTTGGTTTCAGGAAACTTATTGTGAACCACCCTTACAAAAGAGGTGATATCAGCAACAATTCGATCAGCATCAAAACCTAAAGTTAAGTCATTTCCGCCTAAATACAACATGATATTTTGAGGGGTCAATCCGTTAAACAGATGCTCAAAATAATGAGATAAAGAATGTATAAAAGCGCCGCCAAAACCAAGGTTTAAGGTTTTATGAGGCGCTAAATCTTGTGCCATGTTTTTCCAAAGGCGAATTGTTGAGCTACCATAAAAAACAGTTAGCGCTTCATGAGTTTCTAGTTGTTCCACCTTTTTTTTTAAGACAGCGATTTCAGCTTCAAAGGTTTCCTCTTCTAAACGAAGTTTTTGCACCCAGTATTTGTACTTCGTATTGATTTTTTTAACGACCTCACCAAGCCTTGGGTCGTGAGAGTCGTATATACCATAATCAGCCATGGTAAACGCAGGCATTATCTGGCATTTATAAGTGGCCTTGTTCGGTAGTTTGTCAAAGTCTACCATTACCAATGGTACTATTTTAGGTTGCTTTTTCATGCTGCAAGCCAACTTAAAAACCCCCTTGCTAAATGGCCCTGGAGAGGCTTCTGTTTTATAAGAAATTCCTTCAGGACTAAAAACTATACTGGAGTTGTTTTCTAGAATAGCGGCAGCAATTTTATAAAATTTTTTGTTCTCTTTTTTGACTTCTTTTTTGGTCAAATGATCTGGGGTGAAATTTTTAGAATAGACTCGTATATAATCAAAACGATCGTAATACGCCTTATGATTTAACTCCCGTGCTAATGAATGTCGTGCCACTCGGATTCCGGGATCTTTATAGTATTTATAAAGCAACCCACTAATATAATGGCTGTCCAATGTGATTTGGAAATGGTCTGCAGCCACCAAGCTAGGGTGGTTATCCAAATGGTTGTATATAAAAATACTCCCTTTTTCATAGGGCAGGTATTCAGATCCCTTTATTTGAACTTTTAAGTTGTTGAAAATAGACTGAAACTGCTGGGCGCTTAGTTCTCTTATTTGTTTAGGGCTATAGCTTGCAGGCGCCTCTACGATTCCCCGGAATGCTGCTTTGATATTTTGAAGAAGGAGCCGACTTTGATCCATTTCGTTCATGAAACAATACTTGACAATAGTTTTTTTACTTGGCTAACATTTTCTATGTAATATTTTGCAGAAGTGGGTTTACGTCCCACTTTAATAGTGTATGCATTTTCGGGTAGGCTATCAAACATGTTCTCATCAGTTATGTCGTCTCCAATGCATAGGGTAAAATCATACGCGCCTTGGCTATTGATTTCAAACACGGCACTTCCCTTATTAACTTGGCGATCTACGACCTCAAGGGCTTTGTCCATATCCAAAATAGTCAATTTATCAGATATAAGACTCGATAAAACCGTTTTAATTTCTACAACTCTTTCTGAAGCCAACTCCGGATCTGTTTTTCTGTAGTGCCAAACCAAACTGTTGTTTTTTTCCTCAACAAAGGTTCCTGGTGTTCTGTCTGTAAATGTTTCAAAAATAGGCATCACATCCGTCATCCAGTCTTTATTGTTACTACCAATCCCAGTCCAATCTGCGCCATTTCTTTTGACGTAGTATCCGTGCTCCGCTATTAGTGTAACAGGAAGACTTGCAAACCATTTGTCTAAAAAAGCTTGGTCTCTGCCACTTACTATGGCAACATCATTGTTGGGAAGGGCACACAGAGCATCTATCAACTGCAAAAGCTTAGCATCTGGTGTTGCTAAATCAGGTTTTTCGTTAAACTCAACTAACGTACCATCATAATCTAAAAAAATCATCTTTTGCTTTGCCGCGTTAAATGCATGGAGTAGCTGTTTTTTAAGCCCATCTTGAATTTTTGGAATCTGTATTTCTTGCTTTATCTGCATTTTAGACTGGAGTGTGGTCATAAAATCTTTTGCCCAATATTCTACTGTGTAGCGACTGAGCCGTTTTTGCATGCCAAAATTACGTTGCTTTTGTTCTTCAACAGGCATAGTAATGGCTTTTAGTAGAGCATCTGCCATGGCATTTATATCAAAAGGGTTGATAAGAATGGCCTCAAATAATTCTTTGGAAGCGCCTGCCATTTCGCTCAATATCAAGACACCATCCAGAGCTACTCGAGTGGCTATAAATTCTTTGGCAACTAAATTCATCCCGTCACGAACAGGGGTTATCATGGCGATATCTGAAGTCATGTACAAATCAATCAAGTCGTCAAAACTCATGGCACGATAATAATACCAAATAGGTGTCCAATTAACTGTGGCATATTTGCCGTTAATCCTCCCCACAAGTTCATCGGTTTCTTTCTTTAATTTGGCGTATTCAGGTACATCAGAACGAGAAGGAACCGTGAGCATCAGCAGGCGAACTTTCTCCAAGTATTCTGGGTACTTGGTCAGGAAAAGATCAAAAGCTTTAATGCGGTTTACGACTCCTTTAGTATAATCTAGGCGATCAATAGAGAGTATCAATTTTCCAGACTCTGCGCCTTTTTTATGCAGCTCTAATTGTTTTTTTAACTCCGATTTTTCGTGTTCTTTTTGCCTCAAGTGTTCTTTCGCCTTGCTATAAAATTTGTCATAATCTATGCCCATTGGAAAGGTGTCTACCACTACTTCACGAAGTCCATTGATCACCCTGTTAAACTGTACTTCATTTCGAAGTATACGCTTCACAGAACTCAAAAAATGGCGTTCATAGTCATAGGTGTGGAAACCTATCAAATCAGCCCCAAGCATGCCTTCTAAAAGTGCTTCGCGACAAGGGAACGTTCTAAAAATTTCAAATGATGGAAAGGGGATATGCAGAAAAAATCCAATGTTGACATCTGGACGTGCATCTTTTATCATTTTAGGACACAACAACAATTGATAGTCGTGAATCCAAACCGTATCGCCGGGAGCTATTTTGTCAATAACACTTTGGCTAAATTTTTTATTTACCTTGACATAGGTTTCCCAGTGCGACTCACTGAAATTTGAAATCTCTATAAAATAGTGAAAAAGTGGCCACAAACATTTATTGGCAAGTCCGTAATAGAAATTCTCTACCTCTTCTTTATACAAAAGAACTGGTGCGTAGTTGTTATCTTGAAGGTCTTTAGCTAGTGGAGTCCAAGCATCATGAGTTATTTCATCTATACCAATTCCTGGCCATCCAACCCACAAAGAATTCTCATACTCATGTACTGATTTCATTCCTGTTGCCAATCCACCACTCGTTGCGGTAAATTTAAAAGAATTTTCTACCTTAGATATTCTAATGGGAAGTCGATTTGAAACAATAATGTTCTTGGCCATTTACAATTTTAAGTAAATATTTAGAATTACAATTTATGTCAAAAAAAAATGGTGCGAAGCATTTGGACAGCCTAAATTTCGGTATAATTGGAAATTGCAAATCTGCAGCGCTGATAAATGAAGATTCTTCAATAGATTGGTGTTGTTTGCCACAATTTGATTCTCCATCTGTTTTTGGGAAAATTCTAGACGAAAATATCGGTGGGCAGTTTAAAATTTCCTGTAATGATGATTATACCATCTTACAGTTTTATATTGAAAACACAAGCATTCTTTGCACGCGTTTTTCCAACGGGTACGACGCTTTTGAAGTTATTGACTACATGCCGCGTTACAAAAAAGACGACAATGTCTATTATTCACCACCTGAAATTACTCGTATTCTAAAACACATTAAAGGAGCGCCAAAATACCGCGTTATTTATGACCCGCGATTGGAATATGCCGTTGGTGAAACTAAAAATTATGTAAAAAAGCATTTTCTTGTCAGTGTGGTGGACGACAAAAACTATGATACCCTGTTTTTATATACCAACTTAGACAAAAATGCCATTCTAAATGCAACAGAGCTAACGCTCACCAAAGATCACTTTATGAGTGTGTCTTACAATGAAAAGATTGAGACACCAACGTTAGATCACACACTTTTTGAGTTTGAACGCACCAAAGTCTATTGGTTAAACTGGTGTCATAAGACACCTTCGTTTAAACAGTATAACGAAGAAATATTGCGTAGCGCAATGACGCTAAAACTACTTACATTTGAAAAGACGGGTGCGGTATTGGCAGCTGCAACTACCTCCTTACCAGAAACCATAGGAGAAGTACGAAACTGGGACTACCGCTTTTGCTGGATTCGTGATGCATCCATGGTAATTAAGGTCATCGCAAAACTAGGGCACACTCAAATTGTCAAAAACTTTATCAGCTACATTATTGATTTGGTTCCCGATAAAAACGAAAAGTTGCAGATAATGTATGGAATCAGTGGAGAAAAAACACTGTCGGAAGAAACTCTAGAACACCTGAATGGCTATAAAGGCTCGAAGCCCGTGCGTATTGGGAATGCGGCTTACATCCAAAAGCAAAATGATATTTATGGTATTTTAATGGATGTTATTCACTATCAAATTGAAAGCTATACTCAAGACGATGAAAAGCACGAAGAGCTGTGGACAATTGTAAAGTCTATTGTTTGGGTTGTGCGAAAAAATTGGCAATTAGCAGATAAGGGGATTTGGGAATTTAGACACGAAGACCGCCATTTTACCTTTTCAAAGCTGTTGTGTTGGGTGGCCGTTGACCGGGCCATTGAAATTTCCAATCTTATTGAAGGGGGTAAATCAGCAGCCAAATGGGAGTCATTGCGGGAAGAAATCCACAGCGATATCATGAAAAACGCCTGGAATGAAGAAAAACAAGCCTTTACGCAGTCGTACCAATCCGAACACCTAGATGCTTCCGTTTTGCTGATGGAATACTATGGCTTTATCGAGGGCAAGGACCCCAAGTACGTCAAAACAGTAAAAGCCATAGAAAAAGAATTGATGCACAATGATCTTTTATATCGCTACAAAAACGAAGATGATTTCGGGCTGCCAAGCTCGTCGTTTACGGTTTGCACATTTTGGTTTATTAACAGCCTTTATAAAATTGGTGAAGAGGTTAAAGCCAAAGAGCTTTTTAACAAATTACTCGGTTACAGCAACCACTTAGGTTTGTTCAGTGAAGACATTGATTTTAACTCCAAACGACTGCTTGGGAATTTCCCTCAAGCCTATTCACACCTAGCACTTATTGACAATGCACTTAATTTTAATGAGCAGTTGAACAACTCTTAAAGCCCTGCCAATAAATTCCCAAGGCCGTCTTTAAACTGAAAGCCTTCTAAGGTGCGATATTTATTTAGCTTTTTATTTGCCTCAAGACCCCACAATAAAAACTCCATCATAAAAAACTGGTCTTCGGAAAGGCAATCTGCTTGGTGAGTTGACACTAGTTTTTTCAAATTGGGAACACCCATTAAAGTGTCGTGATAAACGTTGTCTGGAAGACTATCTTCCAAAAACAATTCGTTATCCCCATAAAACCACCCCAACAACTGATCATAAGGGCTTTCCTCGTCTTGCTTTTCAAGCTTTTTTATTTCTGGAAAATATGATGGAAATAAGCTTTTTACAGCTTGATTAATTAAGTGAAATGAAATCTGCTCTGCCCCTTCTTGCTCTCCTTCATAGACCAATTCTACTTTTCCATTTATAGCAGGGATAATTCCCAAAAAGTCAGACATCCTAATACAGGTTTTTTGCTCGCCAGAAAGCAGCATACGGCGCTCTGCAGTACTCATTAGGTTTTCATAAGCCGTAATACTCATACGAGCACTAACGCCACTTTTAGAATCTACATATTCACTTTTTCTAGCTTCAAAACCTATCTGCTCCAAAATATCACGTGCCAATTCAGGAACATGAATAGCCCGTTGCAATTTAATGTTGGTATGGATCTCCTGACGGGTTATGGCCTTTGCCGTTTCAAGGTTGTGCGGATAGTGTGTCAAAATTTGAGAACCAATACGATCTTTAAGCGGAGTTACTATACTTCCGCGGTTAGTATAATCTTCAGGATTGGCCGTAAAAACAAACTGGGTTTCAATAGGTAAACGAAGTTTAAACCCCCGGATTTGAATTTCTTTTTCTTGTAATATAGAAAAAAGTGCCACCTGAATCCGTGCTTGTAAGTCTGGCAATTCATTTAGGACAAATATGCATCGATGCGATCTAGGGATCATCCCGAAATGAATCACGCGCTCATCAGCATAGGACAGCTTAAGGGTGGCTGCTTTAATGGGATCAACATCGCCAATCAAATCAGCTACACTTACGTCTGGTGTGGCTAGTTTCTCAAAAAAGCGATCATCACGGTGCAACCAAGTGATGGGGGTATCATCTCCTTTTGTTTTAATAAGCGACTTAGCAAAATTACTTATAGGTGCCAAGGGGTCATCATTAATTTCAGAGCCCGACACTACAGGCACCCATTCGTCTAGTAATTGAGTGAGTTGTCGTGCCAGTCTTGTTTTGGCCTGTCCCCTTAACCCAAGTAAGTTGATGCTATGCCCCGACAGTAATGCGCGCTCTACGTCCGGAATAACCGTGTTTTTGTAACCCAGAAGTCCTTCAAATGTTGGCTCCCCACTTTGCATACGAGTTCTTAAGTTTTGTGCCAGCTCTTGTTGAATAGAAAGTGGTATGTAATCTGTTTTTTTTAGGGCGCCTAATGTATTACACTTTTTCATTTATCTCAATCTTTTTTTTCTGTTCTTTTCATAGTCCTCAAAAATCATTCCCCCTAAGCCCTTTAAGCCTGTAAAGAATGCCTTGCCTTTGTTGGCTTCTGTAAAATTGCGTATGAACTCTTTTAAATATAAATCTTGTGCAATCATAAATGTGGTGATGGGGATGTGAAGCTTTCTCGCCTGACGTGCCATGTTGTAACATTTATCAACTATGTGACCGTCTAACCCCATACTGTTCTTATAGTAACTTCCATCTGCGTTCTTAAGGCAGCTTGGTTTACCATCTGTAACCATAAAAATTTGCTTATTACTGTTTTTTCTTCGACGTAATAAATCCATGGCTAATGAAAGGCCCGCAACAGTGTTGGTATGATAAGGACCTACTTGCAAGTAAGGAATATCTTTGAGTGCAATGGGCCATGCGTCATTTCCAAAAACTAGAATATCTAGGGTGTCTTTAGGGTATTGTGTAATGATAAACTCAGCCAGTGCCATAGCTACTTTTTTAGCTGGCGTAATACGATCCTCTCCATATAAAATCATGCTATGGCTTATGTCAATCATCAAAACAGTGCTCATTTGCGTATTGTAATAACTGTCCTCTACAACAAGGTCGTCATTATGCAAGGTAAAATCGTCTCCTGCAGTACGTATTTGAGCTTTACGTAGGCTTTCGGTCAAAGATATTTTTTCAAGTGGGTCGCCAAATTGATAGGATTTAAATTCTCCTGCGTCGTCTGCGCCCTGACCGTTCCTTATAATTTTGTGGTTTCCACTGCCTGCCTTTTTGAGCCTACCAAAAATTTGCTTTAAGGCGTGTTCGCGCAATAGCTTCTCTGTTTTGGCGGTGAGTGACATGCCTTCGCTATTACCCGTGCCATCTCCTTTTGGTTGTATATAAGCACGATTCAAGAGATCCTCTATAAAATCATCTATGGTATAAGCTGAGTTGGTTATGCCGTATTCCTTGTCCAATTCACGCAGCCAATCAATAGCTTCGTCAAAATCACCAGAAGTATGCGTAATCAATTCTTTGAAAATTTCAAAAAGACGTTCGAACGGAGTTTGGTTTTTGGATGTGTGTCGCGTAAATGTAATCCCAGAAGCGGACAAGTTTAATTTCATAGCGATGTAAATGTACTAAAATCATTCGCAATTTTAAACTGATTTGTTACAATAACTAAGCAATAACAAAAATGGTACCTTTGTGAAAATTGCTTATGAAAAATCTTGTTATTATTGGTCATCCTGACCAATCCTCTTTTTGCTATAATGGGATCTTTAAAACCATCGTTGAAAATCTAGAAAAAGCGGACGAAGACATCGAAATTATTGATCTCTACCGCGACAGTTTTACGCGTCCAAGAGATGCGGTAATTGGCAGATACAAAGAATTGGTTACTTGGTCTGATCGCATTTATTTTGTTTCTCCCGTCTGGTGGTTTAGACTTACGCCTAGAATGGAAATCTTTTTTGACGAAGTACTTACGCCTGGGTTTGCTTATCAGTTTGTCAACGTGACAAAACTATACGCCTATCCAAAGTCATTTTTAAGCGATAAAAAAGTGCGGACTTATGTAACGCATGGTGCGCCAGCGCTACCGGTAAAAACCCTATACGTCAACTCTGTAAAATTACGCTTAGTGATGGGTGTTTATTCTTTTGTTTTTGGGTGGAAGCTTGCGCTGTTTACCAAGACAAAACAATTTTGGTCAGTGCCTTTTGTTTCAGATAAAAAGCGGAAAAAATATTTAAGCGTTGTAAGTAAAGATGTACAGCGGGACATTAAAAAAAGAAAATAAACACTATGAAAAATACTACTATTATATTTATTTTAACTATGCTAAGTATTCATTATGTAACCGTGGCACAAGATACCGAAATACAACCCTATGAAGTTATCAAGAAAATTGATAGTATAGAAATTAGGTTTTACCCAAGTGCAACCTTGGTGCAAAGCAGCGGTGGTAACAATTTTGGTAAGCTATTCCGCTATATTTCGGGAAGCAACGAATCCGAACAAAAAATTGCCATGACGGCACCGGTTTATATGAACGAAGACAAATCAGAAATGGCTTTTGTGATGCCAATTGACATACATCAAAAAGGAGCACCTAAACCCATAGGTGAAAATGTGTCGCTACGCGTAACCGAGCCTCGCTATGTAGCTGCCATACGTTATGGGGGGTATACCAATACAAGCAAAGAAGCAAAACATACAAAGCGCCTTATGAAAACCCTTAAAGACAACAAAATAAAAGCTAATGGAACTGTCGAATATTTAGGCTATGATAGTCCATATAAATTTTATAACCGTCGCAATGAAGTCATGATAGAAATTAACTACAGCAAATAAAAATATATGCCCATTGAAGAAAAACTCAATGCTTGGTCGCATGGGTTAGGCGTTGGCTTGGGTATAACCGCATTAGTCTTGATGCTTTTGGGGGTAGACCAAACCAATCCCCATGGGCTGTTTAGCGTTATTGTTTATGGGCTATCTATCATCATTTTATTCTTGTCATCAACCTGTTATCACGCCATAAGATCAGGCAAGCGTAAACACTACTTTAGGGTTGCCGATCATATTAGTATCTACCTTCTCATTGCGGGTACTTATACGCCTGTGCTATTGATCGCAATTCCCAATGGCTTAGGTTGGATTCTGTTTTGGGTGGTGTGGGGCATTGCTGCCTTTGGGATGATATTGAAGCTTTTTTTTACGGGTAGGTTTGAGGGGTTTTCCACTTTTTTATACCTAGCCATGGGCTGGCTAGCAATTGTCCCCTATGCTGAGCTCACTATGGCACTAGACACCAAGGGCTTGGCGTTGCTTGTTGGTGGAGGTGTGGCTTACACGGTTGGCGTATTGTTCTATGTGATTGAAAAAATTCCATACAACCATTTTATATGGCACTTGTTTGTTTTAGGTGGGGCAAGCTGCCATTTTTTTATGGTTTATTTATATGTGATTTAAGATTTCAGGAGCAAGAAATACTTCAAACCATAAATACAATACTTAATCCCCTTCGTTTTTCTATTTTTACCAAAACCTTTAAATGAATATTCTCATACTTGGCAATGGCGGTAGAGAGCACACATTTTGTTGGAAGCTTTCACAAAGCGCGCAAGAACCCAATCTATTTATTGCGCCTGGAAATGCGGGCACCGCACAACTGGGTACCAACATTGACATCAATCCCACAGACCTTGAAGCTGTAGCAACTGCTGTTAACAGCTATGCCATAGACCTTATTTTAGTAGGGCCGGAAGCACCCTTAGTAGCAGGGATTCACGACCACATTACCAACCATCCTAAACTGAGCCATATCCCTGTAATTGGCCCAAAAAAAGAGGCTGCACAACTCGAAGGAAGCAAGGCATACGCCAAGGCCTTTATGGAACGACACAATATTCCCACTGCACCTTACAAACAATTTGACATGCAATCGCTAAATGATGGATTGACGTATTTGGAAACCATCCCTGCGCCCTATGTACTGAAGGCCGATGGTCTTGCAGCAGGAAAAGGCGTACTTATCATCCATGAACTCGAAAAAGCAAAAACGGCACTTATCGATATGCTGGCCAACAAAAAATTTGGTGCAGCAAGCGAACAAGTGGTTATTGAGGGCTTTTTGGACGGCATTGAGCTTTCTTGTTTTGTCCTT
>MDSV01098123.1_pt1 | contig 17976 bp, 23 predicted proteins | sample 810851 | NCBI WGS metagenome assembly MDSV01 (sample SAMN05326640, study PRJNA326480) | marine metagenome | isolation source: seawater | place: Atlantic Ocean: North East | collected 2012 | reverse complement strand
TACACGTTCTTTGAGATTTATTATTTGGTTTTCTAGTTTATCAACTCTACTAGTATTTGGTTTAAACGGATTCATAATTATCTCCTTTAACTTTATTCTGGATATAGTAACCCCCTATTAATTAACATATCACTCATTGTTAATCTAAGTTGTTCTATCGCCAATTTGGACTCATTGGATAGTTCTGAATATTTCACTTTCTTGTGCATTATTTGATCCATATCCCGTACTACATTTGCCCAATCTATACCCCTTGAAGCTGTATCAAAATTTTTCTTATCTTTTGGCAATTCAAATTCAAGTATTGCTTTCATTTTTATCGATGTCCACTCCAATTCTCATAAGGATCATTAAACATTTCCATTTGTCTGCGATCTCGTTCTTGTTCTCTTTCTAGATCAGCTAATCTTTCCATTTCAACATGATCAATATGTTGAGATTTCATCTTTGGCATATATTCATAATTACCTTGATCAACATCATCCAAAAGTACTTTTACTTCTTTCAAACTTTTATCAATAGATTCTTCTGCAACTTTTTTTGCTATACTATCAACCATTCCTTGACTCCAAATATAGGTTAAATTATTCATACTAATTTAGTATTCTCAATAGTTGTTTTAGCTCGTTCAATTTTCTTTTTGATGAGTTTTTTAAAATCATCATCCACTTTTGGGTTTTTAAATTCCTCTTCCCATTTAAGAAGAGATGCTTTTATACGTTTGATTGCACCTTCTTGGCGTAATCGTTTACCGTGTCGTATACTTCTGGTCATATTTTTTTATAGACTAAACATTAATATTACTACAATGTATACTAATCCCATCATCATTAAAAGGGAGAAGCTTGATAAAATAAACTCTTTCATATTTTTCCTTTCAAAGTTTAGGAGGCGTGCCGCTGGAACGACACTCCAGGCCCCCTAATTCATTATTTAACTCAATTCAATTAAAGAATCTCTCCAATCTCCTAACTCTGAATCAATAGCAACTGCGGTTAATCCCTCGATTGAAGATGTAAGTTTTAAAATTTCACCTTCTTTAACATCCCATGTATCACAAGCAATGTCTGTTGCGAGACTAGGTTCATTTTCAAAGGCGTAAATTTCACCATTCATATCTCTTGCGACATATTTTAAATTATTTGCCACAAGAGTTTCAACATTTATCTTTTTCATTTTCTCCTATTTAGATTAGTAAGGTTGTTCTGCGCCGTGCATTTCTTCTAGAGATTCATCTGATTCATCATCAGAAGTTTCTTCAAGGTCAACTCCGGCATCAATCTTGGAATACAAATCCAAGAAAGAAGTTTTTGTGTCTTCATCAAAACGATTGACACACATTTCAATTGCTTTCATTCGATCTTTGAAAATTGCGAATGCGTTTGAGATATGAACTAATCGGCGAGTTGCGATAACTTCGTCAATTCCACCATCATAAAAAGTTTTTCGAATGGCGTTTGCCCAATCTACAAGTTTTTCTGAAAAATCAGAATCGGAAACTCCAAGAGAATCAAGAACTTTGTTCACAATTTTCTTTTCGGTTTGTGCTGTAGGATAACCAACTTCCATTGTAATCGGAAATCTTTCAAGGAAAGCTTCGTTCAAAATATTTGTAAAAACGAATCTTCCATCTTCAGAACCTTTACCTTTGGTATTGGCGGTTGCGACTACTGTAAAACCATCGGCAGGTTTTACCATTCGATTTACCTTCTTAAGATAAACACCTTTACCCTCAAGTATAGGTTGGAGACACATAACTTTGTTAGATGCCAAGTCAATCTCATCAAGAAGAAGAACTGCTCCACGCTCCATTGCGATGACTACAGGGCCGTCCTGCCATACTGTATTACCATCAATCAATGCGTAGTGACCCAAAAGATCATCTTCATCGGTTTCAACAGTAATGTTTACTCTGATAAACTCTCTTTTGAGTTTGGCACATGCTTGTTCAGTCATGTAAGTTTTACCAGTTCCAGATTCACCAGTTTCAAATACTGGATAAAATTTTCTAGACTGAATCACTTTAATCAAATCACTAAAATGTCCGTGTGCTACAAACAACGGATCTTTTTTAGGAATCAATTCTGCTGGATTAAAATATGTACTCATATCCATTGAACTTTCTGAATTTTTAGATTCAACGACAACTTCAGATGCTTTATCAACTACTGCTGTTGTTTCAACAACATCAGCCATTGTTGCACCTTCACCACCATTAAGCGCCGGTAATCGGTATGTGTCCTTATCAACCTTCGTAAAAGAACCCATACGCCTTGCATCTGTCAACCAAAATGGAAATTTCAATCCATTTTCTTCGGCGGTTTCTGTAATGTTTTCCTTAGAAATAATTGCGCCTTCACCATATTTGGTAACTGCGGCACTAAGAAAACTCATTTGTTTTTCTGTATATTCCATATCACTTTTCTCTCATTATATGGTTTTGGAATTATTTCCTCATTGTTTAATTATATTATAACACGGTTTTGGGTAAAAAGTCAAGTGTTTATTCAAACTTTTTTTCACGCCGCTACCATATCAATAAATCTTGAAAGAAGCTTTCTGTTTTGTAATTTCCCAGTAGAGAACTTCTTGAATGCTTTTGCCATTTGGGCTACTGTTGCACCTTCTGCAACTTCCAACGGCTGATCTGCTACCTCTAAGGCTTTTCCACCTTGAACCAAATATTGCTCATTAAATCCCAACATTTCAGGCATGATCATATATTTGTCTTTACGAAACTTTCTGAGTGCGGTATTTATTTCCTCATAATCTGCACCGATATTTTCTCCTTCTGCTCTCTTTTGATAATCAAGGTAATGTGCCATATCGTATTTTCTCATACTACCTATCAAGAAGAAGTTTACAATATTAATATCAAAAACTTCTCTGTAAAATTTAACTAAATTAACAGTTGTATCTTTTGTTCGGTTATGAGTTTGTCCTGTCATGTGTATTGATTTTTTAGAAACTGAATCTCTAAGAATAACATTTTCTTCTCTTATATCAAAATTACTTATCTTTCCTTCAGTATTCCAATATCCACTGCTTGAGTGAGAATCACCATCAGTAAGAAAAATACTGTTAATAACATCAACTTGATTTTTCTTTTGAAATTCTCTCATTACTGGGAATCCAACAAACAGAGTTGAATTTAAAGGAGTTCCACCTAAATGTAATCTTTCAGGAACTTCAAAATGATGTGACCTATCCCATCTGTATCGGTCAGTATAATATTCTGCGGTAGCTGTCATGTAGATATATGCCTCATGAAGTTCTTTCGCTCTCATCCTTGAGGAAAACAAATTCAAAAGATTGAAACGATTAACTGCGACAGTTCCATGATCCATAATTTTTTCATCTACCATGTAATTATCATGATACCACCTGTTCTTAACTTCATCATCATATCTTGTGTAAGAATCACTAAAGGCATATACTTCAAAAGGAATATTGACTCTTTTACAGAACATAACTAACACCATCATTTGTTCGATAGTTCCTTTCATGTTCCTTGACATTGAACCAGACCAATCGACAAACATTACCAATCCATGATTTTTTCCATCAGGAGTAATTGACAATTTTTTGAAAATATGTTCATTATATTTGTAAGTGTAAAGTCTTTCGGAATCAAGAATTCCTGAATTAGCCGTTGCTGTTCTTGCGTGTTCCTTCGCTGCTTTTTTCAACTCAAACTCTTTTGCGAGATATTCAACAACTTTTTTATTCCTAGTACGAAACTCTTGAAATAACTTCGTAGCTGCAATCTTCATCTCGGCTCCGTTCAAACCATAATGAGTATTAAAATCTACAGAATAATATTTTTCATAATTCTTGTAAACATCTTTGGAAGAAATAATAATTTTATTTAAATCAACTTTGTTTGGAAGATTAATATATCGATAAGGCTTTGATTTCTCTGAAACCAATTCTATTTCATTATTCCTAAAATTGTTATCGGTCTTTGATTCAGGCTCAAAGTCTCCATCTTCACCACCTTCTTCACTATAAGAACCTCCATCATTTTCTCCTTCTTCCTCACCTTCTCCATCTTCAGAAGAATTTTCTGAACCTTCTTCTTTTTCTTCCTCACCTTCTTCACCTGCTCCACCGGCTTCATTCTCCATAGGATTTTCTTCTGAATCATCTTCCGAATTTTCATAATCTTCAAAATAATCATCTGAATCTTCTTCTTCATTATCATCCATCATTGCATCTTCCCAATCATGATCTGACATATCGGTTTCAGATTCATTTTCTTTTGCATAATCGTAGAGGTCTTCACAAATCTTGACAACTTCTTTCCAAGTATTTGCTTTATCAATTCTATCAAGAAAGACACTTTCTTCATCAGAAAAAGTAAGATCAACATGATCTCCCACTTTGTAGTGAAGATTAATCTTGTCAATCAAACCTAAACTATTTAAATCTAAATTTTTAACACCGAAAAAATCTCTGTCCATCAAATTCGAATATCCATCAATAAAGGAACGGCGGCCTCCAGGGTATTTAACTTTAATTTTTCTCTCAATTCGTGCATCTTCAACTACATTAAGAAAAGATTTGAAACCTCTTCCGTGACCCATTGCATCGTGCATACCTTCTTCAGGAGTGAACAGTGCATGTCCAACTTCGTGTAGCACAAGTAAATCGTAAAGATTCCCACTCATCTCTTTCCAAATTGGAAGTCTGAGTACACGATTCTTTACGTCAAATGATGCTGTACTATAATTGCCGTGTTCAACAGTCACGTTTTCTGTGGCGAGAAGTTTCGCCAGAATTGACTTTGACTGTTTATTGGCTAATTCCATTTTCATAAATTCTCTCTAAAAGAAGTTTTTCTCTCATTGTTTAATTATATTATACCACGAAAATAGGTAAAAAGTCAAGTGTTTATTCCCATTTTTTTAAATCTTCTTTAGGAATGACTTGATATCCAGACTTGTTGTATGCTATCGTTATTGCAAATCCATCTGGTGTTTTTACCTCTCTCTGAGGAATATTTTTTTCCACTTTTTTCATTTTCATAATCCTTGTGGCATAATCATCAGGCACATCATCTAATTCTGATTTTCTGTAATAGATAGGATTAGGTATGTCCATTGAAGTTTTCTTTCCCACAATCGGATCAATCGGTTCATCTTCTTCTGGTTCAAAATAACAACCAGCCGCTACTTTAATCATAATGTATTTTTTTTGAGGTTGGTGGAGGCGACAAGAATCGAACTTGCTACCTTCTCCGTGCAAGGGAGATGCTCTACCAAATGAGCTACGCCCCCAAAAATCCTATGACCCTCCCCGTCCTCATAGGCTCCCAGTAAGATCCTACTCTCACCGGCCCACATCAACAATTCTCATTGTTTACTTATACTTTACCATAACTAGCGAGAAATGTCAAGTCTTTTATTCCTCTTTGTATATGTAACGTTTTAGAAAATCATAAGTATTTTCAGATTTTTCTGCTTCTAATTTCCACCTATTTCTTCTTTCATTCAGATTTGCAATCTGCTGCTCCCACTCTCTTACTAACATATCTTCAGTCTTAAAAAATGACCACATTTCTTCAGACAACTCCGTAGGCGAATAATGCATTCCTGTAGCAATTGCAGCAATTGCTGGATAGTCATTAAAATTATGACCAAGTACTCTGGAATTTAGTAATTTAAAAAAAGCAGAGGGGCCTCCCGATGATTGCCAATTATTTTCTACTAACCAACTTTTGTTCTGTATACGTTTCCAATATTCTGTATCATCTCTATGAGAAAGAATATAATGTAAAGCTACAAATTCCGCCATCCCTCTAAAGTGCCATTTACATGTATAAGTAAAATTATCTCTATCCCATTGAGAAATTTTATCACGTTTTAAATTTCTAATTAATTCTTTTAAAAATTGGTGTACAGTAAATAGTCCATTACTTTCTAATGGTTCAATAAATCCGGCAGATAATCCTATGGCAACCACATTCTTTTCCCAGATATTTTCATGTATGCCGATTCTCATTTTTATTTTTCTAAATTCCGCTTCATCTGTACCTAAATGTTTTTGGAATTGTTTTAATGCTGCATCATCATCAATAAAATTATCTGAGTAAACATACCCTGTTCCAATTCTACTCCATAGAGGGATAGTCCAAATCCATCCATTTTCTACTGCTTTACAATCTGTATAAAGAACTATTTGTTCTTTTTTGTTTTTATATGGAAGTTTTGTAGCCCACGCAGAGTTATTTGGTAACATATCTGAATACGATTCAAATGGAACTTTTAATGTTTTCTCCAATAATACTGATGAGAATCCAGTACAATCAATATATAAATCTGCTTTATGCTTAAAATTTAAACCTGTAATTCCATTTTCATCTTGTTCTATGTGATCTATATGTTCTTTTATATGAACAACCCCTTTAGGTAAACAATAAAAATCTCGCAACCACAATCCAAATTTGGTTGCATCAAAATGAAAAGCAGTATCAGCGAAAAAATAAAAATTATCAAACTGGCCATTTTCATTCATAGATAATTTGTTTTGATTTACCAATGCCATTGGAGGCCAATAACAATCGGCATAATCAGTATATGGAGTTTCTGGATAAATACCCTTTTTGTGCCACCAATCATTAAACCCATTAGAAGTATTTTTAAAAATAGGTTGACCAAAAGGATAATGAAAAGTTTCCCCCTTTTTATAAAAATCTGTAAATTGTATACTTAATTTATAAGTTCCATCAGTATATCTTAAAAAACTTTTATCTTCAATTTCCAAATAAGTAGCCCAATGCCGTATTTGTTGAATAGTACTTTCACCCACTCCTACTGTTGCTATTTCAGGAGATTCTATTAGGGCAATTTTTTTATCTGGAAATTCTTTTATTAATGTAGAGGCGGTCATCCATCCTGCAGAACCTCCACCTACAATCATTATATCATATTTCATTACACAAAAAATTTGTTTAAGGGTGAAGTATCATCTATTATTTGATCCAATGTTCGATCATCTTCTTTTTTCCATACCCACATTGGTTCAATAATCTTTTTATTCTTTGACTCTGGCTTATCATTATTACTGCCAGGCCTTCGATTTAATTGTAATCCTATACATCCAGTATAGTTGGATTGTGGTAGAGACTGTATAAAATCATTCATAGGATCACAAATGGATAAATAAGATTTATTCTCTGTTTTTGTCTTGCTTGCATATACATCTGCAATATTGATAATCATTGTTCCACCATCTTTCAAGGAATTCCAACATTTTTCCAAAACTGGAAATAGAAAATCTCCTAACCAAACATCAATATCTTTTCCATATCGTTTCCAAGATTGAGTTTCATCATCTGCATATCTTTCAAGATGAAAATATGGTGGCGATGTAAAGACCATATCAAATTCACTATCACGCAAATCTACATCTTCAGCAGGAGCCTGTATGAATTTTGTTTTCTTTCCTGTTTCATATAATTTATTCTGTCTAGAATAATTCTTAAATGTATTCTCATTGGGATCAATACCCATATAACTTTCTGCATTAGAGGCGTGAAATCCTGCCAATCTATCACCCCACCCCATAGAAAAATCTAAAACATCTTTTGCTTCAAATAAATTGTAAAGAGATTTTGCTACTGCTGGCGGATATTGTGCTGCCATGTACATTCTCATCTGAATACACATTCTTAAATATTTACTATTAACCTCTGGCATATTTAATGTCCATAGAGGATTTAAAAATGTTTGATGGAATTTTTTAATAGTCCAAGAACGAAAAGGACTTGTATGGCTGGCGTGTTGTACTTTCCATCTTGCAAATTGATGAAAATAATTAGATGCTTTTCTACCAACCACACTATTTTTTAGATACCAATGAGACAACTCATATTTATAATCGGCTTTAGAATACAGACTATCTTTAGTTAATAACGTTCTATCATTAAAGTTTACTAATTCATCAAATTCTTGTTTAGCATCTTGTTTAGTAATTGGATATAATGGTAGGGGTAAATCTTCAATGGCATCTGATATTGCATCCTTCAACTCTTGTTGAGAATACTCATTTTTGAGTTTGTACCAATTTGGTTTATCAATTACTAATTCTTCATTAGTAATATATGACTTTAAGTTCATTATAACTATTTATTTTTGAATATACTAGCTTATTCGAATTTTTTATTAGAATCATCATGCCTAGCTATTGTCATACTATTTTTATCTATCATGTTTGGAGAAAATCTAGTATCATCTATAACATCCTCATAAAATGCCTTATCTTTAAAATTTTTATCTATTTCCACATGTTTTAATTTCCAATTTGTTCTTTTAAATGGTATTATTTGCATTAATGGTTGACCAGCCTTAATATGTATTACTTTATTTTTTACATTAAATCTTATAAAAACATTAACAAGTTTATTTGCAACTCTATCTATATCGCTGTCTAATACGCCAGGACATACATCAAAATCATTTCCATAATGATAAAATGGTTTACAAAAAATTAGACTAGTTCCTTTGGGGGTACTCATGAACCACGGAGAAATTAATTTTAAAATACATTGAGCCGTATCACCTAATACTGGACAAGTATCAACTTGTTCAGTACCATGAACAAAAACATTATATATTTGTCTCATTTTGGGAGGTACTACCCATTCTACCCCTCCGTCATTATCAACCCAAAATTGAAAATCTTGCCAAGCGGGTACTATATATCCATAATTTGTAAAGTCTTGTATTCCAGGACAATATTTTAAAGTTGCTGCTTTAGATTTAAGCTCTTTTCTACTGCCAATCATTATTTCAAAATGTGTTTTCATTAGTTTCCACCAAGACTTTTCTATTTTTTTAGCTGGAACTATTGGATAAATATCACATATAGATTTATAGTTTTTACCATACGTGTCCTCATTAAAACTAACTATAATTTCATTATTATTAAACATTATACTTACTTTGGAATTTTAATTTTACTTCCATTATAACATAAAATTCTTAAAAGTCAAGAATTTATAAATAAAAAGAAATCTCTGCTGGATGCTCATAGAGATTCTTTTTTTGGAAAGGAGTTAATGAGCTCACTTATATCACCTTATGATTTCACAGAAGTAACCCGCCAACTACGATCCTTTTTTGATGATAGAGGATTTCAAGAAGTACATACCCAAAACAGATTATCTATTTTAGCAGCTTGTGAAGATCCAACTACTGTTGCTACATACGAATATTCAGGACAAATCTGGCCTCTTCCACAAACTGGTCAAATGTGGTTAGAATACGAACTACTGACAAGACCTGAACTTGAGGGCTGTTATTGTTTATCAACTTCATATCGACAAGAACAAAATCCAACTGAAGGAAGACATGAATTAATTTTTCCAATGTTTGAATTTGAATCTGTTGGTAATTTTGAAGACCTTCTTCAAATGGAAAATGATTTATGTAAACATCTAGGATTTAAATGTGATTGGAATCAAGCACCATATAATGATTTAGATTTTCCCGGCGGTTTGTATCAAAGTGTATTGGCAAAATATACTGGAGCAGAATTAGATGCCTACCATGAAGAAGAAATGTATAAAGAATATGGAGATGTATTTTTCTTAACACTTTTTCCAGAATTTACAAGTCCTTTTTGGAATATGAAAATTTCAGAAGAAAGAGGACCTAAAAATGTTAAACTTGCTAATAAATGTGATGTTATCATGGGAGGCATGGAAACTATTGGTAGTGCTGAACGTGCAACAGATGTTCAAGAAATGAAAGAACAATTCTATACTATCTCTAATGGAGAATATGCAAATTTATTATTCAATCTTTTTGGAAAAGATAGAGTAGAATTAGAACTTTTCAAGTTTTTATCTCATGATTTCAGACCACGTTATGGTGGCGGAATCGGTGTAACTAGACTGATTAGTGCAATGAAGCGTGCTAATTTAATAGTTAAAAATGATCTTGAGTAAGAAAGTGATTCCACTTGATGAACCAAAGGATATCTATAAAGTTATTGAGGAATTAAATAAAGGTGCAAGAGAACTTGGAAAACTTACGTTAAAAGAACAAATGGAAAGAATTGAAAAGATGCGGGGTGGCGAAACTGGCAAACGCAATCTGTTGTTGGCAGAAGATCTGTAGGTTCGAGTCCTACCCCCGCAGCCATAAAAAACTATTTATGATATTCAGGATTAGTTGGATCATCCGCCCATTTTTTAGGCATTTGAAAAAGTGCATTAACCCAATCTGGTGGGCGTGATCTAGCAAAGACTACCCATCCTATATATTTTGTGGGATTTCTCCATTGTCTTTTTCTTTTGAATTCGTTCATTGATCCGCCAGTAGTGAGGACATCATCAACAATACAGATTGGGTGTTCTCTTTTTCCTGTACCATGTTGATTCAGTAAAGTTCCTAATATAGTACCACCTCTAGGAATTCCAACGGCTTCTCTAAATGGAACAGAAAGTTCTATAATCATTTCTGCTATACACTCCCACTCATCGCGTGAAAGTACATCCATTTCAATTTTCCATGTTAAATCTAGTCCTGCGTGAGATTTAAAATCTACCTTTTGAAATAAATCTATCATAACCACTCTATTTCTTTGTAACGATGTGCTTTAAAACAACTATTGTGATATCCTGTTATAAACTCATCAAGAGGAGTAGGATATTTTTTAAACTCTGGAATTATATATTCCCAAACAGTTTCACCTTCTGGCGTTACTTCAAATAATCTACCAAACGCACTTTCACAAATAAGAGTATTTCCATTCCATAATCTCTGAACACTTCCCATATATGGTGAAAAGAAACTGGGAGGCATAGGATCAACATAAGACCACATCAATTCTTTTGTTGTTAAATTATATTCAACAATACGAGAATGTTGTATAGAGTTGGGGCGAATATTTCCATTATCAAAACACAATACATTTCCATATTCTGTTAATGATGGATCATGTTGTTGTGCAACAAGAGGATATTTTAGTTCCCAAACAATTTCTTTTGATTCTTTACAGACTCCAATGATTCCACTTGTTGTTCTTAAACTCATCAAAATCAATCCATCTTTTGTTTGATGTAAACCATTAACCATAGGCCAATGATCTGTATTGAAACATTCGTGAGTCTTATATATGTGAGGATGTATATGTTCCCATATACACCATTCCCAAACTACTTCCCCTTTACGATTCACTTCTTTTATTCTGTCAGAAATGACTGGGCCAATTGGTGAAACAAATACTTCTTCTGCAGCCGCATAAAGTAGATTACCATTCTCTAACCATTGTGCGTCATGATGATGATAAATGTCTTCATGTTCCCACAAAATATCACCTTGTGGATCTACTTCCATAAAATGGCCACCATGCCAGATATCCCATGCAGGATAAAGTTCTGCTGACTTTTCATGACTACCATTATATCCAAGATTCCCATTTGGGAGAATAACTGCATCTCTACCAGGTCGTCTTGATAGTGCCCAAGCATGAATTATATCTCCATACAAATTAATTAAATCTACTCGACCATCAAAAGTCTGTCCAGCATATAAGGTATATCCACCTGCGGAACGTTGTTCATCAACTTCTATTGTTCCACATCTACGATTTACTGTTATTTGATCAATACTCATATTTCACTTTCATGCCAATTATGTAAAAGATAATGTCCTAATGTTGTTACTGTCATAAAGAAAGTAAACCCTAAACCAGTAGCAGTAAAAATGAGTGCTATTACTAATGCAGTTGCCATATCTGCTTGTGCATACATTATCATTACACCTACACCACCACCTTCACTTCCAGAGCCAATAATAAACTCTCCTACGATTGCACCGATAACAGATAGTCCTGCTGAAATTCTCATACCTGCAATAACATTGGGGATTGCAGCAGGTAAACGTAGTTTAAAAAAATTAACAAAACGTGATTGATTATGCATTTGAAAAAGTTCAACTAAGTTAATAGAGGTTGATTTTAATCCTAATAAAGTATTATTGATAATTGGAAAAAGTGAAATAATCAAACTGATAATAACAACTGATCTCATTTCAAATCCAAACCACAGAACAATCAATGGTGCAACGGCAACGGCAGGAAGTGTTTGTAGTAAAATTGCATAGGGATAAAAACTACGTTCTAATATTTTTGATTGACTCATGATTGCAGCTGATGTTACCCCAATAAAAATTGCTAAAAGATATCCATATAAAGCTTCTTGAAAAGTAATCCAAAGTCCACCAATAACCATGTCAAAATCTGTTACAAATGCTTCAAAAACTTCTAAAGGATTGGGTAAAAGAAAGGGCATACTGTATAAATGTGCCGCAAATGACCATACAAATAAAAATATTATTAAAACTAGAATTGGAGGAATTATATTTTTCATGATCTTAATTTCCAAGAAATATCATTAATAAGTTTATGAAATTTATTTGATGATCTCAATTTTTGATCACGTTTTTTAAAAGGAACATCAACAATATGTGTAATCTTTCCAGGTCTTGGAGACATAACAACTACACGATTAGCTAAATAAACTGCTTCCGGCACATTATGTGTCACAAGTATAGTAGTAAATTTTTCTTTTTTCCAGAGGAAGTAAATTTCTTCTTGTAAAACTTCACGGGTTAATTCATCTACGGCGGATAATGGTTCATCCATAAGAAGATAATCGGGTCTTAATACCAATGATCTTGCTAGAGATAATCTCATCTTCATACCACCAGACAATTGATGAGGATAACTTTTTTCAAATCCTTCTAGTCCTACTTGGTGTAACGCCGAACTTGCTCTAGAAACTCTAGTTTCTTTAGAAAATCCATCTTCTAATTCCATCAAAAGTTCGGCGTTTTTTTGTACTGTACGCCAAGGTAATAGTGCAGAATCTTGAAAAACAAATGCACCCTTACCTTCTTTTAAAGTACTACCACTCGATGCTTCAATTAATCCGGCAATGATTCTAAGTAAAGTAGACTTGCCACAGCCTGAAGGTCCTACTATTGTAATAAACTCACCTGTGGCAATATCTAATTTTACTTCATCAAGTGCCTCAACTTTATCAAATTTCTTTGTAACATTATTAATACAAATCATGATATTATTCGAAACATCCTTTCTTAAATGAAGTATCGTATGATTGATGTGGATCAAAATTCGCAGGTAATACATTTACCTCTTTCATTTGATTCGCTACTTCTACCCATCGATTAGGATCTTGACATCCAATTTTACTCCAATCTTTAGGGAGAAAATCTTGTTTCATAAGTTCAATAGCATTCATGTGAATTTCAGCATTTACTTTCTTACTCTTTGAAAGAATAAAATCCATAGTTGGTTTAGGATCAATTAAAGATTTGGGAAATGAAATACTAAGGCGATCAATTACTGTTTGAACTAATTCTGGATCTTCCTTAATCAACTTATCACTTGTGAACAATACACTATAAGGTCTATATCCAAGACTCTCTACTGTAATCTGTTCATTAGGAACACCTTTTGCATCCAGTCTTGCTGGTAAGAAAAGTGAATACCCTTGTTGAAATTGTTGTGGAGTTCTTGCAAACAAACCTAAGTCACCTTTAAGTGGAAATTCTTTTACTTTGTTAAGACCATATTTTTGTTTAACCCACTTCCAATATGTGACCCCTATCTTTACTGCAAAGGGTCTACCATCCAAATCTTGAACACTATTTACGCCAGTATTAGGATGATATACTAGAGTATATGGTACATGATTCAAACTCACAAAAATTCCTTTGAGTTTTGCACCTTTTGAATTTGCTAACATAACACTATCTGAAGCCTGAAGACCAAATTCAACTGAACCGGCTGCAACTTGAGCAGTAGTGTTTATTTTTGGTCCGCCCGATTTAATAATAATTTTAACATCATCATGATATTGATTATCAAACTGTGCTTGCCAGAAACCACTTTGATTTCCTTGAGGAAACCAATCCATTAGCAAAGTCACCTCTCTTGTTGCAAACACTGTTGTTGCTAAACTAAGAGCTGCGATTAATGTAATAATTTTCTTCATTTTAACTCCTTCCGAGTTGTTAAACAGGAGAATTCCACCAATTCTCCCACGGGAAATAGATCCAGATATCTTCTGAATCCTTTGCACATTCTTGTGCATAATAATGAGGTTCAAAATTACACTCATTATTCCACCAAAGAGTAGCAAATCTAACATCTACTCCATTGGCTCTTTCTGTGATATGGTTTCTCATCTTCTGAAATGTTTCACCAGAATCACATACATCATCTACAATTAAAACACGTTTGTCTGATTTTCTTGGTAAATAGTCTTCCCATTCTGGAAAGTCTCTCAACGCGGCTTTAATTGGTTTAAATGGTTTTTCCATCCAATGTGATATCATAACTCCTGGTAAAAGTCCACCCCTTGAAATACCTACTATTACTTCAGGATTAAATTTATCTAATATTATTCCTCTACATAATGTATTTGTATCTCTTTTCATATCTTGCCAATTATACCATAACTCTCTACTCATGAAAATACCTCGTTTAACTGTCTATTAACTTTTACAAAAGTTGTACATTTTGGTAATGCTTTTAATGTTCGTGCTCCGGCATAAGTACAAGAACTACGTAATCCTCCTAATATTTCATCTATTGTGTCTGCGACATTTCCTTTGTATGGAACTTGAACTTTCTTTCCTTCTGATGCTCTATGTGACTTCTTTCCACCATAATACTTGAGTTGTGCTTCTTCTGAGGACATACCATAAAATGTCATTGTATCACCTTCAACTTCGCCTTCACATTCTTTATGTCCTGCTAACATACCACCTAACATTACAAAATCTGCTCCACCACCAAAAGCCTTTGCTATATCTCCTACTACTGTACATCCACCATCTGCAACAATGTGACCACCTAATCCATGTGCCGCATCTGCACATTCTATTACTGCCGATAATTGTGGATATCCTATTCCTGTCATTTTACGAGTAGTACACACCGATCCAGGACCGATTCCTATCTTTACAATATCTGCTCCCGCTAAAAGTATTTGTTCAGTTGCTTCGGGTGTACATACATTTCCAGCTATTATTATTTTTTTCTTAGTTGCTTCATGTTTTCTCAACAATGCAACGTAATCAGTAAATCGTTCTGTGTATCCATTCGCTACATCAAGACAAATCCATGGCGCCTCTTCAGAATCATAAGGTTGTTCATCCAAATTTTGATCTAATCCAACTGTTCTTATTATATTCTTATTCCATCCCCATTCTGAAGATTTAATAAACTTACATAGTGCTGTAAGCATAGGATATTCCATAAGAACATGTGCCATAGCAATTGTTCCTGTATGATCCATATTGGCCGCAATTATAGGAATTCCTGTCCAAGTATGATTTGAATGTAGAAAGGTAAAATTTCTTGTGAGGTCTGCTTCTTTGCGTGAGGTAAGTTGGGAACGTTTGGGGGATATCAAAACATCACTAAAATCTAATTTAGTATCATCAATAATTCGCATTACGTCCTTCCGACATTAATAATTAAAAGTGTGATAAGGATAAGAAACCTTCCATCTCTTATCCCTATTTATAAATCTACAAATTAGACAATCCTTCAAATGCAAATCCGTGAATCGCCAAAACGATTACTATAGATAATGCAAGACCGATCATCATTTTAAAAAAGTCTTTTCCTACTAATGGAAAAACTGTTTTGAATTTGTACTTCTCAGTTATGGTAGCAAATGCAAGTTCTCTACCCGCGAGTAATCCTACGAAAACCCATGTAGTACTCATTGGAATATCATTATATCCTTTAAAGTACCAGAGAATAAGTGCATAAATTAAATCAACAAGAGTAGCAGAACGAACATACTTTGTATTTGTTTTACTTAATACAATCTGTTGTATTCTACCACCTTTCTCATAAAACATATATCCCATACCACCGACAAAAATTACACTAACAACAATCATCATGTCGATAGGTACTTGTCTTGGAAGATATACTGCAATGTTTGCCATATCATGAGATAACCATGTAAACCATAACCATCCTGTAGTACACCATTGTCCTATCCTCCACCATTTTTTGTGATGTTCAGGAATGTCTTTAGTCTCCCACCATTTTGCTACAATCATCCAAAGAACGTATGCTGCTGAAGCCGCAACAAGATAACCCATTGCAGATTTCAACAATACTTTCTCTAGAACTACTGTACTAGCAAAAGCTGATAAAACTAAAAATGTTGTACTTACTGGAACACCAAATCTTGTAAGAAGTACAAGAATTAAAGGTGCAACGGCATGATACCATTGAATAGGTTGGTATGGAATTGAATTTAAGCGTCCATAAGATATGTCACCACCGTTCACAGACCAGCCATACCATATTGTGAATAGTAGAACTGCACTCGCAGCTCCCCATAATGTTTGCCATCGGAAACGTTCCGAATTTGATGCAATCCAAGTACCCAAAGTTTGTACTGAATCGTTTGCTATTACTGAGTATGAGGCTAGCAAAAAACCTACCCATAGATATAATGTTGATATATCCATAATTTCCTTTCTAAGTTTTTAAACCTGTAAAAAGTTATTCACATCACTTTATTTATAAAATTAGAAAACTTATATGTTAGGAAATTGTTAGGATAAGATGAGAGTGCTACAGTCATCGTGTCCTCGTTTTTATCGACACCACTGCTGACGGATGACGAATCCCGCCGATGTGGTTAATGGTCAGTAGTCACCTGCTCCGCCCCTACATCAGCACCCTCATTCTTTCTTCGTGGTGTGGAATATCCATCCTTGAACCATCCATCACCTTTTAAAATAAAATTCATTTGGCCGGGAATGAGCTTATGAACACCTCCTTCTTGCTCACATCCCTTGCATAAGGTTAATATGGGATCACTAAACTTTTGAATTTCTTCCCACATACAATTACACTTGTCACATTTATACTCATAAATAGGCATTATCCACCCCCATTCGTAGTATTGAAAGATATGGATATTCTTTCTTGATCTTTATTAAGATTGGGTGAAACATAATGCTTTAACCAACTTGGAAATATATATAATCTTTTTTCTAGCGCCTCTCCAATAAAGAGTGCATCTTTACCACCATTAGGATAATGATATAAGAGATCAAGAGCTGGATGTTCTAAATAAATGTTTCCACAATCTTTAGGAGTCCTAACGTAATATACACCAGAATAATGAGACATTGGATGTAAATGTGGAAGATTGGTATCTTTGTATCTATTAATATTAAACCATATATTAGATACAACTAAGGGAGTTTCTTGTATTTCACGCAGTTTCCATTCTACATCACTAACCAATGTACAAATTTCTATTTGGTCTAATAATAAATTTGGTGATTGATATCCACCTTGATTACTTTTTGTTACTGAGGGAGTTTCTTTTGAAAATTGTAAACAGTAATCCTTGAGTATGTCATTATCAATATCAAGTTCAAATTCCCAAATTGGAATTTTGAATGGCTCATGTTTTTTCATTTGGTCTTATCCACATTTCCCATAATTCATTTTCTTGTTTCCTACTCATTTTACCAAATATCTTACTCCACTTGTATCTATATTCTCTGAAAAACTTATCTTTTTCTCTTTGTTCATTTACTCTGTCTATTATTATAGATTCCTATTCTAGTGGCGTTAAATAATTGCATTTTGGAGTGCGTGGGCTTCACCATGTTCGCCACGAACTAATACATTCCATGCTATACTAATTCTTTCATCTAACGTTTCTGGCACCCAATGTTGTAACCAAGCTGGAAATACAACTCCTGTTCCTGTTTCTGAGAGGAATTGAACCTTGTCAGAGTTGAGTTGATTATATTCTTTTTTTCTAGGTACAAAAACACTAGCTTGTGGTCTTGGGTCAAAAAATTGTATTGGTGAAGTTTGTGGTGATGTTTTAAGATAAAATACTCCAGATAAAAAATTATTAGAATGTGTGTGTGGTGCATGAGCTCT
>MDSV01217841.1_pt1 | contig 17979 bp, 16 predicted proteins | sample 810851 | NCBI WGS metagenome assembly MDSV01 (sample SAMN05326640, study PRJNA326480) | marine metagenome | isolation source: seawater | place: Atlantic Ocean: North East | collected 2012 | reverse complement strand
TAGCCTGGGTGGCGGAATTGGTAGACGCAACGGACTTAAAATCCGTCGGCCTAACGGCCGTGCCGGTTCGATTCCGGCTCCAGGCACCATAAGCAGTCAATAATTTAACGAAATTTGCTATAGATATATCAGGAGAATATTTCAGTCATCTACTAGCTCTACGGCGATTATTTTAAAAAAGCTATGAAAACTAACCAGAAATTAATAATATCGTTAACGCTTATCACCGTGTGGGCCCTCATAATTTGGAAGACCGGTCTTCTGAGCTATCTAAATCTAGAGATTATTAAAACTAATCACAACTGGCTTCAGATATATCTAGCAAGCAACTACAACCAAGTACTTCTCTATACAGCACTCACATATTTTTCATTCGTCGCTATGTCACTGCCTGGCATTTTTATAATAGCGATATCTTGTGGTTATCTTTTTGGACCTATTTTAGGCACTTGCATTCTGGTTACGATCGGAAGTTTGGGCGCGTGTGTGCCCTATTTTCTATCTCGTTTTTTACTTTCCGGATGGATCAGCCAAAAATTCAGTAACTGGGTCCCATTAATTACCAGCGAACTTGAACGAAAACCTATTATATATATGCTCGCAATGCGCTTAAATCCGGCGATACCTTTCATAGTGCAAAATACCGTACCCGGACTTTTAAAACTTCCTCTAAAAATTTACGTGCCCACTACACTGGTAGGCTTAATCCCCCCGTCGATAGCATATGCTGTATTTGGGAGTGGCCTGAACGAAGTATTCGCAAAAGGGAATGAAGTCAGTTTAGATAACATCATGTCCCCTCAAATAATCACGAGTGTTTCCTTGATAAGCTTCTTAGTTTTTGTTCCATTAGTTTTGCGAGTCGTCAGATCAAAATATAAAGACGTCTAGAGGCAAAACAAAAGTGTCAGGTTATTGGAATTAATAAAACTCCTAGTTAAAATACTTGTTTAATAAACAAAGAGATTACTATTTTGTCACATCCTGAACATCATGACAGTAATTCCACTGTGTTGATAAGTTTTTTCGTACCGTGCTATAACGAGGAAAACAATATCGAAAACACACTAGATGTCATCAAGGAATCTGCTGCACACATCCATTATGAAATAATCGTGGTTGATGATGGCTCTACAGATCGTACCTCTGCTAATACTGAAAAATATATCGCGAACAATCCTTCCACGCCTATCCAGTTGATAAAGAGAAAAAAAAATGTTGGCCTCGGTGCGAATTATTTTGAGTCAGCCAACATTGCCAACGGAACTTACTTCATGCTCGTCAATGGTGATAATGTAGAGCCCGTCGACGCTCTAAAGGCTATTATCGATCTGGCTGGCCAAACCGACATGGTCATCCCAAACTTCGGGGACGCCGACAAGCGTGAATGGAGCCGAAAGTTATTATCACTATTGTTCACAAAAATTGTTAATGCCCTGAGTGGCAATAATATTCGTTATTACAATGGTCCCGTACTTCACCTCACTTCCAACGTCTGTCACGTTGAAATCGAGGCCTTTGGCTATGGGTACCAGGCAGAACTTTTGTGTAAATTGTTGGCGACCGACACGTCGTACAAAGAAGTAGTTGTGCCGAATGGAGATAGACAATGGGGAGCAAGTAAAGCCTTTGCCCCGAAAAACTTCATCAGCGTAGCTTCTAGTCTTGTCAACATATTACGCAACAGAATGGGTCTGTAGGCCAAAAAAATATTCTATAATCCTAGTGTAGTTGTTCGTTGACTGTGATCTCGTATAGTCGCATCACACCTGAATTAAAACCTTCTGTAAAGGTCCATCTAAACGAATGGTACTTGCGATTCATTTCCACCGAAAATGTTTTCTTTTCATTCTTCCCCCATGGTTCACGAATAAACTGATGATCAATTTCTACCCACTCTCCAAAATCACGATGTCCAGGAACGAGTTTTGTAAAGACCCCATCCAAAGATGCAACTTCATCTCGCCTCCACTGCTCAAGGGAAATTGTTCCAATACTTTGAGGAACAGAATAGATCCTACCTGCAAATTGTATAATATTGACTAAGATGCTATCTGAAACTTCTATAGCCGCAGAGTCAGTTTCCGTGGTTTGGTTTATAATAGCTACTTTATTGGTCTGAGGACTCACCGCTTTCACAAAGATATTTTCTTGATCCAATACGTTAGGTCCTTCTTTCAGCTCTATATTATTAATTTGTGACAATGGAATCGAGTAAATATTTCCGTCAAAAATAACCACGTGAACTTCTTGAGTTTCTAAAAATTTAGGGATCTCACTACTCCAATCCTCTTTACCACTGGTATCCAGTGCTTCCAATTTCCATGCTTTTGGCATGCGTTCTTCAGCCCCACGACTGTAGAAAGAATAATGACTAATATTCTTTGGCTTTATAAAGTCTATATTTAGATCAACCGGAAACTCCCCTGTCTCCCAAAAGCGATCGTCCGCCAATCCCCCATCAAAGGCATTTCGTCGGGTCTGATTGATTCTGAATACATGCTCGATGAGCGACTGTTCGTTTATAATAGTAACTTTTTCAACAATTTCCCTATCAGGCATTGGCTCTCTCACTGAGGCTCCTCTCACCGCCACAGTTGTACCTTTTTCTCGAAAACCTCGCGAGAAGTCAATTATTAAGATCCCTTCCTCAGTCGGTAAGACCTCATCGTCCCGACTGTGCGTCAGGAGAATAGGCGAGCTATAATTTCGATAAGGCATACCTGGCGCAAGACCAGTCCTTTCTTTTCGAGCATAGTCCCAGCCACCCCAGATGATATTTTTTTGATAGCCAATCTCTTTTTCGATAGCAGCCTTAACAGCCCAAACAAAATGAGCCCCATTACGCGAGCTAGCGCAAAAAAACTCAGGGTCGCAAATCTCTCCGGTGCCCGGATCAATTCCATTCGATTTCACAATATGAACCCTATGCAAGGGTTGGCCAGTTTGTAAGAACTGACGAACTTGCATTGAGACGTAGTCTATCTCGAACGCTTCCGCCCGTGTAGTCGATACTACAGTGATGTGAGTCGAAACCAACACAGTCACTAAGATGCCGAGCGATAAAAATACACTGATATTAATAATTTTGGGCTTCAGTATGGATAATAATCGAAGGCTCGACCAAATAAACACCAAAAATACAATAGCTGACATCACTAAAATAACTCTATAGGTGTTGTGTGTGCCTTGCATCACTATAGGGGCCGCCGATAGAAAAAAATATCCACACACAGCTAGAAAACTGAAAGCAGTCATACCACTATATTTTTGCGAACGCACGGAGCTATTGGACCGATAGTAGTCACGGCATGCAACCAGCAACGCAAGGAATATGACACCCGCAACAAAACACCACAGGTTGGGATAGCCTTTCAAACCAATTACATCAAAAATTTTAGGCACAGTCGACTGAAAAAAGAAATGTATATTTCCAAGATAGTCAGAAGAGGTGGAAAATTTGTAAGCGCTATTTACAGCACCATCAGCACCATTTGGCACGCCGACACCCAGTGAGAAAAATCGAGGTAAGTAGATTAATTTATGATAAAAATAGTAAGACCCCGCGACAGTAAATGTTACGCCCATAGGAAATGCCAAATACCAAATTCTCTTAACCGTGCTCTTACCAGACAATAGTCTAATTCCGTTTCCAAAAAGAATATAAAATGTGCATGGTACAAGAAAGAAAAACACACTCATTTGGTATATTGAAATTGATACAAAAAGAAACCCAAGGGCTAAAAGAGTTCCTAAAATTTCACGGGGTCCTAATTTACTCGGTGCTAATTGGTCACCGAATAACGTGAATGAGGTCAAAAAAGCTAATAAAGAAAAAGTCCAGGCCACTGTCGACGGAAAACCAAGAATATAGGTGAAATTCAACGCTATCGCAGGTAGTGAGAATATCAACGCGGCCGAAAATAACGCAAACATCCTGTTAGATTTAATACGGATGAAAGACAGAGCCAAAAGAGCCATCGAAAGGCTCGATACGAATAAGGACACGCCGCGAATCTTTGCGAGGTCTGCTAAATCAGTGATCAACAGAGAGAGATGTTTCCATATTTCAGCACTCCCATACCTGCCAAGCTGATACCACCATCCCCACTGCGGATGATTCTCAAAACCTAATGCGTGGTCATACGAGAAAAAGAAATAATCGTCATCTTTCGCAAAATCAAACCAAAAAGTCACGCCATAAAGCATATAATGCCAAAGAACTGAGGCAGCAAGAAAGTATAGAAATAGCGCACCAAAACCAAGATCGTGACCGAATTTTGACTGTTCTTGATGGTTTATTTTATTCTTTATCATGTTTGTTATCAGAGTTAATAGTTCTATACTTTCAACCACTCGCAGTAATTTTGTAAACTCTCTGAATGAAACCAACGCGGCGTACAAACTTACACCCGTTTAGAGTAAGTTTATACGTTTCATTGTTCTCAAGCGTGAGATATTGACTTTGAATCAAGATTTGCAAACGACCTTTGAAGCTCTCAGTTAATAAGTACTTTTCGTAAATATCATCCAAGCAAAGAGATTTATTTTCTTCCGTCAGTAAATCACAAAGGATCCTGACGGAAATAGACTTAAATAGTCCACCCCAAAAAAACAAAAAGCACATAGCACCAAAAAAGTACGTGCCGGTATAATGTACCATATCAAGATTAGTGATGAATAAAGGAAAGATCCCGTAAGCAGGTATAGAAGCGAATAGCATTATCAGTATAGGAGACCTCTTATTTCTAAAACGGAGTAAGAAAGCTCCCAATGTTATATACGTCGCTATTGCAGCGAAGGCCATTAAATGCGCCATAAAAAGTTGCATAATTCTCAACCTGACCCTTTTATTGAGAAAAAGATCTTAGCTTTCTCTAGTATTCGCGCAACATTCGTAGGCCAACCTTTATTTAGAACAATCTTACTGTCATCAACATTAACAAATTTCAGCGACACCAAGCCTCTCACTCGTTTAGTGAGCATCCATCTCAGACCTAGTCCCCCAGCGTATTCTTGCTCTAATTGAGTAATTGTTGGAGGGCTGGACCTGCGCGAGACATCCATCATGATACTTAATGAGTATCCTCGGTTAATCAAGGAAAAAAATTCTAAATAACCAAGCACGAATCCACAATATATAAAAAGCGAGGTCACTAGCGAAGCAAGGAATTTCAAATCCACGCCAAAATTCTTCAAGACTAAGGCATAAATAACGATACATAACCAACAGATGAACCCGACGCCACACGAGATTAATAGGGGCAATGCACTCTCACCGTAATTTTTTGTGATACGAATCAACGCGACATGCAAGAAAGGAATGAGAAAACACGCTATAACCATATAGAGGATTAGAGAACGCGCAGTAAATTCTGGCAAGCGACTATCTCCTCAAAAGATATAAGGGCACCCGGAAAAGGCAACGACCGTAATATAGAATAGTTACCATAATCGCTGGGAGGAAAGGAATAAATTTAATTGCACTACTCGACTCTGAAGCCTCTATAATGGATCTGGCTGCTTTCTCAGGGCTCATTCTAAATAAGCCGCTTAACCATTTTCGAGTGCGACTTTTATCTATCTCGCTCGCTCTATTCATTGCTGTGTCAACTCCTCCAAGAACGATCGCCTGTATCTTTAATCGCTCATCAGTTTGGTCCTGATAGCGAACTGCTAGTTCCTGCAGTATCATTTTTGAAATTGTATATCCTATTGAAGCATTCGCTGACCCGAAAAATGTCAGGTAACTTCCTATAAAAACACATTTGTTAATCATATTAGCCTTATACGACAAAAGTTCACAGACCAGTTTCAATTGACCTATCGTGTTCACTTGGACTAGCTTTAAAACATTCGAAAGAATCTCATTCGCAGAACGATCTAGTTCAGTATTTTGACCAGCGTTAGCAATATATACAGTCTCATGGCAACCAGTGAGCATTTCGTCGATCATATTAAGCTCGTCTTCTGACAACATAGGCTCGTCATTCCGCAAGAAATCGCACTGAAGCTCTAAAACTTGTGAATTACCAGAAGCGTACTTCCTATCACTAACCGCGCTGCGCGATATTCCAATCACCTTATGCCCAGATTTCAGAGCAAATGAAACCAGTTCTTGGCCGACCCCTCCAGTGTGTCCGGTAATTATGTATCCAATCTGTTTTTTATCAGTCATAGCTTACATTAAGTTCGCGCGATTTTTTTTATGTTCGCCCGAAAAATTCGCTCGTAATCCTCTGGTCCTAAAAAGTCAAAAGAAATTCTTTGGAAAGTTTTTTCGTAGGAGAAATCTCCGGCCTCGTCATAAAAATTATATGGACAATCTGTACCAAAAATACATTTCTCGGAACCTAAGAGTCGCAGGGCTTTCCTTATTAGGGATCTGTCGAGATGAAAACTAGTCAAATCGATATAAAAATTAGGCTGCGATCGAACTTTACTCCAAGCATGGGAAAAGGCTGGAAACGCACCGTATCCCAATATCACATTAACTCCCCCACACAATTTTATAAGACTATCAACATCGCCAGCCTTGCCATAGCCTAATATTATATAAAGGGGGCAACCAACCTTCTTGCAAAATTGTGCATATTTTTCGATCGTACCTAGATCAACGCTATGCCAATATGCGTGTATTTTCACTCCGAAAATTTGCCGATTACCGAACGATTCTTCAAGTACCGTAAAATCAATGTCATCGCCTGGGTTAACCCAGTACCACATTTTCAGCTTCTGTTTATAAGGTGATATTTTTTCTAGTAAATCATCATTATCAGGATGCATCACCTTTATTAAATCTCTACTCTCGCGCGTAAAAAGACGCCATACTGGTCTTAATTCGCCTTTCTGATCATAGAACGAGCTGGATATCCAGGCCGCTAGGCTTCTCAAAGCGCCTATTTTCAAAATAAGCCTCTGTACCCAATACATACCAGGGTGCTTGTCGGGCTCATGATTCTTTGTGCACGCTGGACTAACAATTATCGTACTAATATTATTTTTTCTCGCCAAACAATCTAAGTCCATTGCGGATACGCGACTCTCATCTAAATAGGCATGAACATCTATCGCATCAGTTGTGTCTATCTCAGCCATAAAAACTTCCTGGTGACTGTTATCTCATTGTAGGCTCTACACTTACTATAGTTATATTCTAAGTCGGCGCCCCATGTCCGACATAAAAATATTTGAGGGGTCCATATCATTTTTCACAGCCTTAAATTCATTTAACCTGGGATACATTCTTGCGAATTTCTGATCGGATAATAGCTCATCTTTTGCTAAATACACGCGACCTTGGCATTCAATTACAAAATCAAAAATCATATTTGCAATTCTATTAACATCGCTTTTAGTTCGGCCTCGAAGTGCTACGTCAATTCCAATACTGTACCCATCGTCTGCATATGACAACATATAGTGATCAGGTGAATGTCGCTTGATTCCGCACAAGAGTGACTGCCAGCCGTGTTTCCGACACATATCAAGCAATTCCCGTATAGCTGCGTGACCAGCACTCCGAGGAATCAGCGGCTGTATCTCTATGAAACCATACGGCTTATAAACATCATTCATATTAGGCAACCTATTATGAACGAAATTAAATTCGCTAAACAATTGCCTGCGTTTACTATTTGTCTTTAAAAAGGTATCCGACATCTGTGCTCTAGTGAACATTAATGAGTTGAGCGTTTTTATCGCTTTAGCGCCAAAAAATGGTCGTCCGCAGTACCAAAATGGCTTTGACGGAAATAGGTCCAAGACGAGTTTCGATGGACGAAGGGATCTATTTAACCTATCAAGTTCGACAGTTTCTTCAGATTGATCCCATCTCGCCATAGAAACATAACCTCTACCAAGCGAGCTACCTTTAGCAAAAGCGTCGCACCAGGCAACTTTAAATGGATATCCATCGTCTCTATCTAAATTTTCTAAAGTCATTTCTATATTGGACGAAATCTCATTTCGAGTTACTACAAATGGTGATGGTATCCGTGCCAATTGCAACTTGATCTCTAAGATTATCCCGATCAAACCGATACCACCAATTACCGCCTCAAGTAAATGTGCGTCATCGGAACAGTCCGAACGTAGACTATACTCCTGTCCGTCTGCTCCAAGCATTTTAAGATAAACAACCTGTTTCCCAAAATTGCCGGCTGAGGAGCTATCCTTTCCGTGCACATTATTAGACACAGCTCCGCCGACCGTTATATCAGGCGAGCCCGGGCAGCAATGCAAATGCCAGCCATGTCGGTGCGCAAGACGCAAGATACTACCAATTTTGACGCCCGATTCTACAAGAATTATTCCGGTATCCGGATCCCATTCTAAAACGCCGTCAAGATGAGACAGATCGAGAATAGAGTTCCGGTCATTCAAAATCATATCAGCGTAACTAATACCAGATCCTCTTACACACAGGCTGCGATGCTGTTCTGATTCTTTTAGCTCTTGCTGCAGATCGGATGTTTTGACTCCCCTCAAAACACGACACCGCGCAGTCATGGTGTTACTGAACCCGACCACTAGCTCATCTGTTTCCGTGGCCATTATTTGTACTTACTTACAAAAAAAAGACGAGAACAGCGCCGCGGCGCGGTAAACAATTTTTTAGAACGGCCCATTGAACCAAGTGCCAGGCACATCATGAGGCCAACTCTGTTTGGCGGAAAGACTCTCCCATTCTAACTCTTTTCCAACTAATGCGGATATACTTCGCACGATGGTAGATGCGTCTGGATAGAACCCTTTAGTAAGAGCGGGACTAGTGGGCTGTGCTTTATCCGGCATACATATTTTTACAGGCGCGGCTTTTAAATCGGACCAATTATCAGTAGACATCTTACTGACAATTTCAGATGCCACTGACACGGCACCCGCACCAATATCCAATACTAAAAGTCGTCCTGTTTTCTTCACCGACAAGGAGATTTTTTCCCAGTCAATGGGTCTCACGCATCTCAAGTCTATTAAATCAGCGGATATACCTTGGCATTCGAGATGTTCCAAAGCGTGGACGGCTTCAACATTCATGTACGAAGTTGCTACGATTGTTAGATCACTACCCTCCCTTATGAGCTCCGCCTCACCAAGCGGCACTCTGTAGTCATCAGGAGGAACCGCACCAGAAGTGTTATGAAGCCAACGATGCTCTATGAAAATAACAGGATTATCATCAAAAATACTTGATAGAAGTAACCCTTTAGCGTCTCGCGGACTCGTAGGCATCACTACTTTTAGCCCAGGGATATGCGCCAACCAGGAATGAAGACATTGGGAATGCGTAGGACCTTGACCCCATCCTCGCCCTACAACCGCCCGCAACACCATCGGTACTTTATTTTGCCCACCAAACATGTAGCGCCACTTAGCCGCCGCATTAACGATTTGGTCCATCGCTAAAAGTATAAAATCAAATCTTTGATTGACGAACACAGGTCTGTAGCCTCCCAAGGCCGCGCCGACACCTATACCCATCAGAGCGTTCTCAGCGGTCGGCACATCAAAAACCCTATTAGATCCAAACCGTTCCTTTAAATTATTAGTTGTACCGAAAATTCGCTTTGGGTCGTCTACACCTAAACCATAGCAGAAAACCTTATCATCAGAAGCCATAGCTTCGACCATAGCGTCATTAATAGCCTCCGCAAAAGTCATAACTTGCTCAGTATTATGGGGCATACTCATCAACATATGCCTCCGTGTTATCTGGGAAAGGACTACTCAACGCAAACTCAAAGGCCGCATCCACTTCTCTACAGACTGCATCATCCATAATAGAGAGTTCCTCTTGGGTTACTTGCCCAGTTTCTAATAATAGTTTTCGATAGTTATCAAGTGGGTCCCGAGACTTCCAATCTAAGAATTCTTCTTGACTTCGGTACGCGAGATCATTGTCATAATTAGGGCCACAATGCTCCCTCCATCGATACGCTGAAATCTCTACGAAGACGGGACCATTTCCATCTCGGGCATGACTAATCGCTTCCGATATACACTCATAGGTTTTTTCAACATTTTCACCATCTTCAGCAAACGTCTTCAACCCTAAGCCTTGCACCATTTTATTTATGACGCGTCCTTGAGGTTGTCTCACTTTAAGAGCCGAATAAACCGAATAAAGGTTATTTTCACATATAAAAACAACAGGAAGTTGTTGTACCTCTGAAAAGTTTGCTGCCTCGTAGAAAACGCCTTCTTCTACGCACCCATCACCCAGAAAAATCGCACTAACCCTATCATCTCCGGACATTTTAATAGATAGACCTAATCCTACGCCTATTGGTATAGAGTTTCCTACTATCGCCGTAGTACCCATAAATCCAACTTTTTGATCAGCCAGATGCATGGACCCTCCTCTTCCTCGCGCGCAACCATCTACTTTCCCATATATCTCGGCGATCATCGCTTTCATATCGCCTCCTTTACCCAGATAATGTGCATGACCGCGATGGGTACTCACCGCATAGTCGCTAGAACGCATTGTCATGCCTGCAACCGCTCCCACAAGCTCCTGTCCAATGGAAAGATGAGTCGGGCAGCGCATCTCTTGCTCCGCATAGCGATCGGCGATAGTTTCTTCTACTTTTCGTATCCGCTCCATCTGGAGCAACAATTCTTTTTTATTAATTTCCATATTTTAGCATCAAGGAATGAACCAATAATAATCTCCAGTATATCCCACCTCCTTGAAAAATTTCTTCCATTCATCGACGTGCATCATAGTTTTCGCAGTTAAATTCCATGACTCCATCCGCGCTTTCTCGTCATCATTACGATAGGCATCTAGCGTTACAAAGCTTCCACGGCGAGACACTCTTTCTAACTCTTGCAGTGCCTTACCACATAGGTCTAACTCCAAATTATGAATGGTAGTGACGGATATGGACACATCGAAGCTATTATCATCAAAAGGCAAGTCGGCGGCGTCACCAACTTGCACTAAATCTTTCACTGCTTCCATTGACCGAGTGATCGCGTACTCTGAGATATCAATTCCAGCGAGGCCTATCCCAGGAATCAGGCGCTGAAAGTCGTACAACATGAAGCCCTTAGCACACCCCACATCTAGGACATTATCTTGGCTAGTCAAATTAAAATGTGATTGGAAAGTCGGCACCACAGGTTCCCAAAACCTTGAGTTATAACTAAAACCACCATATCCATGGTCACGATGTCCGTCAAAGAATGCCTCGCCGAACTGCCGCGCTAGCTCCCTATCCTTATCAGTTTTCTTTGCACCCCGATCTTCGACGTTACGCTTTGACCGAGGATAATTAATCATCAAATCAATTTCTTCACCCATAATACATCCTTACTAGTTAGTAGAACTGTCTAATAGCTTCAATAACGGAAAAAATTTCTTCCTTTGACAACTCCGGGAAAATTGGAAGGCTAACCATGCGTTTGACTATACGCTCAGCATTCGGAAAGTCACCTTCAGAGTAGCCAAGAGACTTTGCAGCAGGTTGTGTATGTATCAGCTTTGGGTAATGGATCGCAGTATGTATATCGTGTTCTCGCTCCAAATAATCCATAAGATCATCTCTACCATCAGTTTGTATGACAAAATTGTGATAAACGCTATGTTCATGTATCTGATCCTTAGGCACCTCCACGACATCATCAAGCTCTTCGCTGTAAATCCGAGCAATTTCTCTAAACCGATCATTGAGAGTGTCCAATAACTTTAATTTACGAGACCCAATGGCGGCTTGTAAATTATCTAACCTCGAGTTCATCCCCCATTTCATACACGTCGATCTGTCCTTCAAGCCATGGTTTCTTAGGATTAAAACCTCCTCGTAAACATCCTCGCTATTAGTAGTGAGAATACCTCCGTCACCATAAACATGAAGATTTTTTAGCGGGTGCAAACTAAACCCACCAACTTTTCCAAGACCACCTACCTTTTTACCTTTGTACATAGCGCCTATTGCCTGCGCAGCGTCTTCAAGCACAACTATCCCTGCTTTCTCCGCTATTGCACAGATAGCATCCATCTCTGCGGGTCGTCCCGTCAAATGGACCGGCACAATAGCTTTTGTACTAGTGTTTATCACTTGTTCTAGGTGCGACGGGTCCATGTTAAGATCGTTTTTCACATCTACAAACCTAGGTGTAGCACCAACAGTCATTATTGCACCGACAGACGAAATAAAAGAATTAGGTACAGTAATCACTTCGTCGCCGGGTCCGATCCCTAGCGCCTTCATACCTAAAACCAACGCATCTGTACCATTCGCAACACCTAAGGCATACTTCACCCCGCAGTAATCCGCTATTTCCTCCTCAAATAAATTTAATGCATCTCCCAAGATATACTGACCGCTCCTACCGACAGACTTAAATATATCCACGAAATCATCTTCTAAATCTCTAAACTGTCTAGTGAGGTCGACAAACGGAACAGGCTTTGATGTCATGTATAAAATCCTTTGATGAGCGATACCATTTTCTCAATATGCGCCTGCCCAATAAATTCATGAACAGGGAGGGATAGTGTAGTGCTAGCGATCCTCTCCGCAACCGGAAAATCACCAACTTGATAACCATAGGATTTAGCTGCCGATTGTAGATGCATTGGTATAGGATAATGAATTTTAGCGTCTACACCATGGCTTATAAGATATTGCTGAAGCTCATCTCGTCTCTCAAAGCACAGAGAATAGATATGGTAGACTTGTACAATTCGGTCTGCGTCGCGATCCTGAACTGTAACTTGAGGAATCGCCGCAAGACTATCGTCAAGCATCTTTGCATTTCGTATACGACTGCCGGTTATATGGCCTATCTTGTCCAGCAAATGATCTGCTATAACTGCTTGAATAGTATCTAGACGCGAGTTGTATGCAAACATGTCGCAATGGTCTCTTCCTACGAGTCCATGGTTCCGCATCAATTTCAATTTATCGGCAAGCTCATCCGAGTTTGTGCACGCTATTCCACCATCACCCCAAACATTTAAATTTTTCAAGGGGTGCATAGAAAAGCAACCGAACGCACCGAACGACCCTGCTCCCTTACCATCTATCGACGCCGAGATCGCGTGACAGGCATCCTCAACAATTTGTAAACCATGACCTTTTGCAATTTCCTCAATTTGCGCCATCTCGCAGGGCTTCCCTGACCAGTGAACTGGAAGTATCACCTTTGTATTTTTTGTTATAGCCCGCTCTATCTTAGACGGATCAAGATTATAGTCCGCGCGCACATCCACAAAGACAGGTTTAGCTCCTGCTGTCACTATCGCGCCGATAGTCGCGTAAAAAGTAAAGGGCGTTGTAATAACTTCATCACCGGGCCCAACTCCAAGCGCCTTCAAACTCAATAAAAGAGCATCTGTTCCGCTACCTAAACCTACAGCATGCTTTGTCCCAATAATATCAGCATAGCGTTGCTCAAATTCCCCCACCGCACGACCCAAAGTGAAATCGCCTCTTTTTACTACACGACCAACCTTTTGGAGAATATCTTCAAAGTCGCTAAATTGAGATTCCAAATAATTATGATTAATTTCTAATTCTGCGGTAGCGTCGTACTGGTCTGGAAGAAAGTTTTTTACACTCAAGTTTGCAATCCTTTAAATGAAATATAAATCAATGTCACAAATATCTTATCACCCTGCGGTTCAGCATTAATTAACTATAGTGAAGTACGTTTCTCACAATATTTAAGATCTCAAAAATTTAGAAGCGTCTCAAGGTCTCAGACAAGGACTCTGCTCAATATTATTAATTTTTTATTAGCTTTTTTTACGGACGATGAACATATTCACTAGGCAATAATTTAATTGTATCAAGGTTTTTCTTGACCCACAAAATGGTTTCCTCGATTCCTGCTTTAATATCAAAAGTAGGCTTCCAGCCAAGTTGTGCTTGGGCTTTGCTTGCATCCATAAAATAAGCTTTGTCTTTCCCCGGCAGTTCCTTTGAGATTTTCACGAACTTTTCAGCATCGACGTCTAATGTATCCGAAATAAGCCTAACTAAATCATAAATCTTTAAAAACTCTTTGGTTGAGAAATGATAACTTTCTCCTAGACCACCTTTTTCGATAGACTGCCAAATACCATCAGACACATCATACCCATGAATAAATGCGCGCACGGACTGACCACCTCCATGAAGGAAAAGAGTCTCGCCAGTTAGCGCACAAATAATAGTTTTTGGGATGATCCGATATAATTGCTGACATGGCCCATAAAAGTTCGCAAAGCGAGTGAAGATAACAGGAAACCCGTACTGCTTTTCAAATGCTCTTAAACTCATGTCTATTGCAGCATGCGATACGGCGTAAGGTGTCGATGGATTATATACTGCATCTTCCTTTATCAAATCCTCACAATCACCAAAAACTTCAGGAGTAGATACTCTCACATATTTCTCCAGAAATTTTGCAGATTTAAGATAATTGTGTAACTTAACCTTTGCAACAATATTAGTCTGATACCATTGTTCGGGCCAATCCCAACTCGGCGCGACCATCCCCTGGCCCGCAAAATCAACCACTATTTCCGGCTCGATCTGCGCTATAACATCTATTAGCTCATCAAAATCATTATTGAGATCAAGTCGATAAAAAGTAAATCTAGACCTTCTGTTCGCATTTCCGGCATACACCAGGTTAACGTCGTTTGGCTCTGCCGAGCGACTTATTCCGGTAACAAATTGTTGCCTATTAAGCGCATAGTCAACAAACGCAGATCCTGCAAAAGAATTACTGCCCAGCACTAAAATATTTTTCATTTTACTCTTCTAGATTTGATTAATTCAAAAAATAATAAATACGCTAGAGAACCGTTTCTTGCATCCAATGCAAATTGTGGAATCGTTTTTCATTCTTCAGTTCACCGGTACTGAATTTAGTAATAAGCTCGTTCACAGCCATCTCTACGTTTTTTGCAGGAGAAAATCCTGTGGCTAACAGCTTGTCAGAATTAATGCGGTACGATCTAGGATCGTTAGACTCGGTAATAATTATTTCCGAAGGATTATATTTTGCAGCCATTTCAGCAATCTCTAAAATTTTTAAGTTTTCAAAGCCTGCATTAAATACTCCCGCTGCCTTGTCGCGAATTTTTAGCAAATGCAGATAAACATCTGTAATGTCTTCAATATGTATATTCGGTCTAACTTGTTGTCCACCAAATACTGTTATTTTTTTATTGGTAAGAGACTGCATGGTCAGCAAATTGACGGATACATCTAATCGCATTCTCGGCGAAAAGCCACAAACTGTGGCGGGACGAACTATTTGAACCAACATGTCATCTCGGTAACTCAATAACACTCGTTCGGCAACCATTTTAGTTTTGTTATACTCCGAAATCGGATTTAGACTAAGCTCTTCAGTAACTTGAGCCTCCTCCTTGACCCCATACACGCTTCCAGACGATGCATATATAAAGTGCTCTATTCCCTCGCGTCTTGCTTTATCTGCGAGTTGCATAGTTGCCAAACCGCTCACTTCCCAGGTCAATTTAGGGTTAAGATCTCCACACGGATCATTCGCAATCGAGGCAAGATGAATTACCACGTCAATATCGTCCAATTTTATAGAATCAATGTCACGCACATCTCCCTCAACTACTTCGAGATTTTCATGAGGATTTAGGAAATTCCCGAACCACATAATGTCAAACGCTCGGACCTCATGACCTAGCGCCAACAACTTGGGAACTAAAACGGTACCTTTGTAGCCGCAAGCTCCGGTAACAAATATTTTCATGCCCAACATACCTTTCAGAATGAGATTTAATTTAAGATCGCAAGATCACCTGACGCTTGAGAACCAGCCAAATTCGTCAATCGTAGGAGACAATTCTACCACTTTTTCGTTTGCAGCTGTGTAACTTTCTGGAGTGCCAATATCCATGTGATAGTTCATATTGTGCCAAGTAAATATGCGCCCCAGAAAATGAGGCACTACGTTCAAACTTATATCAGGTGTTTGCTCAGATAGACCTTCGCAAAACTTGCCCACAACGTTTTCAAGAATATAAACTGCGGCATTTGCTAAATCAGAAGGAGGACGATCTACTTTTTCGAAAAACTGCTCTACCACTCTTTCTTCATTAATCGCTACCACGCCGCACTGCCTCGGATCTGGCGCATGAAAAGTCATCATAGTCATAGTGGTGTATGCGGGACGTTGTAAGTGAGCTGCTATAAACGCGGTAAAATCGCAAATGCAAAAATTGTCAGCATGAGCCACCAAAAAGCTCTCGCCGTCAAAATATTCAAGATTGTTCGCCACAGTTCCCGCAGTTCCTAATAACTGAGACTCAGAGGTAGTATCAATGAATTCTCTGTATCTACTCTGACGCAAAAAACTAAGCACGCGATCTTCGTGATAATGTGTATTGATTAATATCCTTTCGACACCGGACGAGAAGAGACTGTGCAACCAGTAATCGAGTAGAGGCCGTCCCGCAATTGGGACCAGGCATTTTGGCGTACTATTGGTTAATGGCCGCAGACGAGTGCCGAGGCCTGCCGCTAAAAGTAAAGCTTTCATTTTGAGTTGCTCTCTCGCACCATTTGTTAAATTGCAGTTAGTACCTCATCCAATGTTAATGGGATGTTCCCTACCCGCCCCACTTGGCACGCGGCTCCAATCGAACCAAGGTATGCTGCCTCCCAGACCGATGCCCCAGACGCTAGTGCAAGTGAAGACACGATTAGCATTGCGTCTCCTCCACCCGCAGGGTCCTTCAAAGACATATTCATTGCTGGTAAACGATCCGTTTGCCACGATGATGTCTCACTGGGCGAACCTTTAGAAGTGTGTACCAAAACACCCTCCGACCCTAATGTAACAAAAACGTATTTAGCACCTACTTTTAGCCTAAGTTTTTCAGCTAAAGCTACTAACCCGTCATCAAAATTTTGCAGCGCTAGCCTAGCCTCTCGCTCTGTGGGTGTAATCAATGTTGCACCTTGAAATCTCGAAATATCTCCTACTTGCGATGAACTCTGACTATCTGCGACTACCAAAGTTTCATTTGACTTTGCGCATTTTATGACCTCGTCTACAAGTCGCTGCTGCAGCATACCGTAATTAAAATCTGATAGAACCACTAAGTCCGCTTGCTTTATGTCTTTCTCAACCTTTGCAAGGGCAATTTTTATTAAATTCTCACTTACAGGTGACTGAACAAAATTATTGACCCTCAGCAGCGTCTTCCCTTGCGCACGATATCGTTTCTTGTGGGTAGTCGGACGGGCAGTGTCTGTCGAATTGACTAATTCAAATCCAAATTTATCACACTCACTTTTTGTGTATTCACTAAACTCGTCGTCTCCTAAAACAGTATGAAAACTAACAGAACCTCCCAAACTCTTGGCATGTGCTGCGACAATACCTGCACCACCTAAAAAGAAGTCGGAATGGTTTGGCCTAACTACAATAGTCGGATCTTCTTGGGACATCCCTACTGCATCGCAGTTAACATACTCGTCAACGATAGTATCGCCTATTACTACGACATTCAGCTTAGAAAATTTTTCAAGGATTCGCATTAACCGATCATTATCAAACTGATGCTTAATCGGATAATCTAGCGGTTTTTCTAAGTCACTACTCTGCCGACGATTGATCTCTCGATCAATGATATCGAAAGAGGTGAAACGGCTCTCGCCGGAGTTGAAAACTAATTTGCCGCCATACGAATCGACTACAGACTGTTCACGATTATCTAGTTGTTCAAACTCCAATCCTTTCACAACAATATCAGGTTGTACTTCTGCTATATATTTCTCCGGCGGAGTAGACAAAATAACAGTCTTATCAACACAATTGATACCTGCTATATTCGCAACCCTTTCGTTTACGAAATTAGTCACATCAGGCGCAATTTCGTCATTAAAAACGCCTACGACCAAGAAATCTCCTTGAGCAGCCGCGAAGTATAGGAGCCTTAAATGTCCTGGGTGGATAATATTAAAATTACCCGATACGAATACCACCCGG
>MDSV01209589.1_pt1 | contig 17981 bp, 15 predicted proteins | sample 810851 | NCBI WGS metagenome assembly MDSV01 (sample SAMN05326640, study PRJNA326480) | marine metagenome | isolation source: seawater | place: Atlantic Ocean: North East | collected 2012 | reverse complement strand
AGATGCTCTTTTTATTCAAGCAAGTTCAAAAAAACCAGTTTAATTTTCAAAAACAATTCTTTAGGACTTAATTTTTATTAAAGTAATTTAAATATTCAACTAATAAGTTTAAGTTATTAAGTGAATATTAATTTCTTAAAAAATCTTAAAAATTTAATAATTAGATTAATTGGAAATAGCATATATTTTCCCTTAAAATAATCAAAAAAAGTAAATTTATCAGCAGTTTTATCTCGAACAAAGAAAGTTGGATGTTTGATTGGAAGAATACCTTTTTTTATATTAGTGTCAGGCTTAAAAAAACTCTTGGTATGAGTAGCATCATCACCAAATCCAATATTATTAACTAAGTTTTGGTTAGGTAGAGCAGTTAATCCGCCATTTATAAAACAAGTAAAAGTCCAACGATATGCCCATGAATCAGGATAATTATTAAAATATAAGCTATCAAATATTTTTTCCCAGTATATTTTTTCTATATTTCTTTCAAAAATATTATTTAAAAGTTTACTATCTTTTAATTTAGGCCAATTCTTTAGATTTGAGTCATATTTTTCCCAACATCTTTTCCACGTAGCCCAACCCCAACAATGATTGTATCTACTGAAGTAATAACTTCCGTCTCCTCTTTTTATATTTTTTTGAAAATTACTTCCACTAATACACCAAATCCTTTTGTCTAATCTATACCTATCTAGAAGCTGTTCGCAATAATAGTAAAAATCTACATGCGCTACACAATCATCCTCAAGAATAATACCTTCTTCAACATGCTGAAAAAACCATGATATTGCAGAACTTACTCCAATTTGGCATCCTTGATTAACATCTGAGTATTTTTTCTTTACATTACATTCCCAATCTATTTCATTTGCAATTACTTTTCTTGTTGCAACTACTTTTTTAACTTCATTTTCTAATAAATTATTTGGGCCATCACAAGCTACATACAAGTTAGTAGGTTTTATCAAACTTAGAGATTCGATAACTTTCTTCAAATGTTTTGGTCTTCGCCAAGCTAGAATTAAAATAGGCGTTTCAAAACCCATATTTATAAATTTTTATTTAGTTTTATTTTAATTATATTATCTAACTAAAAATTACTTAAAGATCAGGTTTAAATTTATTATTAAATTAATAGCAATCATAATATGTTCATTTACCAAAAGTATTTGACCTAATCGATTAATGAAAATCTTCATTGTTAATAAATCAGACTCAAGAGGCGGGGCTGCAAGAGCTGCTTATAGAACGCATTTATGCTTAAGGTCTATTGGGATAGACTCCAAAATGATAGTTGACAATAAAGAAACTGGAGATTGGACCGTCATAGGTCCAAATGGAAATATAGAAAAATTTATTAGATATATAAAACCTCAATTAATAAAACCAATAAATTTTCTGTTTAAAAGAAATAATGATATTGTTCAATCCTTTAATTTATTCCCAAGCAAATGGCTCAAATTTATAAACAATTCAGAAGTTGATATTGTCAACTTACATTGGATAAATGGAGAAATGTTATCTATCGAACAAATTTCAAAAATAGAAAAACCAATCGTTTGGACCCTTCATGATATGTGGGCTATTTGCGGATCAGAGCATTATACAACTACTAAAAGATGGGAAAGAGGGTATATAAGTAATAATCGCCTTCCTAATGAAATAGGCATAGACATAGATAAATGGTGTTGGAGAAGGAAGGTAAGAAACTGGCGTAAAACTTTAACCATAGTTTGCCCAAGTAATGATCTTGCAAAATGTGTAAAAAAAAGTTTTTTGTTTAGGGATAATCCAATACATGTAATCCCTAATCCAATAGATACAGAGAAATGGAGACCTATCGAAAAAGCGAATGCAAAAGAATTACTAAAAATATCTCAAGAAACAAAACTTATTTTATTTGGGGCAATTGGTGGAACAAAAGACCCACGTAAAGGGTTTGATCTTCTCATAAAGTCTTTAAAAATATTGAAAGAAACTAGATCACTAAGCAATATAAAATTACTGATTTTTGGTCAGCTCCAGCCTAAAGAACATATAGATTTTGGTTTCCCAACAATTTATGCAGGACATCTTCATGATGACCTCAGCTTAGATATCTTATATTCTGCTTCAGAACTAATGATAGTTCCCTCTAGACAGGAAATCTTACCTCTAACCGCACAAGAGGCGATTGCATGCGGTACACCTGTAGTAGGATTTGATATTGGAGGATTAGAAGATATTGTAGTAAATAAAAGTAATGGTTATCTAGCGGAACCCTTTAATACTAATGATCTTGCCAATGGTATAGAGTGGGTAATTAATAATAATAATAAAGGAGAAATTAGTTCTTCAGCAAGATCTTTTGCAATAAAAAAATTTTCTAGAAAGAACATATCTAAAAAGTATCTTAAAATTTTTGAAGAGATCCATAAAAAAAATTACAAATACCATAAATATTAAAGTTTAAAAATCGAGGTTTACTTCAAATTAAAAAAAAATGAACAAAAATTTATCAACTGAAAAAATTAATTAATAAAAAATTATGAGAAAAATTTTTAATGAAAAATATGTTTTTTATTTACTATCAGAAATGGAAAGTAAATATTCAGCTGAAATTTTAGATTTTGGTTCTGAATCATGGCCAATAACAAAAATGTTTTTGTTTAGAACATTTTCAAATAAAACTATTGATTTTGAATCAAAAAAAATAATATTTGCCACAAAAACTAAAAGACTTAAATTTAACTTTAAAAAAATAATTTGCCTATGCAAAAGTTTCTTTTATAAAAAAAATATTATCAATAAAAATATAATTTCTGAGACTAAAAATATCTTTTTCTCAAGGTCAGTATATCTTGACAGGCTATCATCAGGAACTTCATTTGACAGGATAGTTGATCCTCTTTATCTTACTTCTAAAGCAAATGTAAAATCCTTAAAATATTTTTTCGATAGAAAATTTTTAAATATAAATCTTTATACTGATGGTTATCTATATAATCAAAACTATATTAAATTTTTTATTCCTAATATATTCAAAAAATCTCAAAGGAATTTAACAAATGAATGTATTTTTTTTCTAGAAAATTTTTTAAAATTAAACAACTTATTATTTTTAGAAAAAACTTTATACTCTGAACTTAAATTTTCTATAAATGCATATATCAATGCCAAATCTAATGCTAAATATTTCTTAAAAAAGTTTAAAAGTCTAAAAAAAATATTTCTTACATCTTGGTATTTCCCAGATGCAATGGGGTTAATTGCAGCTGCAAATGAGCTTAAATTAGTAACATATGACATACAACATGGTAAACAAGGTCAATATCAATCAGCTTATAGCGGTTGGAATTTTATACCCCAAAAAGGTTTTTTTAACTTGCCTACATATTATTTATGTTGGGGTGAAAAAAGTGTAAATGACATCTTAAAAGCATCGCCAAATAGGGAATTTCATTTACCTTTATTAGGAGGTTACTCATGGCCGAAATGGTACAAAACTTTTATATCAAATAAAGAAAATAAATCCTTAACAAAAATAAGATTACTATTTACTATGCAAAGAGGAAAAGTTCATAATAAAAAAGAACCTATAGAAGAAGGTTTAATTAAACTGGTAGAAAAATACGATACTAAATATAAAAATGATTTTCAAAACGAATTTCATCTAAAAATTAGAATTCATCCAAACCAAATCGAAGAAAGTCTAATATATTTAAAAAAAAGATTAGGTAAATTATATAAATCTCCAGTTATAAGTTTTAGCTCTAAATTAGATTGTTGTCTTTACGATGATCTTAATTGGGCAACTCACCATCTTACAAATTTTAGTAGTTGTGCAATTGAATCAATCGCTTTCAATATTAAGTCAGCAGTTTATGGAGATCATGCATATGAAATTTATAGAGAAGAAATTCAAAAACAAACACTTTTCTTTTTAAAAAAATGTGATTTAGAGGATTTAATAAATTGGATCAATATAAATAATAATTTATTATCAAATAATTCAACTGATTACATAAAAAATAAGTTTCCTAACCCAAATTATTTTATTAGCTAAATTTTATAAACATATAATAATCTAAATTAAATTTTAAAAATCTTTTAATTAATTTAAAAATATTTATACTTATATTTTATTGAGTATTCTTTTTAAATTTTAGATTAAATTATAGATCAATAATTTGAATTTAATATTTATTGAATATTGATAACATGTAAAATAAAAACATATTTATCAAATATAGGGTTTGATGGGAATTTTAAGAAATCCAAAAAAAGATCATATAATTTCAAATGATTTTAATTTAAGCGAGGTTATTAAAGTTTTACATAAAACAAAAGCAAAATTATTATTTGTTTGTGATGAAGATTCGAGATTAATTGGAGTAGTAAGTCAAGGAGATGTAAATACTTTTTTAAGCACTGATAAAGTTAGTGATAAGTTATCGTGTAATGTTAAGGGTTTTTATAATACAGAATATAAATCCCTTAAGATAGGATTCGAAAAAAGTGAACTCAACACCATTTTATCTGATTACAATGTTGTCCCGATATTAGGAAATGCAAGGAAATTAATAAAAGTTGCCTTCAGAGAAGATTTTTTTGATCAACATCAAATTTGTGGTATTAATCTAAAACATAATATGCCTGCAATTATTATTGCTGAAATAGGAAACAACCATAATGGAGATATTAATTTAGCTAAAAATTTAATACAAAAAGCAATACAATCAGGAGCAGATATTGTTAAATTCCAGATGAGAGACATAACCGCTCTTTATGGAAGTGAGGATTTTATAGAAATAAAACAAGCTAAAGATTTAGGTGCTGAATATCTAATGGAGTTGTTAAATGAAAATCAACTAAAACATGAAGAACTTTTAGAATTATTTGATTACACTAAAAGCTTAGGCAAGCAACCACTTTGTACACCTTGGGATGAAATATCATTAAAAATTCTTGATAATTATGGGATGAAAACAATAAAAATTGCTTCTGCAGATTTAACTAATCATAATTTATTAGGCATGGCTGCTGATATGGGTATGATTTTAATATGTTCTACAGGAATGGCAACTGAAGAAGAAGTACAAGAAACATCCGAGTATTTAAGATCCAAAGGCGCAATTTTTTATTTTCTACACTGCCAATCTAGCTATCCTGCCTCATTAAATGATGTAAATCTTTCTTATATGGATAATTTAAAAATTTATAGTAGAGGGGCATATGTAGGATATTCAAGTCATGAATTAGGAATTAATATTTGTACAGCAGCCGTAGCAAGAGGAGCAAAAATCATAGAAAAACATTTTACTGTTGATAAATCTTTGAAAGGAATAGATCACAGGGTTAGTTTATTGCCAGAAGAGTTTTTAGAAATGGTCAATTCTATTAGAGAAATTGAACTCGCGATAGGAAGATCAGATAGACGTATTCTATCTCAAGGGGAATTGATAAATAGAGCAACTCTATCCAAGTCAATATTTACAAAAAAAGAACTCAAAAAGGGTGAAATTATTAAAAAAGAAGATTTAATAATAAAAAGTCCTGGAAATGGAGTACAACCTAATAAAGTTAATAAATTTATAGGCAAGAAATTAAATAGAAATTTATCCCAAAATGTATTAATTTATCCAGAGGATATTGAAAATGAAAAAGATTTAAAATTAGTTAAAAATGATAATGAGGAGCTTTCGCAAAAAAAATGGTCAAAATTGCCAGGTACTTGGGGAATACCTGTAAGACCACATGACTTTGAAAAATTAAAAGATAAATTCTCTCCAAAAATGATAGAATTTCATCTATCTTATAATGATTTAAAAACAAAACCCTCAGATTTTTGCAGAGGTAAGGATTTACCTTATTGTGTTATTCATGCTCCAGAACTTTTTGCGAATGAACACTTATTGGATCTTTGTAGTTTTGACAAACCAACCTTAATGAAATCTATTGATGAGATGAAGAGGGTAATTTCCTTCTCAGAAGAACTATTAGATCAACTTAAAAATCAAGAAAAAATTGGAGTTATTACTAATGTAGGTGGACATTCTGACAATGGATTTCTTCCAATCGATCTAAAGCAAAAACTTCCTGAGATTTTAATAGAAAGTTTAAATAAATTAAATAATAAAAATGTTGAGATATGGCCTCAAACTATGCCACCATATCCTTGGCATTTTGGAGGTCAAAGATTTCATAATCTTTTTGTTGATCCAAAAGAATGTATAGAATTAGCAGAAAAAATAGGGGTCAAACTTTGTGTTGATATATCTCATACAAAACTTGCTTGTAATTTTTTAAAAGTTGATTTTTTTAAAATATTGCCAAATTTGTTAAAACATACAACACACTTACATATCGCTGATGCAAACACTGAAAATGGAGAAGGATTACAAATTGATAAAGGAGATATAAATTTTCTTCATCTATTAGAAATTATGAAAGAAAAAATGAGAGAAGATAAATCAAATATTTATAGTTGGATTCCTGAGGTTTGGCAAGGACATGAAAATAACGGGAAAGGATTTGAAATTGCTTTTGACAGACTTTTAGACTACTTTTAAAATTATTTTTTATTTTAGATCATTTTGATTAATAAAATTTGTTAATTACCGATATAAGATTTATATTTATTAGGTTAACAATAAAATATAAATAGATGAAAACAAATTATATTAATTTAAAAGAGAAAATTAAAGGACCAGTATTCTCAATAATTACTCCCTTCAAAAAAAATGGTTCAATAGATTTTGATTCGTTAAGTAATTATTTGAATAGAATTTATAGAGCAGGCGGAAGAATATTCTATGTGATGGCATATAACAGCAGATTTAGTGAATTGTCATGGGAAGAGATAAAGGAACTTAACAAATTTGTAGTATCAAGAGTAAAAGATTTAAATTCGTCAAACATTGTGATTGTTGCAGACCCATTGCATTGTTCAACAGAAATATCAATAGATTTTTGTAAACATGCTAGAGAAATAAATGCTGATATTATTTCTTTGATTTTTAGGGAAAAATTTTACTCAGAAGAACAAGTTTTTACCCACTATGAAAAGTGTTCAAAAAGTTGCGATATTGGAATTCTTATTCATGAGATGCCATTTATAAGTGGCAAGGGGGGACATACAATAAATTGGCCAATATCTTTACTGAAAAAAATTGCATCATTAGACTCAGTAGTTGCGATTAAGGAAGATGCTAAAGATGATGAATATTCAAATCAAGTAATTAAAGCATTGGAAGAAAAGGTATCAATTATAATTTCAGGAGGAGGTAAAAGGCAGTGGCTTAATTTTGCTAAAAAAGGTTGTCAAGCATGGCTTAATGGTATTGGAGTTTTTGAACCTAAAATACCAATAATTTTTTATGAAGCATATAAACAGAATAATCAAAAAATAATAAACTTTATTTTAAACGAAATAGAAGATCCTTTTTTTAAAAAAATTGTTGATAAGTATGGATGGCATATTGGCATCAAAGCTTCTTTAGAAGCAAGAAATATTTTTCCAAGATTTGAAAGACTACCAATGATGCCTATTAATGAAAAAGAAATGAATTTTGTAAAAGATAATATGAAAGAAATAGATTTAAATATTGAAAAATTAGTAAAGCTAGTTAAATCTGATTTAGGATAAACTTATGGTTTATCTAAGATATACTTAAATTCATTCTTTAGGGAAAATGCATTAGCGTTTACAATCTTTAATTGTATCTCATTATCTATATCGCAAGAATAAATTTTACTCATCATGTAAGGTAAGGAATTGTAGTAAATTGAATTTGCATTCTCATTTAGTATATCTCTTAAAAAAACTGAATATATTGATCCATTAGGCCTAAAGAAATTAGATTGATCTTGAGATCGAGTATTACCGCTTATCATTGGGGATTTTTCTCCAAAAAGTGGGATAAAGCCAGCAGAATCATCATCTCCAATACTAAAGGCAAAATTTACGTGAAAGTCATATTCACAGCAAGAAAAAACAGACTTATTTTTTTTTTCAGAGTAACTAATAACTTCATCAATTAAAAATTGAGGTCTTAATGGGCAAGTTGGTAAAAGAAGAATTAGTCTATCATTTGAGGAAATATTATTATTTTGAAGAAATTTTTCTGACTTTATATAATCGTAAATTTTAACACTATCGCCAGCACCTTCTTGATCCCTAAAATCAATTTCACACTGATAATTTTCTTTTTTTGAGTCTTTCAAACATAAATCTACGTATTTATCGGAGTCAGTAGAAAATATAATTCTATCAATATATTTTGATAATTTTACCGCTCTCAATGTCCAAAGAAATAGTTCTAAATCTAATATTTTTTGTATATTTTTATCTTTTAATCTTTTTGATCCAGATCTGGCAGGTATCAGAGCAATATTTTTCATAAATATTTAAAGTTTTTAAAAATTTTTAAAGCTTTTAAGAATTTATTACTAATAGATCTTATATATTAGATTTATAAAAGATTCATTTTAATTAAGCTTATAAACCATTTTAAATGAGCAAAAAATTTAAGTTGGACTTTTGTAAATTAATTTATTTTTAAGATTAAAAAATTTTTCATGAGTTAATCTCTTATTAAGATTTTATAACTTTTTTAAAGATTGTTTTTCAGTAAATTATTTGCTTTGAAATTTTGGTAAAGAAAAAAAATTTATATAATGATAAAATTATTTGTGATTTTCATCTTAGAAATTTTATGATCGAGTCATCTATAGAAAAAATTAATTTAGAATTATTTCTTTATGGATTTAGTGTTTTACCTCCTCAAGAATACGCCTAAAAAGATAATTACATTAGTAATTTTCAGAAAGAGATGAAATATTTAAAAATAAATAATTCGAAAGAAAATAAAAATTATATTGGAGGGGACTATTTAAAAATAGAATCTAGAGAAATATTTTTAAATAGTAAATATTCCCATTATAAAAATTTTCACAATTCCAATATAAAAATACTTAATTTATTAAAAAAATCTAGGGGTTATTGTTTAGATTCTATTTTTAGGACCTTTGATACTAAAGATAGTAAACACATAGCTCAACAAACACATTTTGACAGAATTCCAACTCTTAAATTTATGCTATATGTTAATGACATAAATGAATCAAATGGAGCTTTCTGTTTGTCACCTAGCAGTCATAACTGGGTAAACCATAATTTTGGTAAATTTCGAACATTATCACAAAGTAGGAAATACGCAAAGATATCAAGATCAATACCTAAATCCATACTTGATAAATTAGAGCCTATTGAAGGTAAAGCTGGAACTATAATAATTTTCAATACTAATTGTGTGCATAACCAAGGTAAGGTTCATGAAGGTTCTTGCAAAATTGCAAGAGCACACTATAGAAAAAAATTCCTAAAGTTTAATTTTATTTGAAACTCAAAAGATTAATTTGGGAATATTTAAGTTAGTTTTTTATTCAATTAATTATATTTAATTAATTCACTGCCGAAATATGAGTTTTTTAAAATTTCATAACCTAGGTCCTCGCTAATATGATCGGAATCTATATATCCAAATGCATAACAATTTTCTTCAAAACAAATTGAATCTAAATAATCATAGAAAATTTTATAATTTGAATTACTCTCTTTTAATAATAAATCAATAAAATAATCTCTCTTTTTTTTAAAATCTTTTTTAGCTAAATAACATTGTTCCTTTACTATATACTTCGGTCTAAACCACTCTGTTGAACAATAAGAATCAGTTACTCCTTTAAATCTTGGGCCATCTACAAGAAAATAAACTTCTCCGCCCTTCAATTTGATTGATTTTGAAAAATCTTTAAGGCGATTTATATAATCTAAGACTTTCTTATTAAATTTAAAATCTTGTTTTTCACTGAAAGAATCAATAAATATCTTATTAATCCTCGCATTACCAATAAAAATAACATCTCCTGGAAGAATATTATCATTAACCCAAGACTCAATTTTTTGCATCTCTTGAAAACAAACATTTAAAGGATTCAGTTTTTTAACTCTTAATATTGGAAAGGAACAACCATTTCCAGTGAAATTATTTATCGCATATTTTTCTTGGACCAAATTTTTAAAAGGCAAAGTGAACATATTTGCATGACTATCTCCAATAATAAATATTCTTTTCTTAGAATTTTCAGAGTAACAAGATTTGGTGCCTAAAACATTAATAAAATTTTTTCTAGTTAAATTACAATTATTAAAAAATATTGTTCTGGATAATAAATTCCTCTTATAAATTCCTAATAAATTTCCACTATAAAGGTATCTTTTACCTTTCATCCCTAAGAATAAAATAATTAATTGTGCAAATAAAATTAAAATTAAACCAAAAAATAAACAAAAAAATCTATTTTTAAAATCGAAATTTCTAATAGGTTTTTCTATATATTTATATGTTATTAATGAAATAAAATATATTACTAAAATTTGTATAGGAATTGTCCACCAATAAATACCAACCGTCCAACGACTTATAGATATTATTGCCCAGTGCCAAAGATAAAGTGAGTAAGACATTAAACCTATTTTCAAAAATATATTTTTTGTCAATAATTTAAAACTTATATCACTCTTTTTTATAGAAATAATTAGTAGAGAAGATAATAAAACAACTAAAAATGTAGAAATTATTGCATTACTTTGAGGCAAGAATAATATACAAATTAATGCAAAAAATATATAATTTGAAGATAATTTAATAATGAACTTATTAATAGTGAAATTATCATGTAGAGAAATAAAAGCTAAGCATCCTGCTGCTATTTCCCAAAATCTAGATGGCAAAAGAAAATAAGCAGCATTTTGATTTATAGGATATAAATAAATAAATAAAAATAAAGATATTAAAGAGAGTGATAAAAGTAAAAATGAAGTCTTAAATGAGTTTCTTTCATTTTTTCTTGCATATCCAGTTACCCATAAAAGTAAAGGATAAAAAAAGTAAAATTGTTCCTCAAGACTTAATGACCATGTATGAGTAAATGGATTCAAATTTGATGAAGGAGAAAAATATCCACTAGAAGCTTGAAATAAAAAGACATTTGAGAGGCCAAACAAAGATGATATTCCAGTCCTCAAATGAAATATAGGGAATGAATTAAAGATACATATGATAATGCTTGTAAGTATCACAAAAATAGCGAGCAAAGGAATTAATCTTTTTATCCTTCGTTCATAAAATCCAGAAATATAACGAAAAAAATTTATTTCTTCTCTTCTAACTATTGAACTCGTAATTACATATCCAGAAATAACGAAGAATATATCAACACCTAAATAACCACTAGGAATAGCATCTTTATTAAAGTGATTAATAATCACTGAAATTACAGCAATAGCTCTTAATCCATCAATTTCATTTCTATAACTTAGTTTTTTAAAATTTAAATTTTCCATTTATAGAAAAAGATATAACTTTATATTTGTAATGAATTAAATAACCTAAATCAAAAGAAATCTTCTATTTAATTGCTAAAATTCCCTCAAAGCATAAATCCTTACTTATTGTAGAGATATCTTTAAATCCAGCTCTTTTGCGAAAATTTCTATTTTCGTTTGAAGAGAAAGGTTCTATGACCCCTTTTAGAGAAAACATTTTTGTAATAATTTCTTCATCACTATATCCTACAGATTGTTTATATTCCAAATAGGCAAGGTTTATCATTTCATGGAATCTAGCATCAATTCCTCTAACTTTCTCAAATAAAAAGAATCCCCCTCCCCAATTTAAAGAGTTTTAAATCTTATCTACAATTAATTGCCTCACTCTTGGATGAATAAATTGTAAGGTGTAATAACTAATAAATAGATCTGCCTCACTGAATTCAGTATCTTCTACTAATGATTCTATAAATTCATAAGAATGGTTTTTTATTGGTAAGGATGAAGTATTTTTTATAAATTCAGCTTTAAATCCCTTAGAGGGCTCAATTCCTATAAAAGAAACCCCTTTTTTATTTTTATGATAATTTGATAATTTAGAGATTAGAGATCCAGTACTACATCCGATTTCATATACAGTCGAAAACAGACGATATAAAATAATCACTTAAAAAAGTTATGTAGTCATGTCCTTTACTATATCCAAGAACTGATTTTAAAACATGTTCTTGAAAGTTATTCTGACGAAAGGATCAATAAAGGGCAGGCTGTTGTGGCACTTTTATATATAGATTGTAATTCTTACTCTGCTGCGATAGAAAGCATGAAATTATTCTACCCTCATATTTTTCCAGGAGGATACATATTAATTGATGAGAAGCGTCAAGGTGGAGAAAGTAAGGCTTTAATAGATTTTGCAAAATTGCAAAAAGTTGAAATAGAGCATGATATTCTTGGATGTCCTGCTTATTTAAGAAAACAATTATGAAATAAAAATATATACCAAAAATTTAAATTGCTCATTTTAAAATCTTAATCGACAACACTAAAAAATACAAAGTTTTAACCTGAATAATATATTTAATATTAAATTTTAATTTTATTTGAGGTTACAAGTTAAAAAATAAAATCAATCCCAATACAGATAATATTGCTTATAAAAAGTGTATTATTTATTTTAAATATCTCTTTCTTTGACCAATATGCACTTACCAGACGGCAGCTAATCTTTCATCTATTTCATTAAAATCATGATCTAAAATCCTCTTTTTACTATCTTTCAATTATAAATTTCATTAATTTTGATTACAATTTTCTATTTTTCTAGACTTAAAAAACCATCTTTTATTTCTTCAATTTTTCTATTTTGATTTCTTTTAGAGACTTTTTTAATTTCAATACTTTTATGATTTTGATAATAGTTAGGATGGAGCCAAGCGGACTCGAACCGCTGAACCCTGCATGCCCTGCATATCACCAACTAACCTATAACAAGGTTTTGCAGGTATTTATTGCACTTTGCTCACAGGGTTGTTCGCACATTTGACAATACTAACAATGCAAAATAAATTTGACAATATTATCAGATCATTATCATCAAATTTTACTTTGCCTTCCTAATTGATATTATATAAATACAATAGAGTTATCAGAACAATATCCTAAATTTAAAGAATTAGATAAATTTGCCTGCGTAAATTATGACAAATAAATCAAAAATAATGATTATTGGAAAAAACTTGGTTTCAATTATTACGGTAATTAAAAAGCATTGGCCAGAACATATTCCTTTTTTAAATAAATCCTTAAATCAACTAAGCGAAGATGCTTTAAATAATGCTGATTCTTCGGCAGAAATTATTCTCAAAGTTTATAGCCAAAGAATAGATGAAATAGTAATCAATTATAAAAAAACATGCAAAGTCATGCTTGAAGAAGAATTATTTTTTAGAAGGAACAAAGAATATAGATTTAAAACATTGCAAGAAGTTGATAATTATTTCAAAGATAAAGACAATTTCCATAAAGTTTATTACGATGGTTTACTTTTATCCCAAATAATTTGGGCTAATCATGCCGAATCAAATTTTTATTTACAAAAAGTATGTAATAATTTAAGCCCAAATTCCTTGTTAGAAATTGGCTGTGGGCATGGTTTGTTGATTAATCAACTTGCAAAATCACTTTCAAAAACCAATTGCAGTGCGTGGGATATTAATCAAGAAGCGGTTTTAAATACTTCCAAAATTTCGCAAATTATGGGTTTAGAAAATAAGGTTAATGTATCTATTAATGATTTTTGTAATTATGAAAATGAAAAATGCTGCTCAAAAAAATTCGAGGTTATTGTACTTTTTGAAATACTTGAACATATTGAAAACCCATTAAAAGCTCTTCTTCAAATAAGAAATATACTTGAAAAAAATGGAAAATTAATAGTTAGTATTCCTATAAATAGTCCTGCTCCAGATCATATAGTTCTTTTTGAAGATGACAAGCAAATTGATAAATTAGCTTTAGATTCTCAACTCTTTGTAGAAAAAAAAGTTCTGATACCTCAAACAGGTTACGATATTAATAAAGCCATTCAAAAAAAAGCAACAATCACCTATTTTGGGTTATGGTCATTAAGAAATTATGAACAAGGAAAGTCTTGATAAAAAACTAGAAGAAGTTTTCAGAGAAAATTTCGATGATGAAGATTTATGTATTAGCGATGAAATGGACGCTTCTGATATTGAAGAATGGGACAGCCTTTCGCACATAACGCTTATAGTCGCAACTGAGGAAGCTTTTGGGGTAAGATTTAGTCCCTCAGAAATTGAGACACTAAATAATATAGGTGAATTTAAAAAACTAATTATGAATAAACTATAATGCATTTGAACCCCAAAAATTTAGACTTTAATGAAATAAATATTGGTGACAAAAAAGAATTTTATAAATTAATAAAAGAATCAGATATTAATGAATTTGCAAAAATGAGTGGAGATTATTCATCTATTCATATGGATGATGATTTCGCTAAGGCAAATGGATTTGAGGGGCGAATAGCTCATGGAGCATTGTTAATATCTTGGCTATCAAGAATTATTGGAATGGAATTACCTGGTAAGAAGTCTATTTTAGTTGAAATAAAAAATAAGTTTTTCCAACCTATGTACATTAATGATGAAATAAAAATATCTGTGGTAGTTATTAGTAAATCTGAGGCAACTAAATATATTTCCTTAAAATCAACTTGTAAAAAAAATAAGAAAATAATAGCAAAAGGGTTGATAGGAGTTCTTATAAAATGATTGAAGAAAATTTTAAAAAATATGTTTTAGTAGTTGGAGGTAGTGGAGGCCTTGGTAAAGCTATTTGTAATGAATTAAGAAAAATTGATCTTATCCCTATAATAGGCTGGTGCAATAACGAGGATAAAGCGCTAGAAATAGCAGAAGAATCTAATGGAATAGCTCTGAAAATTGATTTACTTAATCCATTTGATTCATTTACAAATTTAAACAAGTTTAAATTTTGTAAAAATATTGTTGGAGTGATTCATTCTGGTTCCTTAGAATTGAAATTAGAAAAATTTTCAAAAATAAATGAGAAAAATTTAAGAAGGAGAATAGATATGGATATCTTTGGAACATGGCATTTTATGAATATGGCTATTAAGAAGTTTCTTAAACCTAAGAAAAAAGGTTTTATATTATTTGTTCTTTCAAATGTTATGGGTAATTTTGAAAAAGCATCAATGCCATCTTTAGCAGGTTATGTTATTGGTAAATATTCTTTAGCTGGGATTTCTTCTGCAATGGGAGCAGATAATAAATGGTTAAAAGTTTTAACAATTTCCCCAGGATTCATAGATACTCCTATGCTTGATGCCTTTGATTCGAGATTTGTAAATCAATTAAGAATTCAAAATAAGCTTTCTTCACCAAAAGATATTGCAAATGAAGTTATATTTTTAATTAAAGAAAATCTCCAATGATTAAAAAATATATAGAAAATTTAGGATGGCTTCCAAAAGGAGATGTTATACCTAAAAATTTAAAAATAACTTCTTTCCATGAATTAAAAGAACTTTCAAATAAGCAATTAACTTGGAAAGAAATTAAAAGATTAGAAAAAATTTATCATAATTGTAAAAAAGATATTACTAATAAAGAGGGCATAAGTTCATTAAAATTATGGGTGAGTGGAAATGTGACATTAGATTATTTAAAATCAGCAATGATTTCGGCATGTCCAAGACATAATATTTTTTGTGATATTTACTTGTCTGAATATAATCAGATAGCTCAACCTTTTTTAGATAAAAATTCAAAGATACATAAAATTAAACCTGATATTTTTATTTTGTACGTAGATTGCTATTTACATCTTGAAGGTATTGTAGATAAAGAAATAATAGAATCTAAACTTAAAAATCTTCAAGAAGATATTATTTTATCAGTACGTCTTTGTAAAAAATTATTTAACTCAACTTGCATAATAACAACTACACCAGATCCTGATCAGTTAATCTTTGGCAATTTAGAAGAACATTATTCTTTTACAAGTTCAAGAATAATAAACGAATTCAACAAAAATTTAGTGTCCCTCTCTAAAGAGGAAAATTTTATTACATTAAACCTTTCTTTTTGGGCAAGTCTTATTGGAATTTCTACTTGGCGATCAGCAAGACTTTGGTTCAAAGCTAAAATAGCCTACTCGCTTGATTTGAATAATTTTATTTCAGATTTATTTATACGAACAGTTAGTTCAGTAGTAGGTAAGAGTAAAAAATGCCTAATCCTTGATTTAGACAATACACTTTGGGGGGGCGTTGTTGGAGATGATGGTATTGAGGGTATAAAAATAGGAAATAATGATCCTGTTGGGGAGACTTATCAAGCCTTACAAGTATTCATTAAAAAACTCCATGCCAGAGGAATAATTTTAGCAGTTTCATCAAAAAATGATCATAAAACTGCTATTAAACCTTTTAAGAATAAAAAAGAAATGATTATTGAATATGATGACATTAGTGTCTTTAAAGCTAACTGGAAAAACAAGGCTGATAATATCAGGGATATTGCAAAAGAATTAAATATTGGATTAGATAGTATTGTTTTTTTTGATGATAATCCTGCAGAAAGGTTTCAAGTTAATAATTCTATTCCAGAAGTAAGCGTTCCAGAACTACCAGAAGATCCTTCAGAATATTCTCTTGCTCTAGTAGTCGCTGGATATTTTGAGGCTGCAAGAATAACTGATGAAGATAAAAAAAGATCCTTTGATTATCAATCAAATCAAAAAAGGATTCAATTAAGAGAAAAAGTAGAAGATTTGGAATCTTATTTAAAAGCTTTAAAAATGAAATTAGAAATAAGCAGTATTGATAAACAATCCTTAAGCAGAGCTGCAGATCTTTTTGCAAAAACAAATCAATTTAATATTTCTCAAATAAGGTTTACCGAAACTCAACTAAAAAATTTGATAATCTCTGATAAAGAAATCACATATAAAGCTTCATTGAAAGATAAATTTGGAGATAGTGGCATAATAACTGCTTTAGTAATAAGTAAAGAAAAACTTTACTGGGAAATAAAAAACTGGGTAATGAGTTGCAGAGTATTTGGGAGGCAAGTTGAATATGAGATTATTTCAAGGATAGTAAAAGATGCCAGATTAGAAAATATAAAGCTATTAAATTTAAAATATATTCCCACAGACAAAAATTCCTTGTTAAAAAATTTATTAAATAAAATTGGATTTAAAGAAATAAATAAAAATGATAGTTATATATTTTATGAATTGGAACTTAGTAATTTTAAAATGATTGACTCAGTATTTCTTAAAGAATCAATTAAATAATAAATGATTTTTAGCTCCCCAATTTTTATAATATTTTTTCTACCATTAGTTTTATTATTTTTTTGGACTTCTATTTTTTTCAAATTTACAAGAATTACAAAAATAATTATTATTTTATTTTCTTTATTTTTTTATGCATGGTGGGATATATCATATGTCCCACTGATTTTTTTAACAATATTATTTAACTTTTTTACTGGTAATCATATCTTTTATCAAAAGAAAAAAGGGCTAAAGATTAATCGTGAATTATTTTTTGGAATTTTGATGAATTTAATTCCATTAATATACTTTAAATATACATCATTTTTTTTATCACAATTTTATTTTATTGATAATATATTTGCTAGCAAATTTGAATTTTTACTACCTTTAGGAATTTCTTTTTATACCTTTCAACAAATTTCATATCTTGTTGATATTGCTAGAGGTTTGGAATCTGAAAAATCATTAATTGACTTTAGTTTTTTTGTTTTATTTTTCCCACAACTTATAGCGGGTCCAATAGTTAGATATAACGAATTAAAGTCTCAAATAAACTTTAAATTAAGGAATTTTAATTTTGAAGAAGACCTCTCCGTTGGAATAACTATTTTTACAAATGGATTATTTAAAAAAATTGTTCTTGCTGATATTTTTGCCATTTATGTTAATCGTTCCTTTGGTGCAGTGGAATCTAATATTTCAATAAATAGCTTGGCAGCTTGGATTGCTGCAATATCTTATGTATTTCAATTATATTTCGATTTTT
>MDSV01075327.1_pt1 | contig 17981 bp, 9 predicted proteins | sample 810851 | NCBI WGS metagenome assembly MDSV01 (sample SAMN05326640, study PRJNA326480) | marine metagenome | isolation source: seawater | place: Atlantic Ocean: North East | collected 2012 | reverse complement strand
TAATCCACCTATTTCATTCCAAACTATTTCCAGAGCACCGGTAGCAGATTGTCCATCCGTTAAGCCACCAACAGTATTATCAAATAGAATGTCATATGTTATGTTGGAGGGAGTTTGATCAAGTATAGTATATGGAACAGCCCAGGCTGAATCTACAGAAAACCCTGCTTCTGTAAGCTCCGTTAGCGCAATTGACGAAATAACAACATTTGTATGTGCTGGACCCTCCGTATACGCCAGCTGTAATGTCTTAGAATATGTGGTCGCATTAGCCTCTAAAGCATCATTTATATATCCAGGTGTTAAGGCCAAGTTAACAGCTGGATTTCGGTATCTTCCATCCAAACTAACAACGTTTGTTTGTGAAGTATCTGAACCAATTTCACTCCATACAATATCAAGCGATCCAAGTGCGTTCGTTGAAACACCGTTAGTTATTCCTGCTACCGCTGCGTCATAAGTTACCTCAATAGCTGTTGTCAATGGAAAGGCTGCGATTGCTAGAGGAAAAGTTGTTGATTGAATTGAAAAAGCAGATGGATGAGACAAATTATTTACAATAATATTTTCAATATTAATCCCATTTCCACTACCACCTGCAATGTAAGATAAATTAAATGACTCATTAGTAGCCTGCTCTGGGTGTAGTAACATAAAATCAAGAGCTGAAGCTGATACATTTAATTGCGCTGGACCAGATGCAAACCCTGTAATCTCAAAATCATCAAAAGTTACCGTATTATCATTTTCATTTTTATTAATGATAAATCCAAATGATTGGGCATCCGCCCCCGCATTTCCTTGAATCGCTTGATCATTAACAACTAATGCCCCATCTCTCCAAATATCGAGCGTATTAGGTGCAACATTTTCAGAACCAGCATATGTTAATGAACTTGAATCATTATTTAAAACGACCCTAATTTCATACATTGTGTCTGTAGCTGGTAAAAGTTTATCCAACTCCACTCTAGCAATTTGCTTTGGACCGCCGGAAAAGTTATCAGTTGCAATAATAAAGTCAGCTTCAGCAGCGGGTGTTGCATTATCGGCCATACTAACATTAAATTTTGCTACACATTGTAATTCACTAAATCCAGAGTAACTACTATTTCCAATTAAAGCTCTACCTTGACCTTTAGTATGTACTATTTGAGCCACATTATTTCCAGATCCATCATCAATTACAGTGTATGATTGACCAGGATCGTTTTTTTGCGTGCTCCAATTACTTAATGAACCTGATTCAAAATCGTCACTGAAAAAAATAGTCTGCGCTATAACAACCTGCGCGTAAGTAATAAACATTGTTGTGATAAATGATCTAAACATAATGACTCCTTCGTTAAACAAAAAATTTATTTCTGACAATTAAAGAACGTCAAGTGCCTTATTTTTTCTCACTATTCTGTTAATATAATTTCAATTTTTGGATTTACCTTACTCAACTGAAATTCTGAAAACATACCTTTAGATACAAAGATTTTTTTTGCATCTGACTGACTAAGCCAATAAATTTGAGCTGGCTGGTCATATATTTTGACATCATTAATGATTAAATTAGAAAATTGCGTATTAAATTTAACTCCCTCAAAATCTCTTACTTGCGAATTTGATAAATCTAATGAATATAAATTTAATCCACTTAAGATACTTTGAATGTCTGAAAACGGATCACGTTCTATTAAAACATCTCTGGGAAGCGTCAATGTTTGATATGGTGCCCCAGTTAAGTCTAAGTGATAGCCTTTTTCGTCTTTTTTTAGTCGAATTTCTGAGCCCCAGCCGATGGTCTCATTTATAACATTAAGAACCGCAATTGCTACTGGTAAATATCTTTCAGGAGCTATCTGACTCTGTTTTTTCATGTACTCTCGATAACTGACCAGAAGAAGATTTTTTCTCAACCCTGAGTTTCGATATGAGAATACAAGCAAATCTGCGAAATCATCGGGAAAAAGCAATTCATCGTCACTTTTTAACTGAGCATACTTCTCACAAGTTTTATACAAATTATTAAAAGGAGCGACTACACCAGCCTTATCAAAACTTGCTAAAGCCTGCTTATATTGGCCGCTTACAAAAAATAAATATGCTCTATATTTCTCAAACTTTCTAACTAACCTCTTATCTCCATCTGCTCTATGAAGCTCTTGCGTAATTAATTTGTGCATCAATTCAACATTCCAAATATCACCATCATCCAATGAATCAATAAGAAATTTTTGAATTCTATCGTTAAGAAGAACCGTTCTTTCTGTTTCTGATTTGTATAAATTTAGATTTTCAACTGCCTCTAATCGTGCATTCTCTGCTTGCTCCTGTTGATAGGATACTCGTGCTAGAAAAAAGAGTATTGTGCTTAAAAAAATTACTGCTCCAATAAGAATTACAAAACACATTTTGTGATGCCTACGAACTAAAAGATGCCCTCTTTTAAAGATATGGGCACATTCTGCATATGGAGCGTACCCATTCTCATATCTAATAATATCATTTCTTAAAGCATCAACATCATCATAGCGATCTTTAGGATTTAACGATAAAGCCTTCATTGCAATGGCGGCTATGCTATTAGGGATCTTTAAATCTGGCCGTCTCTGTTGAGGATTAAATACCTCTCCCTTTTTTGTTTTTTCAATTAATCCTTTTTTTGAATCACTTTCTACAGGAGCCTGCTTGGTTAGAATGAAGTATAGTAAACCACCTAAGCTATAAATATCAGTTTTAGTACCAACGTCCCCAGCTTCTCCGATTTGTTCGGGTGCCATATAACCCAAAGTTCCTTTGAATGTGCCAGAAAAGCTAATATTGTTTAAAAGGTCGGGATCGAAGTTATCAGCAGCATCTTTACTCCCAGCACGTAGGACTCGAGCCATACCCCAATCAATAAGATGCACACGACCATGCATGCCAATCATTATATTTTCAGGTTTTATATCAAGATGGAGCACCCCGCATGCATGGGCATAAATAACTGCGTCACAAACCCTCAAAAAAATGGATATCCAATGATCTAGGTCATTAGATGAAACACCTGTTTTTATTAGATCCCTCAAAGACCTTCCATCAAGCAGCTGCATTATAAAATAAGGTCTTCCATCTTTATGAATGCCCATCTCATAAATTGGTAATATCGCTGGGTGCTGTAATTTTGCTGCAAGTAATGCTTCACGAAGGAAAGCTTCTTTGCCCTGAGAATCTTTTGCCTCAATAGGCATAGCTAAAACAACCCACCTGCCAGTATGCTCATCAAAAACGCGAAAAATTTCTTTTGCACCACCAATCATCATTGGTTCTGAATCATCAAATTGATAACGATCTCTATCCAAAGAGTCCATGATTGGTGTAGATAAATCGGTATCAGGAAACTGGTCTGATTCAGCTTTCAAATATTTACGGATCTTCGAACCTAAATTCTGGTCGGAAATATCATTATTCTTTTTAAGCATGTAAATATCCCTTTTTTTAAATGATCTTCTTTTTTAGCCAAGATATTCACTTAGTGCAGCGATCTCTTTTAAAAGACTATCTTTAATCCGGTTTCTTAATCGGTATACAGTGCTTAGTGGCATAGCCAAATCACATGCTATATCTTTGATCTCCTCTGATAGAGACCTTTTGAAGATTTCAATAGCCTGATCAGAAAAATATATAGAGATATTTTCAAAGGCTTTTGCCGCAACATGATTATGCCATTCTACTTCTATTAACTCTTCAATCGCAGGAAGACTGTAATGTTTGCCGTATGAGGCCTCATGATCGATGAAAGAATCCTGATTTTTCTTTTTTCTCATAGCTGAGCGAAAATAGTCATGCACACAATTCCTCACTACAGTTGCTAGGTAGCTTCTAAATCTCTCCATTTTCTCTAAATCGAGATCAGGAACTTTCTTCCAAAGTTTTAATAAAATTTTTTGATATAAGTCATCAGCATCAGTTGTCTTTATGTTCATTCGATTTATGATCGCATAAATATAAAGTCGATACTGATCTGTAAAATCTTTCCAAGCTATATCATCAATTTGACTCTGTATTCGATGAAGCAATGTGTAACGTGTTAGATAAAAATCTTGGCTGTAAGTACTCATACTATAAAAAGTAATTTATAATGATAAAATTTAAAAGATGATTATGGTTTAAGTTAATTTTGTCGTGCTTTTATGGGAAAACCTGATATGTCTAATCGTTACTTTAAAAGAGTCAACGATAGGGATAAAAGATGAAGATATTTTATTATTTCAGTTTAATAGTCTTAACTAGTTTAATTAGTTCATACCAATGCAATGCAGAATCATCTTATTCTGGCGATTTACCTTCGCTTAAGAATTATCAGACTCCAGAATGGTTTCGAGATGCTAAATTCGGAATTTATCTCCACTGGGGAGCCTATTCAGTTGCTGAAAGAGGCGAATGGTATGCGCGCAAGCTTTATATTGAAGATGAAGATGATTACAAACATCATATAAAAACATATGGGCATCCTTCGGAATTTGGTTACGCTGATTTTATTCCACTGTGGAAAGCTGAAAAATTTGATCCAGATGGACTTTTAGATCTATTTAAAGAAGCAGGTGCAAAATATTTCACACCTTGCGCTGTTCACCATGATAACTTTGATTTATGGAACTCGGTACACCATGAATGGAATGCTGTTAATATGGGTCCCAAAAAAGACCTGATCATGATGTGGAAAAATGCAACTATAAAAGCGGGTCTGAGGTTTGGAGTAACAACACATCTTTCTCGAAGTTACAGCTGGTTAAATACAGCTAATCAATCAGACACAAAGGGCCGTAAAAAAGGTGTTCCATATGATGGTGCCCAAGGAAAAGGAAGCGGATTATATCCACCAAATGAGGGTCAAAGTACTCATCCGAGAGCTCCTTTTGAATCCCCTGAAAAATGGCGTAATCATTGGGCAAAAAGGGTTAAACAATTGATTGATGATTATGAACCAGATCATCTGTATTTTGATTGCGCTGTTCCATTTCGAGGTAGTGATGCCGGTAAAACTGGAATGGATGTTATCGCACATTTTTACAACCAACGTCCCGAAGGCGTGATGTGTATAAAAGAACGTCCATGGCAGGGATTATATGATGATGGCATAGCAACATTAGATTATGAACGTGGCAAAGCAGACTCTATTTTAGAGTACCCATGGCAAACCGATGATTCAATTGGTTCTTGGGGATACAATCCTGCACGACCTTATATGAAGCCAGGACTAGTTGTTGATAAAATAGTCGATATCGTCTCAAAGAACGGCAACATGCTACTTAATATTCCCATCAAGGCTGATGGAACGCTCGATAAAGAGGCGACTCATCTTCTAAAAGATATTGGCCAATGGTTTAAAGTTAATGGTGAAGCGATTTATGGCACTCGTCCGTGGTATATGTTTGGAGAAGGCAAAAACCGAATTGGAGCTCATGATTTAGAATCTACTCTTACTTTTCGAGACTTTAGATATACCACCAAGGATGGCTACTTATACGCATTTGTAATGGATTGGCCAAAAAAACATCAAAATCCTATTATTCTTCCCAACCTAACGGTTATGAACCAAAGAATTAGCGCCATTAGATCTATTGAATTAATTGGACATAACAGTGAATTAGAGTGGGAGAATCATGGTGATGGCCTCCATGTTACACTTCCTAATAAGAAGCCTTGTGATTATGCTTATGCACTAAAAATCGGATTTGAAAAGCCAATCACCCCTTCGTTATAAATTTCAAAAAATTAGAAGCAGAGAGAGAGACTCCATATGGAAAACGAAAGCCTCAAGAACTCATCAATCATTCCAAAAAAATACATTGGTTCATTTATATTAGTGACTTCACTTTTTGCCCTCTGGGGTTTTGCAAATGATATAACAAACCCTCTTGTTGCAGCTTTCAAAGCCGTTTTTGACAACCTAAGTAATGCTCAAAGCAGCACCATTCAATTTGCTTTCTATGGAGGCTATGCAACTATGGCAATACCCGCAGCTCTATTTATTCAAAGGTATTCTTATAAAGCCGGAATTCTCCTAGGTCTCGCTTTATATGCTACGGGTGCACTCCTGTTTATTCCCGCAGCCAACACTATGCAATTTATTTGGTTCCCGCTGTCTTTATACGTTCTAACTTTCGGACTTGCCTTTCTTGAAACAACTGCCAATCCATATATTTTATCAATGGGCGATGAAGAAACCGCAACACAACGCCTCAACCTCGCTCAAGCCTTTAATCCAATTGGTTCCTTGTTGGGTATGTATATTGCAAGTAAACTTATCCTTGCCAAACTATCCACATCACAGTTTCGAGATAATCAACTAGTCGCGAATCCCGAATATGCAAATTTACCCGCGAATGAGGTAAATGAGCGGATAAATTCTGCGTACGAGTTGTTTAAATCTACCGAGCCAAGTACTTTTGCCGCTAACCAAATCTCTGATATAGCAATCATCAGGAATCCATACGCCATACTGGGAGCAGTTGTTGTTTTAATGTTTATTATATTTCTGCTCAAAAAAATGCCGGATACTGGGAATAGAGGTGCACAAATGAGCGCAAAAGATAGCGCCAGTCGGCTTTTTAAGAATGCATGCTGGCGAGAGGGTGTGATTGCACAAACATTTTATGTTGCCGCTCAGATCACTTGCTGGACCTTTATTATTCAATATGCAATGGAAAATGTTGCAGGAATGACACTCTCAAAGGCTCAAAATTATAATATTGCAGCTATGGGATTATTTCTTGTTAGTCGATTTATCTGCACTTTTCTTCTGAAATACTTCTCTCCTGGGAAGCTTTTAATGCAACTCTCCTCCTTAGCTTCCATACTCATGCTATTTACAATATTTCTACAAAACTATGCCGGACTACTATGCCTTGTTGGCATTTCAGGTTGTATGTCACTTATGTTCCCAACTATTTATGGCATCGCACTTAAAGGAACTGGCGATGACGCAAAAATTGGATCAGCCGGTTTGGTATTCGCAATTGTTGGCGGCGCACTAATGCCCCTTGCAATGGGATTTATAATGGATGGCGATGGTCTCGGAAAACTCAATGCAGTCAGCTTATCTTTCTTCATGCCTTTAATTTCGTTCGTAATAATCGCAATTTTTGGCTACAGGACTAATTATCTTCTTTCTAACCGGTAATCTTATATGAAAATACTATTTAAATTTATTTTATTTTTTTTTGTGGGTTTCACATTTTCTTTAAAAAGTGAAGAAGCTGTATCTACCCCTCCAAATATCATCTTTATCTTTGCTGATGATATGGCATTTGAGACGATTAGTGGACATGGTGAAACTGATATCGATACACCAAATCTAGATCGTTTTTTGAAAAAAAGTACACGTTTCACTCGCGCATACAACATGGGTGCTTGGAATGGGGCAGTATGTATTGCAAGCCGAACTATGTTACTCACTGGAAAAACTGTATGGAATGCATACTCAATAGACAGTGCCAAAGAGATTCATAAACTTGGACAGCTAGGACAAACGTGGCCACAATGGCTCAAGAATGCGGGTTATCAGACTTACATGAGTGGTAAATGGCATATTAAGAATGATCCGAGTAAAATCTTTGATGTAACAAAAGATATCCGTCCAGGTATGCCTCAGGATTTAGAATCAGGCTATAATCGTCCAAAAAATATCCATGACTATAATAAAGGCTGGAAGCCATGGGATATTACGAATGGTGGATTCTGGGAAGGAGGAACCCACTGGAGTGAAGTTCTTGCCAACAATGGTGTCGAATTTATTTATGAAGCTACAAAAACTGAAGATCCTTTTTTTATGTATCTTGCTTTCAATGCACCCCACGATCCAAGACAAGCGCCTAAATCATTTATTGATCTATACCCATTAGATCGAATAAAAGTTCCCGTAACTTATCTGGAAGATTATCCGTACTCAAATGAAATAGGCTGTGGACCCTCGGTGCGAGATGAACGTTTAGCTCCATTTCCAAGAACGAAATATGCTGTCAAAATAAACCGGCAAGAGTATTATGCACTTATCACCCATATGGATGAACAAATCGGCCGTATCCTTGATGCTTTGGATAAATCAGGAAAAGCTGACTCAACATATATTATTTTCACTGCAGATCATGGGTTAGCAGTTGGACATCATGGCTTTATGGGCAAGCAAAATTTATACGAACATAGTACCAAAGTTCCATTTTTGGTTTGCGGTCCTGATATTAATAAAAATCATGTAATTGATGAGCCTATATACTTACAGGATGTAATGCCGACTACTCTAGACCTGGCAGGTTTAGAATTATCAAAAACAATTCAATTTAAAAGTCTGTTGCCGCTCTTAAAGGGTGAAAGAGTTAAGCATTATCCATCTATATATGGTGGATTTAAAGGTATTCAGCGCTCAATAACTCAAGATAATTGGAAGCTTATATACTACACATATGCTGATAAATATCGTCTGTACAATTTATCAGAAGACCCATTTGAAATGAACGACCTCTCAAAAGCTGAAACACAAAAAAGTCGTTTGAATGAAATGAAGAAAAATCTAATAAAATTGAGTGAAAAACTTAATGACCCGCTAAACTATGAAGAACCAGAAGCAAGTTGGAATAAAGTTTCCTCTAAATAATTATCAGTTTTAAGAACGCTGATTTTTTTTAGCTTTACTGCGAAGATTACAGATTGCATTTGATAACTCAGATTGCTCAAAAAGATGTGATCCAGATACAATTAAATTAGCCCCACTTCTTGCGGCAGAACAAACGCTATCATCGTCAATCCCTCCATCTATAGCTATATCTAAGTTGGGCCAGGAGTTCCTTAATTGTATTAATTTATTTTCAACATCTACCATATATCTCTGGCCACCAAATCCAGGCTCAACACTCATTACTAATACCTCATCTGCCAAACCTGCTTCTAAAATATTAGAAATTTGTTTAAGTGGCGTCTTTGGATTTAATGCAATTCCAGCACGAATTCCAAGATTTCTTATCCGAGATAATGCTTCCTTCGCATCACAATTAGACTCGATATGAATTGATATCGTATCGGCACCTGCTTTAACAAAACCTTCAAGGTAAGGTATTGGATTTATAACCATTAAATGAACATTTAGCGGAATTGAACCTCTAGCAACTTCAACAGCATTGATACCGAAACTTATATTAGGAACAAAGACACCATCCATCACATCGATATGCAATTGATCAGCTCCCGCATCAATTAACCGATGACACTCTGAATGCAAATCTCCAAAATTGGCTGCTAAGATAGAAGGCATTATTTGAATGGCTGGCAAAACAAACTCCTGAATAAGTTGTGATTGGTTACCTAATCATAATTAATCCGTCAAGTAACGTATATGATGTCAAAATTGAAAAAATATTTACGTTCAAACGTTTATATTAATGTATTAATTAAAAAGGAAACATAATTTATACTATGAAAAATATACTTCTTTTATTGATATTTTTGTACTGTAGCAATGCAGAATGTGCCGTTTATTATGTCTCAATCGATGGAAAAGATGATTTAGGAACGGGTACATTAGATGCTCCTTTTCGAAGTATTCAATTTGGAATTAACCAACTAAAACAAGGTGATACACTATTAATACGTGCAGGACGTTATGAGGAATCCATCTATATTTCTTCTTTGGATTCCTCAATTAATTCAGCAACTCAAACTACACAAATAAAAAACTACAAAAATGAGAAAGTAATAATCGATGGTACCACTGCACTAAAAACAAAATGGAAATTATATAATAATAAAATTTACTCTACAAAAATCCAAAAAGACATTTGGCAGTTTTTTGCGAATGGTAAGATGCAAACATCCGCTCGATGGCCCGATGCTATTGCATGGACGGAGCAAATGTGGAATAAAGATACGCACTGGATTCAGCAAGATTCAGCAAGTATTGATGGCCTCTTCATTGATAAAACTGGAGGCCCTGAATTAAATAAAACTAATCAAAATTTTACTGATGCGATCGCCATAATGAACGTTGGCTCTTGGCTTTCATTTGCCCGTAAAATTATCTATCACGAAAAAAACAGTAATAAATTCACCTACGAAAAAATTGGTAAGCAGTATCATCATAAAATTAATAACGGAGCAGCTTTTATAGAATGCTCTCTTTCTTGCCTCAATAAACCAACCGAATGGTTCTATGATCCAAAAATACAAGAATTGTATTGGATTCCACCCAATGGATCACATCCAATGCAATTCGATGTGCGTGGGAAAATACGCACCTATGGTATTACAATTAATAAATCAGATCATATCCATATAAAAGGCTTAAACTTCTTTGCCTGTACAATTTATATTGATGATGCGAATCATACCATAATTGAAGATTGTAATGTGCTTTACCCAAGTTATTCAAAACGGATGCTAAAAGAAATTAATAAGGCAAAGCCCACAACAATACGGGGAAACCATAATGCTCTTATGAATTGCACCTTTAAGTACGCAGATGGAACAGGTTTACTTTTTAGTGGTAACTACGGTCTTATTGAGAATTGCTTATTCTCAGAAATTGATTATAGCTGCGTTGGCGGTTTACATGATTGTATGGTCAATGTCAGAGACACTAATAATCTTATTTTCCGCCAAAACACCCTTGATACAGGTGGTAATTCCGTTGGGATAAAGGGTGGTATAAAAAATAAATTCGAGCTTAATCGCCTAACTAATCAAGGTTTATTACAACATGATGGTGCTGCAATTCAGGTCGATTATGACCGAACCAGTGGAACTGTAATGCAAAAAAACTGGATCCATGATCATATAAAATTTGCATTACGCTTCGATACTCCTTGGTTAGATAAAACCCTTTTTGGGACGAATGGAATAATGAAAGGAAATGTAATCTGGAATTCACGTCCAATTGTACCTAAAGGAGATTCTAACCACATATATAACAACACCGCATTTAATAATCATCTTATTGATATAGCCATATTCTCAGATCAGAACCATGGTGGATATAATATTGAAACCCGAACTCAGAATAATGCTGCTAACCAAATAAGTGGTGCCCGAACTACACGCGAACCAGTTCCAGGCATTATGACAAGTAATTGGATTGGGGAAGATCAAGTGCCAGTTGAAAATGTGTATATGCATTTGGTTGATCCTGGCCAACATGACTTTCGCCCCAAAGCTAATTCTCCTCTAGTTGATGCGGGCACCTATAATCCAATCCATACTTTAAGTTTTATTGGTACAGCTCCAGATATCGGCGCATATGAATTTGGTGACACCAACTATTGGATTGCGGGCTATATGCCAAAGCATGCTTCGTTTCCAATACCCGAATCAGGTGCTATTAAACAATCAACCGATCGCGATCTCATTTTTCAACCTGGTTATAAAGCTATTACAAATAAAGTATATTTTGGGAAAACCCCAAAATCACTCAAAAATATCACCACCAAAATTGCACTCCATAATGTCATACGACTAAATGAATATGGGATTGAACCAAAAAAAGGATCTACATACTTCTGGAGGGTCGATACCGTCTTGGAAGATGGACAAGTTATCATTGGGCCGATATGGAAATTTTCAACTATTTAGTCCCTCTTGCTGACCCATTAGATTAATATATTTTAATATAAATTTTGGATAGTTTTTTGGCATCATAGCGAAACCTGTAAATGCACAAAAAAAAAATTCAGCCAAAAAAAACCTGTATTGTCTGCAACCGCTCTTTTCAATGGCGAAAAAAATGGGCTAATTGTTGGAAAGAGGTGCGGTACTGTTCTAAAAGATGTCAGCAGAATCGCAAAAGGCTAGTACATGAATAACCCGCCCATTTGTGTCTGGTTTAAACGTGATTTACGTATTAAGGATCATGAGCCATTATACAGCGCCTCTAAATCTGGATTTATACTTCCTCTATACATAATTGAACCAAAGATGATAGAAGCACCTGATTTTGATGGCCTTCACTGGAACTTTACTCGGGAATGCTTGCTTGAACTAAACAAACAATTATCCGCACTTGGCCAACCATTAATCATACGTAGAGGTAATGCTGTTGAAGTGTTTGAGGAGATGCGAAAACAATTGCACTTTACTCAACTCTATTCCCATGAAGAAACCGGTAATGCTCTTACTTATAAACGTGATCTACTTGTTGCTAAATGGGCAAAACAACATGGTATAAATTGGAAAGAAATTCCTCAAAATGGCGTTATAAGAAATCTAAATGATCGCAATGGCTGGGCTGCAAAATGGGAACAAAGAATGTCTAAACCACTTCAATCCGTTCCAAGAGCTCTTTTTCCGCTTAAGAATGCTCCTAAATCTGACCCTTTATACCAGGCCAACGATTTAGGATTACAAGAAAGTCCCCGTGAAACCAATCTAATTGGAGGTGAGAGACAAGCCAATTTATGGCTTCAAAGTTTCTTAAGTGGGCGTGGATTACGATATAGCCGTGAAATGAGTAGTCCAAATATTGCCTATGAAAGTTGCTCTCGGCTTTCACCTTATATTGCAAATGGCTGTGTATCTATTCGAAATATCACCAAGATAACACGAAACGAAAATATCAATCAAATACAGAAAGGCTCCACCCGCTCTTTCTTGGCACGTCTACACTGGCACTGTCACTTTATGCAAAAACTCGAAAGTGAACCCCAAATAGAATTTCAATGCTTTCATCCACTTTGTAATGATCTGCGTGCCGACGGGAATAGTCTTACTTATTTCGAAGCCTGGAAGAATGGGGAGACGGGCTATCCATTTATTGATGCCTGCATGCGCGCTTTAAAAATACGAGGATGGATCAATTTCCGCATGCGTGCCATGCTTGTTTCTTGTGCTGCATACCATCTCTGGCTCGACTGGCGACTCTTCAAAGACTTTCTTGCTTGTCAGTTTATTGATTATGAACCTGGTATTCATCTCTCACAAATTCAGATGCAAAGTGGGGTCACGGGCATCAATACACTACGGATATATAATCCTATCAAGCAAGGTGAAGATCATGACCCCGATGGTACATTTATTCGCACTTGGGTACCCGAGTTAGCAAATCTTGAAGCCCCTGATATTCATCGCCCATGGGAAATGCCTGGACTAATCCAAATGGAACGAGGTATTCGTATCGGTATCGACTACCCTTATCCTATTGTCGATCTTAAGCAGGCTGCACGACAGGCTCGATCTCAATTTAGTGAGCTGCGTAAGAATCACGCCTTTCGTGAGACTTCCAAGGCTGTTCATAAGAAACATGGAAGCCGGAAGGCACGGCCAAAAGAAGAACCAAAAAGAAATAGTAAATCGTAGATCTTTTTTGCTCTCTATATCATCGCTGATAAAGACTTCTTATTTAAAAAGCAATAGCCCCTTTTAAATATGCAAAAGTAAATAAAACCCTTTTATTTAACACCTTATAAGAAAGGTTGTATCAATTCGTGCCAACATGATTGACAACAATGAATGAATTTTGTCAAACATCATAGCTGATTAGGCAACTTGGAGACAATATGAGCGCGACACATTCATGGATTACACGCTACCCAAAAATTGGAATACGCCCTACCATCGACGGGCGTTATGGTGGCGTTAGAGAGTCCCTTGAAGATCAAGTAATGAATCTAGCAGAAGCCGCCATAGAGCTAATTGAATCCAACTTGTGCTATCCTGATGGGAAACCAGTCCAATGTGTTTTGGCAGATAGTTGCATTGGGGGAGTTGCTGAAGCCTCAGCTTGTGCAGAAAAATTTGATCGCGAAGAAGTAGGCGTATCACTAACTATTACGCCCTGCTGGTGCTACGGTTCTGAAACTATGGACATGGATCCAATACGTCCAAAAGCTGTATGGGGATTTAATGGTACAGAACGACCAGGTGCAGTTTACTTAGCAGCTGTTCTTGCAGCGCATGCGCAGAAAGGGTTGCCTGCTTTTGGGATTTATGGGAAGGAAGTCCAAGATGCAGGTGACCTCGAGATTCCGGCCGATGTTAATGAAAAATTACTTCGTTTTTGTCGCGCTGGAATGGCGGCCGCACTGTTACGGGGTAAATCCTATCTTTCTATGGGTGGATGCTCAATGGGAATTGCCGGCTCCATCGTAGATCATGCCTTTTTCGAAAACTATCTTGGCATGCGAGTTGAAACGATTGATATGACCGAGATTCTGCGCCGAATTGAATGCGAAATATATGATCCCGAAGAGTACCAGCGTGCTCTATCCTGGACAAAAGAGCATTGTCTTCAAGGAAAAGATGTTAACTCAGAAGAAGTAAAACGACCGGCTGAATCACATCTTACCGAATGGGAAACTTCAGTAAAGATGGCTATTATTTGCCGTGATTTAATGTTCGGTAATGAACGACTCACCGAAATTGGATATAAAGAAGAAGCACGCGGACATAATGCCATTGCATCCGGCTTTCAAGGACAACGCCAGTGGACCGATCACCTGCCTAACGGCGACTTTATGGAAGCCATTAACAATAGTTCCTTTGACTGGAATGGCATTCGTATGCCACGCATTGTCGCAACCGAGAATGATGCTCTCAATGCCGTTCCGATGCTCTTTGGATACTTAATCACTAATAGCGCACAGGTCTTTGCCGATGTAAGAACCTTCTGGAGCCCAGATGCTGTAAAACGCGTGACTGGACACGAACTTGAAGGAATTGCTAAAGACGGAATTATCCATCTCATCAATTCAGGATCAGCCGCATTAGATGGCTGCGGACAACAAGAAGATAAAGGAGTTCCAGCTATGAAACCGTTCTGGGAAATTTCGGATGCCGAACGCGATGCTTGCTTAAAAGCTACATCTTGGCATCCCTCAGTTACCGAATATTTCCCTGGTGGAGGTATGTCCTCTAAATTTGTTACGAGAGGCGGCATGCCGATTACTATGAGCAGAATCAACCTGATTCAGGGTCTCGGTCCTGCTCTTCAGATAGCAGAAGGTTGGACTGTTGATCTGCCAGATGAGGTTCACACTGCTCTAGATGAGCGAACAAATGAAACGTGGCCCACTACTTGGTTTGTACCTAGAATTACTGGTGAGGGTGCATTCGCCAATGTTTATTCGGTTATGTCTAACTGGGGGGCAAATCATGGTGCTTTTGCATCTGGTCATATTGGATCTGACCTAATTGCATTAGCCGCAATACTTCGAATCCCTGTTTATATGCACAACATTGAAGCAAGCGATTGCTTTCGCCCACATGTGTGGGCTGCGTTTGGAACAGCAGACCTCGAAAGTGCTGATTATCGAGCATGCAATAATTATGGTCCTCTTTACAATTAATGCAGATTAAGTAAGTAAAAAAAACGCCGCAAACTATGTGCGGCGTTTTTTGAATTTATTCAGTGTGCTCTTATTCAGGCAGCTCAACTTGCAAGCGAAGGAATCCTGCATTATTTGTTGCAGGCACTGAGTTAGTTACCATATCTACTGGACCAGTTATATCTACACCTTCTTCGACCACATTATCAGAACTCCATGGTCCAAATACTATGTCCGTTGCGTGCTCAGTTGTATAATTCAAACCATGTGTTCCTTTTAAACGGGGATGAACCAGCATGATTCGATCGAATGCTTCACCATCCTTCTGCATAGTTATAACACTTGAAGATACACCAACATCAGCTGCATCAGCTGGATTACCGCCTAACGCAAACTCCATGTAGTTTAATACTCCATCTAGATCATAATCATTTGTAGCCGAACCAGTCACACCATTTGCTGTTGCCCATGCTTCATATGGTGTTTGTATTGATGATACATCAACTGATACGAAGCGTGTATAATATGCATTGGTATCAGCCTCTATTGAATAGGTCACATTTGAGGAGTTATACCCAACGGCATACAAAGTGTAATCTCCATCTGTAAAGACAGCGTTGCCTCCCGCAGGTTCTTCACTTCCTCCGCCCGTTAGGTTAACATAACCATTATCATATAAGGCTAACATATTAGTCGTTGCAGCATTAACACCTCTATGCCATAGGAATTGTCCGCCAGAAATATTTATCTGTGCACCATCGGCGGCATCTATTGCCCCTGGCCAGTTAGCTTCTAGGATAAGTGTTCCACCTTCGTTAAGGTTAAGAATAGCTGCATCACCAACACTATCGCCTGGCACGTTGACACTGTCGAAACTAATAGAGTTAGCGTGTACGATACCGTTTGATAAAATATTCAGGGTTGAGTCATGTGCTGCATAAGACAAGTTTATCTTGCCGAGAGCCTGCCCTGAACCATTTGTAATAGACAATGTTGGATTAACTACTAACTTCGCAGCAGACGATCCACCACCCACGTTGTAGACGGCATCACCATTTTTACCAAACCGAGCTTCCCCACCCGTGGTATTTACTGTCCCGCCAGTTTGATTGAATGTAGAAACCGTCTGGTTGGTCGTACCATTTTCTGCATCTTGCATTACAATTGCGTCTGTATTGATCGTACCACCACTCATGTTAATTATACCAGATCCTCCCCCATATGCGCCAATGGAGAGTCTGTTTCCGGTTTGATTAAGCGTTCCACCAGTCATATTTAATGTGCCCGTTGCTGGTCCATATCCGATCGCAACTGTTTCATCAGCTAAGTTAAGCGTACCGCCATCCTCAACTGTCACTATTCCATCTGACCATCGACCAACAATAAGCTTGTTGCTATCAGTGAAGTTCGCGGTTCCACCGTCTCTAATCTTAAGCTCTGCAACTCGATTAGTTTCAGCAGGCCCAGGGTTTACATTATTATCATAACCTACTGTTACTTGTACATTAGATGCAGTGGCATTCAGAGTTCCGCCTGAGATATCTACAAGACCCTCACCACTCATATCAATTGCTGGAAGACTTGCATCACCTTGCGTTTGTCCAGGGACATTAGTTCTTTTGTAACCAATTCTCAACTGACCATTCGTGTTCATATTTAATTCACCACCAGATACATTAACCACACCTCGAGATGCGTTACCCACGTATAATGAAGTAGTTGAAAGTGCACCCGCTGCAACATTTACTGTACCTGTTGAACGATAAGCCGCATCAAATCCAACCTGTATCAGGTTGGCTGAGATTGATCCTCCGTTGGTTGTGATATTCAAATTGCCCGTACTTTTTGAATGAGCCACATTAATTGTGTTTGTATTGATTAAACTACCACCGTCAACTTCAAGGGTCATCTTGTATTCACCGTTCGCACTATTGCCCCATGTACCAAGCTGAATAATCGAGTCCATCCAACTCATATTAGGATAAGCAACAGAACCCTCAACAGCTAATGATCCTCCGTCTCTGATAATCACGAAAGAACCTTCTCCGTGACCTACATCTGTTCTTCCGTTACCGCCAAGGGAAGCGATAGTGACATCACTATCAATGAAGAACTTTGTCGAATTGTTTTCCATTGTAAGGTAATCACCTTGACCTGGAGCAGCCCAAATAGGCTCTCCATCCGCGAGAATCATTCCGTTATTTGAAAGAGGAGCGTTGTTACCTTGGTTTTTCACGGCCCAAATAGAAGTAATTGGTGTTGCATTCGTACCTGCAACAGTCGCTGTACTTGCCGACCATTGCATAGGATCAGTTGCTTCATAAATGATATTTGTCCAGTTCACTTCAGAGACCCCAATACTAGAAGCTGTCTTAAAAATTAGGTTGCCGTTTGTATTTGGAGTATAACCATCTAATGTCGTGAATACATTGGTTCCAGCACTTGTGACTTGGTAGTACACATCGACAGGCTCAAGAACTTCTCCGACTGTCTCTACTGCAACTGATACCTCGTCAATATCAATGTAATCTTCAGAAGAGAATTGTTGGAAGGCAGCTTGGTACCCATCAACACCAACAATATGATTAGTATTAAAAGTACCTGTAACCGCAGGACCATCATCGATTTGCGCGGTCCATTCACCGGCAGCTAAATCAAGCGCCATAGAGAATGTGTAATCCGTTTCATCTTCAAGCTGATTATTAC
>MDSV01116014.1_pt1 | contig 17989 bp, 20 predicted proteins | sample 810851 | NCBI WGS metagenome assembly MDSV01 (sample SAMN05326640, study PRJNA326480) | marine metagenome | isolation source: seawater | place: Atlantic Ocean: North East | collected 2012 | reverse complement strand
GGAGACCATGCTCGTTCTATTTTTTATTCAATTATGGATAGAGAAGATTTAGAAATAAAATGTGTTGATGTTAGGTGGGGTGAGACTCCACGAAATCATCTTGATCCTAAGATACCAAAACACAAAAGGTTATTAGATACGTTTATAGATGGTAAGAACATCCAACAACCAGATATCTACATCGATATTAGAATACCAAATGAATTTCAAACACCTGGTAAGATAAACATAGGAATTACGGCTGGTGTAGAAACCGACATAGTTTCACCAGAATTTATCATGGGGTGTAATCAGATGAATCTTACCTTGACAACATCTAAATTTACAATGGATAATTTTCAAAGGTGTGCGTATGATCAGAAAAAAGAAATCAATGGACAAGAGCAATCTTTAGGTGTGGTTAAAGTTACCACACCAATGGGTGTTTTGTCCGAGGGTATTGATACTTCTATTTACAGACCTATTAAAGATGCTGGTAAGAGTGATGATCCATTTAAAAAAGAAATCTATGATATGATTCATGAATCATTTGTTTTTCTACACGTTGGTCAATGGGGTAAAGGTAAGTATGGTGAGGATAGAAAGAATATTGCTGTGATGATTAAAACATTTCTTCAAGCATTTGCTAACCAACCAAGTCCACCAGCTCTTTTGTTAAAAACCAATGGTGCTGATTTTTCACATCTAGACAAGGATGAGGTTATCAAAAAAATAAAACAAGAAAAAGACAAATTCAAATCTGCTGATTCCTTACCTAGTATTTATTTACTACACGGTGACTTAACACTTGAACAGATGGCATTGTTGTATAATTTACCCAAGGTCAAAGCTATGTTGAGTTGTACTCATGGTGAGGGTTTTGGACGACCATTAGCTGAAGCTACATGTTGTGATTTACCTGTTATTGCTACGGGTTGGAGTGGACAAATGGACTTCTTAAATCCAAAACAATCTCTTTTAATCGATGGTGAGTTAAAACCAGTGCCAAAGGGTATGATATGGAAACCGATTCTTGTAGAACCAAGTAAATGGTTTTGTGCTGATGAGGGTGATATTATAAGAAAACTTAGATTTTTTAAAAAAAATCATAGAAATTTAAAACATCAGGCAAAGATACTTGGTCAAGTCAATCGTAGTAAACATTCACTTGAGGCTATGAAGAAAGAGTTTAACAAAATCTTAGATAATATTATTGAACAAACTCCACAACCAATGTCGTTAAAACTACCTAAGTTAAAGAAGAAAACAGATAGTAAACCACCAGCAAAGATTAAACTACCTAAATTGAAAAAGGTGACTTGATGTTCTTAGAAGTTCAATGTCCTTTATGTTTAGAAGATGGAAGTGATGTAGATAACTCGTTAATCTTACTTGGAGATGATCAACAAAACATGCAGTGCACAAACTGTGGTTTTGCTTCCAATGAAAAATACAAAGGTGAGATAGGTGATATATTAGAAAACTATCCTAAAGATTTTATCAATGTCTGTAGAGAAGTCAATGATCGATGGTGGATACCAGCGGTCTACAATACGAAAAGTTACATGATAGCACCAAAGGTAGTGGATGATAAACTTACTTGGGTTATAAGACCACAACAGATTCTTAATGCTGAAGATGTAGAGATGCCAACATTTTACGATGCCTATGTCGTGATACAATTGATGGAGACTAGAAGTGCCAAAGTTCAAACACCATAGCCGGTTAATAAAGAGTGAACAAGTTATATCAACAGCTTCTATTATGGAGGGTATGGTTTTAAGTTTTTCTTATAGTACGACTAGAGCTGGTAGTGTTACTAATGATTTTACACCAATAGTTTTGGTTCTATATAGAGATAAAGTAAAAGGTGTTATCGAGGGAATAAATTTAAATTATCTTCCTTATGCAAAAGTAAAAAAAGTATTTAAAATTGTTCAACAAAGATTGAAAAGTGAAATACTATTAGATGAAAACGTTCCTGGAGTCAGTAGAGATTTTACAAGAGTACAAATATCATCTCAAAGAAGAAGATCAAATTTAACACCAGAGAGATTTTATGAAAAAGTAGTAACAGAAGATCCCCAATTTGTAAAAGCATATCGTTCTTATAAATTTGTTGCTCTTAAAAACATAGCTGTTGTTGATTTAAAATTAGATGTGGTAGGACAAGATGAAAATTAGTTACTCTATATTAGTTCACAATGAAGATAAAAGTTTGGAAAAACTGTTAAAATTTTTGGTCAAGTGGAAAGATGAAGGTGATGAAATCGTTATCCTAGATGACTATTCCGATAATGAAAAGACCAAACAGATATTAGATTTCTATGTATCAGCGCATGACATAGTTTATGAACAGAGAAATCTATTGGGTGATTTTGCTTCACAAAAGAACTATTTAAAAAATATGGGTAGTGGTGATTATAGTTTTAATCTTGATGCTGATGAGATGGTAAGTCGATGGTTGATTCAAAATATTCATGAAATTATAGCTGGTAATGAGGGTATTGATTTAATATACTTACCAAGAATAAATACTGTGGATGGTATTACAGAGGAACATTGTAGAGCTTATGGATACAGACTAGACGAAAATGGCTGGGTAAACTTTCCTGATTGGCAAGGTAGGATATTTCGTAACCGACCAAATATCAGATGGGAAAAGAAAGTACATGAACAGATAACAGGTTTTAAAACCTATGCTACATTACCAACAGACAAACCATTTTGTATTCTACACCCAAAGACAATAGAAAAACAGATAGAGCAAAATAGATTTTATAATGAAGAGATAAGTGGAATACAAGAATGAAAATAAATTTAGTAAAGGATACCATTGATAACAATGACATAGATAATTTGATTGAATGGTTGAAAGGCTATCCAAGATTAACAAAAGGTGAATTGAATCTTGAGTTTGAAAAAAAATTTGCCGAGTGGATGGGTAGAAAATATGCTATCTTTTGTAATTCAGGTTCTTCTGCTAATTTATTGATGCTAAGTGCTTTAAGACAAGTACCTAATAAATTTGGTTATAGTCACAAACAATTACCTCCAGTCGTTGTTCCATCTGTAGCTTGGGCTACTGATTTATCACCTGTAATGGAACTAGGTATTCAACCTTTGTTATGTGATTCTAATATGGATGATTTATCAGTTGATTTAGATCACTTGGAAGATTTATTTAAAAATAGTCCACAAATACCATCAGCTTTACTTTTAGTTTCTGTACTTGGTTTTTCACCAAACATGGATGAGATAGTTGATTTGTGTAATAAATACGAGGTTGCTTTATTAGAGGATACGTGTGAATCTTTAGGAAGTGAGTATAAAGGAAAGAAATTAGGTACTTTTGGATTGATGTCATCCTTTTCTACTTACTTTGGACATCATATATCAACTATTGAAGGTGGTTTAATCACCACTGATGATAAAGAACTTTATAATGTGTTATTGTCTATAAGAAGTCACGGTTGGGGTAGAGATTGGGATATCGAAACACAGATAAAAGCACAACAAGATTGGGATGTATCTGATTTTGATTCACTTTATACTTTTTACAATTCTGGTTACAATTTAAGAGCTACAGAAATACAAGCATTTCTTGGTATAAATCAGATAGATAAAATAGAGGAATGGGGAAACATAAGAAAACAGAACCTTGATATTTATCATGGTTTGATTGAAAATAATTATTGGAAAATTAAATTAAAAGAGGACTCATTGGAATCAAATTTTGCTTATCCAATAATTCATCCTAACAGAGATGAGATAGTTGAGAAATTAATTAAGGGTGGTGTTGAGACAAGACCTATGATTTGTGGATCTATGGGAACTCAACCATTTTATGTAAAGAGATATGGTAGACTAGAACTACCAAATGTTATGGATATAGATAAATATGGTTTTTATGTTCCGAATCATCCTAAACTAACTCGTGATGAAATTGAATATATATGTGATATTATAAATAGGGGTATAAATGGTCAATAATTTTCCAGGTAAAAACATAGACAATTTTCAATTCGATGGTGTTTGCTTACATGAACCAAGTGCTTATCACGACCACCGAGGTTACTATTATACTATTCATGATAGCCACACATTAGGTCAAGAAATTACATATGTAAAGGACAAATTAAGTTCTTCATCAAAAGATGTTCTTCGTGGTATACATGGAGATTATAAGACGACTAAGTTAGTAACCTGTGTTCATGGTGAAGTTTATTGTGTCATTGTCGATAATAGAGAAAACTCAGAAACATTTATGAAATGGGCTTGGACAATGTTAAGTCTTCATAACAGACGTGTATTAGTATTACCACCTGGTGTTGGACTTAGTTACTTAATACTAAGTGAAAGTGCTAACATACTGTATAAATGGTCTTACGATGGAGATTATCCTGATATAGACGAACAGTTTACCCTACGTTGGAATGATCCAAAGTTAAACATATTTTGGCCAATCGACAAACCAATTTTACAACCGAGAGATTCATGAACACCAAAGATATGAGACGAATAATTATTCAGGCTGCTCATCATGCCAAACATGGACACATACCAAGTGCATTATCTTTAGTAGAAATTATGAAAGCTTATTCACAGATAGAAAGTGAAGATGACGTTATGATTTTGAGTAAAGGTCATGGTTGTTTAGCACTTTACACTATGTTACATCTACAAGGTCATGTTACCTTAGATGAGGTTATGAATTTTGGTAAACGAGGTTTTAAATTAGGTGGTCATCCCGATAGAAATAAATTGGATAAGATATACGCTTCTACTGGTTCATTAGGACATGGTCTTCCAATAGCCGTTGGTTCTGCTATGGCTAGAAAAATATGGAAAGATAGTGGTAACGTTTATTGTGTTGTAGGTGATGGAGAGGCAAACGAGGGCTCTATTTGGGAATCTTTACTAATTGCTGTTGACAATAAATTAGATAATTTAGTTGTGATTATTGATCATAACAAATCTCAGGTAAGATCACTAGAACCTAATTTAAATACTGAAATGTTTAAATCATTTGGTTGCGATGTTGTTTCAGTAGATGGTCATGATGTAAAACAGTTAATTGACTCTATGTCCACTACTGATAAACCAAAGGTCGTGTTGGCAAATACAATAAAAGGTAAGGGTGTAAAGGAAATAGAAGAAAATATGTTTGCTTGGCACCACCGAGCGCCGAGTGATAGTGAATTGAATTTATTTTTGGAGGAAATAAATGCGTAAAGAGTTTGCTGATTTGTGTTTAGAAACAGTAAAGTTTGATGATGGCGCTGTTGTATTAATTGGTGATATAAGTCATTTTCTTTTAAGAGAAACAGAAGAAGTAGCACCCGATAGGTTTTATAATATTGGTATCTGTGAACAATCGATGGTCGGTGTAGCCAGTGGTATGGCAATTGAAGGTATGAGGCCTATCATTCACACTATTGCTCCATTTTTAGTAGAGAGAGCTTTTGAGCAAATAAAAAATGACATAGGGTATCAAAATACAGATGTAACAATAGTAACTGTTGGTGGTACATACGATTATTCTGATTTGGGTTGCACACATCATTGTTATGGTGATATAGCGATGATGAGATTAATTCCAAATATGCAGGTGTTTGAACCATCAACTCCAAAAGAATTACAAACATTATTTAGAGCCACTTGGGGTAATGGTAAACCAAAGTATTTTAGATTATCAAAAGAAGAACACTCACAGGATTTAGATGTTTATCCTGGTGAATTAGAAATTTTAAGAGAATCAGAAGATGGTCGATGGGTTTTTGTCAGTGGTCATCTGTTAGATGATGTTTTAGATTCACCTAAGATTGGTGTTATTTACGCTCATACACTGTCTCACATTTCTAAAAAATCTCAATTGGATGTGGGAAAACTAATCAATGGTGCTAAGAAAATATATAGTGTTGAAAATCATTTTACCATTGGTGGACTTGGTGATTTAGTCAGTGATACATTTGGTGTGGGTGTAAAGAGAATTGGACTAGATAGAAAATTTTTAACTAATTATGGTTCATATCAAAATTTAAGAAAAGATGCTGAAATGGATAAAGAGTCTATTTTAAAGGAGTTATCAAATGAATAAATTTTTAACAGAGTCTATGAATAAAATTATCGAAGTTTTAGGAGTTACATTAGATGAATTTAAAAATAAAACAATTTTAATTACTGGTGCTAATGGATTGATTGGTGGTTTCTTATCTGATTTTTTTATTCATCTAAACGACAACCACGATTTCAATTGTCAATTGGTATTGACTAGTTTAAGTGGAGAACCAAAGAGACTTCAACATTTAGTTTATAGAACTGATGTTACTTACTATTCAAAAGATTTGACAAATGACTCTTGGTTTTTTGATGAGATAGATTTTTGTATTTACTGTGCTGGATACGCACAACCAAATAAATTTTTAGCTGATTCTCAAAAAACTTATTTACTTAATGTTGATTCTATGGTTGAGGTTTTTAGTAGTGTGTTCTTTAATAAAAAAAGAAAAGCTAAAATGATATACATAAGTAGTTCTGAGGTATATGCTTTAAACGACACAACCAAATCACATTGTGAAACCGATGAGTTAAAACTTGATCTTTGGCACAAAAGAGCTCCTTATATAATTGGTAAAGTTACTGGTGAGTATAATATTGGACTATTGAGAGAAAAAGGTTATAATGTAAAATCTGCTAGAGTTTCATTATGTTACGGACCTGGGCACGTGATGGAAGATACTCGTGTTATGAGTGAGTTAACTTTGAAAGGTATTGAAAACGAAACTATAAATTTATTTGATGATGGTTCTGCTTTTAGAAAATATCAACACATATCTGATTGTTGTATTATGTTAATTAACATTTTACTAAAGGGTAAACATGAAGTTTATAACGTAGGTGGTAAGGAAGAAATTACAATTTATGACATGGCAAAAATAATCGGTGATAGATTTGGTAAAGAGGTTGTCAAGGGTAAGGTAAATAATGATGTCGCTTCTTCAGCACCTAAAAAGGTGTCAATATCTTTAGATAGATATGAAGATGAGTTTGATGATTTTGAGTTCACAAAGTTTGATGATGGTATGGAAAATTATTTAAATTGGTATGAAGGAGAGTATGGTAAATGAGATATTGTTTTGATATAGATGGTACTATTTGTACCACTGATTGTCATTATAAAGATGCTAAACCTTATCAAGAAGTCATCGATTGGATAAATAAAAAACACGATGAAGGCCATCAGATTACACTGTTCACATCAAGAGGAACATCCTCTGGTGAAGATTGGTTTTCTTTTACACTACAACAAGTAAAGGATTGGGGTATTAAATTTCATAGTCTAAAACTTGGAAAACCAGCCTATGATTTATTCATAGATGACAGAGCTATAAACAACGAAGAGTGGTATAAAAAAGAGGGTTTGACAGTATGAATATATTGTTCTTAGGAGCTGGTGGTCCTGCTGCCATAGGCGCTATCAAATCTCTTAATGAGTGTGATTCTCAAGGAGAACATAAGATAGTTACTGTGGATTGTGATGAGTTAGCAACTGGTTTTTATTTTGGTGATAGAAATTATGTCGTACCAAAATACAATGATGATCATTATTATGACGAAATACTAAAGGTTGTAAAGGGGGAGGATATTGATTTAGTTTTACCCACCAGTGATGATGTTGTTTCTATATCTCATGCTAAAGATTGGTTATTTAGTAATGTTAATTTATTCATGTCTGATTATGAATCTATAAGTAAATGTGTAGATAAATTTTTATTTTACAATGAATGTAAAACTAAATTTTCACTACCCAAAACCACTGATAAATTCACACCTGTGTTTGCAAAACCTCGTGATGGTAAAGGTAGTAGGGGTATAAAGTTAATAGATGAGACACAAGAAAATTACATCTATCAAGAATATTTACCTGGAACAGAATACACGATTGATGTTTTATCTGATATGAATTCTAATACCTTATCTGTTATCCCTAGAATAAGACTACAGACTAAAGCTGGAATATCCACTAAGGGTAGAATTGTCAGAAATAAGTTTATTGAAACTGAATGCTCTAAAATAGTTAAACATCTAAATTTAAAAGGTGTGGTGTGTATTCAGATGAAAGAAGACGAAGGGGGTAATCCTAAGTTTATTGAAATTAATCCACGATTTGGTGGTGGTACATATTTTACCACACTGGCTGGTGTAAATTTTGTTAAAATAATATTAGATTTAGTCGATGGTAAAGATATAACTGTACCTGAACCAAAGGAAATAACAATATTAAGACATTTTGAAGAGGTGGTGGTTTGAGTAAATTCTTAAACACAGATTATGTAGCTTGTCTTTCACCACATCCTGATGATTGTGAATACGCTGTATCTGCAACCATATCAAAATATGAAGATACTCAATTTCATGTATACAATATATCATCTGGTGGTAAATATAGTTCTAGTGGTGATGTTCGATTGGAAGAGGTAAAAAAGTTTTGGTCTAAGTACAAAAATGTTAAGCTGTTTTTTGTTGGTGTAGAATTTATTCGTGATATTCAATATGATTCTTTTGTGACAGACATGGAAAGGTTATTTGAATCTTACTTTTATGATTTATTACTCTCACCACCACTTGAGGACACTCATCAAGATCATAGAAAAATAAATAAAATAGCTAATTCTTTAACTAGGAGTAAGAAAATGGGTTTGGTTGAGTATATGACACCAAGCACCAAGATAGGCTGGGTGCCAAATACTTTTGTAGATGTCACCTTTCATATTTCAAATAAGTATGATAATTTATTTCAATCATTTAAGTCACAGATGGATAAACCATATTTTACAAAAGAAGTTTTTGAGTCTTATCATCGAAATTATCAAACGGTAAAGCGTAACTTAAACAATGTTGAGTTTTTCAAAGTGAGGTCACTGTATCAATGAAGAAAAATGTAGTTTTTTGGATAGGTGTTAAAAACGAAAAGTATTCGGACAAGTACGGTGGGTGGGAATGGATGGATATTACTAGAAAGTCTTGGGAATATTGGTGTAAAAAACATGATGTAATATTTTTTCCAATGGAAAAACCAGTAGAAGAAGATTTAACTAAATTTAGAATAAATTGGCAAAAAGCTATGTTTTGTTTTGATTTATTAGATGAAGCTGGTATTGACTATGATCAAATATACTTAGTAGATGGTATGAATATAATTAAATGGGATACACCAAACGTATTTGAAATGACAGATCATAAATTTACTGCTTGGAGAGATACCGATAATTTAGGATGGACTTATAAAAGTATCGTAGGGTATAAGGATTTATTTGGTGGATTCGAGTTTGACAAACAGAAGTACTTTAGTTCAGGTCTTATTATTTTCAATGAACAGCACAAAGAAGTATTTAAATCATTTAAAAAATTATACTATGATAATGTAGATAAATTTGTAGAGTTACAAGATGTATCGGTTCGTAAAGGTACAGAACAAACTCCATTAAATTATCATGTACAGATGAGTGATGTTGAGATAAATTTAGATTTACCATTTACATACAAACTTACACATATTCATCGAAAAGAGATGTTTGGTTATAACTGGCAGATACCAGGAGAAACTACTCCATTTTTTATTAAATATGGTCATGTTTGGGGTTTCAGTGGATTACCTAAAGACCAAAGAACTAATATAATTACTCAGACTTGGAATTTAGTAAAGGATAATTATGTCTAATATTGTTTTTATAGTCAATCTACCAGAAACTAAAAAAACAGGTAGAGATAAACCATATCAGTTTTCAATTGACAGTTGGAAAAGGTGGAGTGATTTGAATGACGTGGAGTTGGTTGTTTTAACAGAACGAATATATCCTGAAGATTACATGAACGCTAACTGGCATAAACTATTTGTATTTCAACTACTAGAGGAAAGCGGTATAAGTTACGATCAAATACTAATAGCTGATGCAGATACTATTATTCATCCTCAGTCACCAAGTCCTTTTGATATGACAGATCACAAGTTTTCAGTCGTACCAAGTTATGGTAGTTTTGATTGGGTGTGTAGAAGTATAGAGAATTATAAGAAACATTTGTTTTCTAATGTTGATGTGCCACTTTGGGAATATTTTAACTCTGGTATTATTATTTGTAATAAGGAACACAAAAAATTTTATGACAAAATAATAAATTACTATTTAGAAAACAGAGATGACATAGTCAACTTACAAGACACTTATGGGGTTGGTACAGATCAGCCAGTGCTTAACTTTTTCGTACAAAAGGAAAACATTGATACAAAGTTTTTACCATATGAATGGAACATGCAAGATATGAGTAGAACTGAGTTGTTAGATGATGATTTGACTTTTACTAAAATGGGCTGGATTTATCATTTTAATGGTATACCCAATAACCAAGACAATAGTGCTTGTTACTATTGGATGGAAAAAACATGGAGTTCTTTATGAATTATGGTGGTGTTTCAATAAATCGAGTTGCTGTAGAATACATAGAATCTACAATAACTTTTGGTAAAACAATATTAGAATTGGGCAGTGGTCGTGGTTCAACTGTTGCTTTAGGTCATAATTACGATTTATATTCTGTAGAGAATCAACCAGAGTGGTGGGATAAATTTTCAGATCACACAACTTACATAAAATGTGGAACTAAAATTTATGATGATGAATATACCAAACCAAAAGAGTTTCCATTAGACAAGGCATGGTATGAGCCAGATGATTTGTTTCCAAACTTACCTAAGTCTTATGAATTAATTTTGATTGATGGACCTGGTGGACACACTCATGGATGGGGACGAGGTGGTTTTAGAAAACATATAGACAAATTCAATACTGATGCTTATATGGTTTTTGATGATATCAATAGAGCTGAAGAAAGTCTACTTATGGTTTCTATTTCCGAGTATCTTGAAAGAGACTATGAGGTGATAGATAAGAATACAGGAGTTATACGTGGTAAATCTTAATAAAACTTATGTAATCGGAACTCACGTGATGTGGTTTGAGATTGAGATGTATGCTGACTTTATTGATGGTATGGTGAATCTATTAGAAACCGTAGAGAACAAAGAGAATGTAATCATTGATTTGTGTTTCAATATGCTACAGCATTTTGAAAAGGTAGATACAGATAAGATTAAGAAACATGAGTTGGTCATCAAATTCAAAAAGGGTGTGGCTACATTAGAATCTATGGGGTTTATTGTTAACCAAGAAATCAAAGATGGTGATGAATTTTATTTCCACGCTGATTACAGAAGAGATTTGAATTACAACTATTGTAAAAAAGTAGATTATGTAATGTGGGGTGAGACCGATAGTTTTTTTCCAAAGGAATCATTTCAAGCAATAGAGACATTGGCTAAATATACAGATGAACAAAACATTCATAGGTATTTACTTAGTTTTGCTGATAGAAAAATGTGGGATAGTAGTTGGGACCCGTTAGTACACGTTGACTATAGAGATCATATTTTTGTAGATGATGAAAAAGGTCACTTACATCCTAAACAGGCAAAGTCTCAAATGTCAATTGAAAAAATGAATGAGATAAATAGTAGGGCTGAAGATTTTGATTTTTCATATATTCAGTACCCTAAAATAAGTGGAGCATGTTTAGTTTTGTCGAGTGATTTAATAAAATCTGGTGTGAATATACCACCTTGTTTACTATACAATGATGACGAGGGTTTATCCATTATGTCACAAAAGTTGATGTCTCAAAACTTTATCCAATTTGTATGTCAGAATCTTTTACACGTACATGCTAGAAGACATTCAAATAAAAGAATGTATGTTAAAGATGAGAACAATCCACATTCATTTCTTAATAGAAAAAATAATGACTTTCAAAAGTTTTTGAAACTGTCTAAGGAAAATATTAATGTTCTTGTCAGTGGTCAAGGAAAATTTAAAGAATACAACGATTTAAAAAAGATACTGGAGTTATAATGAAAAAAGCACTAATTACTGGAATTAATGGACAAGATGGTGGATATCTTGCCGAATTCTTACTTGATAAGGGTTACGAAGTATATGGTATGGAAAGACGCTCATCCACAAAAGTAAGAGTAAATTGTCAACATTTAGAGGACAAAATAACATTTTTAAATGGTGACTTAACTGATCAAAATTCATTAGTCAGATGTTTAAGAGAATCAAATGCTGATGAAGTTTACAATCTAGCATCACAATCATTTGTTGGTGAGAGTTGGAATACACCTGAACAAACAGGTGATGTTACAGGTCTTGGTGCTCTGAGAATGCTTGAAGCTATACGAGAGTATGGTAAGGATGTTAGATTTTATCAAGCATCAACATCAGAAATGTTTGGTAGGATGGAACATTTCGCTGATGAAGATACAGTATTTTATCCACGATCACCTTATGGTGTTGCTAAATTATATGCTCATTGGATTACTGTAAATTACAGAGAATCTTACGACATGTTTAACTGCAGTGGTTTACTATTTAATCACGAATCAGAACGCCGTGGTATAGAGTTCGTAACTCGTAAGATTACAGATGGTGTTGCTAAGATACATTTAGGCTTACAAGATACGATAAAATTAGGTAATCTTGATACAAAAAGAGATTGGGGTTATGCGCCTGATTATGTTGAGGCTATGTGGTTAATGCTACAACAAGATAAACCAAATGACTATGTCATAGCAACTGGAGAAGTTCACACCTTGGGTGATTTTTTAGAGGTTGCCTTTAAACACGTTGGTATTGATAATTGGGAAAGTTATGTTGAACAAGATCCAAGATATATGAGACCTGCTGATGTTTTTTACCTAGCTGGTAATTCTGATAAAGCTCAAAAAGAATTAGGTTGGAAACCAAGAACTTCTTTTAATGAGATGATTTATAAAATGGTTGATAACGATATCAAATTATGTAGTGAGTGATATGAAATTAGCTTATGTTGTTGATGCGTGTGCACAAGATTCTTTTTATGTAAAAGATGGAGTTGCTTACGACTTTGTAAAGAACGAACCTTATGCTCATAATCGTTCTATTAATCCTAGTTTAACCATATCTAGTTGGAATTTTCCGTTTTTATTTGGTGATGGATGTTTTTTAAATCTATTCGAGTGGGTAACCAAGGATTTGGACTTTCCAGATTATGATTTAGATATTATACTATATGGGTGTGAGAGAGCTGGTTTGGATAACGAAACAAAACACCTTTACTCTGTCGACAGATTGAGAAAAAAATATCCAAATGCTAAGATTGTTGGTTGGGCTAAAGAACAAGAACTATCAGTTCATAATAGAGAGGTTAGGTATAAAAATTGGATGAGTTTTTTTAAGGAGTGTGACACAACATCTGCTCATGGGATAACCACTATGAAAGAATTAACTCAATGGAGACAAATAGAAAATGATTGTGATAGAAAATTTAATTTCATATCTTGTCCAATCAATATAAATCCTTACTATGACTTGTTTTATTCTGATCAAAAGGAAGAATCTCTGTATGGATATCTACCAAATCCAATGCATCGTAGGGGTAAGACATATGAGTTTGTTTCTTATTTGAGTCAAAAATATAATATACCATCTAAATTTAAACCACTTGGACAAAATCAAAAATTTGATCATATTGAACAATTTGATTTTATAAAACTGTGGAGTCCTAGTATCTTTCATTTTAATTTAGATCCTGCCATTGAACATCCAGGTCATCAAACTATTCAAGTTGCTAATGTTGGTTCTATTAATATCGGTGGTAAAAATGAATCTCACTTTTTATTGTATCCTGAGACAGCTACTTGTGATTTAGATGTTTTAGAAAATAAATTTGTAGAGTATTTAAATGATGTGGATAAGAGGTTTGAAGTAATAAGTTATGCTTGGAAAAACTTAAATAAATATTATAGTTTTGAAGTTGTTAGAGAACAGATTAAAGAGTTATATGATAAAAATTAAAATATTAAATCCAACTAAGGGAAGAAATGAACCAACATTTCGACCTTTTATGTTTATAAAAAATCAACTTAGAGATTACAGTATAGATATAACTGATTCTAGTGATTATGATTTTCTTTTTATAGGTATGTCTGATTTTTATGATATGAGTATGACTTTAAAAGATAGTGTTGATTGGGGATTAGAAAATATAGCAAATAATTGTCACAATGGGGATTACTTTTTATTTGATGGTTTTGATTCTACATCTATGTTAGGTAGTTATGAAGTATTTAAAAAATCTAAAGCAATATATTTGTTTAAAAATCAATTGTTAAAAGATAAAAAAAATTATAACAAAACTTATGCGTATGGTAAGTGGTGGTTTGGAACTGGTAGTGGTTTAGATGTAGCATACGATATACCTAACGAGTTGTGGTCAAGAATAAAATTATCTGGTTTTAATTTAGGATCTCAACTTCCAGATTATCACAATCATTATCCAATATCAGAAAATAAAACTAATGATATTTGTGCTATATATCAAGGTGAACATCCACCAGCACCTTTTAATCAAGTTGTAGCGCCTGGAATACAATATACTGAACACCGAACAGGTGCTTGGAACGTGATGGAAAGTATAGGTAATAGATATTCAATACTAAAAGGCAAACTACCTAAAGAACAATACCTATCAGAGTTAAGAAAATCTAAATTAGCTTTGTCACCTTTTGGTCAAGGAGAGGTATGTTACAGAGACTTTGAGCTAATGCAATTTGGAACTTTAATGGTAAAACCTGACATGAGTTTAATCGATACTTATCCAAATCCATATATAAAAAATAAAACGTACATTTCTGTAAAACCTGACTGGTCGGATTTAAATAAAATAATAGAAAAAGTGCTTGATAATTTCAAAGATTATCAGTATATTACAGAAAGATTTAGAGAAGAATTTAAAAACAACTATACCGTACATAATATGTGTTTACATTGGTATAATATTTTTAATAATTTAGATACAATTTCACATGAGGAGTGATACATGAAAATAGCAGGTCTTTGGAATAGTCACGATTCTTCTTTTTGTGTGTTAGAAGATGGTGTTCCAACCATACACGCTGAGTTAGAGCGATACACTAGAGAGAAAGAACCAAAGGGTGATTCATTTGAGTTATTTAAACAAGTGTACAAAAATCAAGATGACATAGATTATTGGGTTACTTGTTCGCCATTAGAGGGTTTTCAAAATGGAAGTAAAAGGTGTGTTAAAGTTAGTGATGATTTTAATCATGAGATTTATGGTGTTGGACATCATCAAGCTCATGCGGCTAATGCCTTCTATTCTAGTAATTATGATGAGTCTTTGATTATTACAACAGATGGTGGTGGTATAGAATTGGATGGTCAACCAACTTGCACCACGATATGGAAAGGTGTTGGAACTAAGATAGAACCACTTCTAATTATACCACAAGGGCAGTTGAACATTGGTAATGTTTGGTCAAGATTTACGAAAGATATCTTTGGATTACACACAGGTTATCCATATGGTCATCAAGCTGGTAGTGTTATGGCTCAAGCTGCTATGGGTGATAGAGATAAATTTAGATATTGGATAGATTGGATGGAAAACCAACATAAACAAAGTGCACCTGGTTATTTCTTTGTAGACCATCTTTATAAGTTTTTGAATGAAACAACTTTGAGTGGTATGAATGAGAAGGAGGTTGAACAGTTGAAGTTTGACATAGCTGCTGGATTACAACAATGGACAGAGGATAAGATAAGGGAATTAGTACAAACTGGTTTATCTAAATATAAATCAAAAAACCTCTGTTTGTCTGGTGGGGTTGCATTGAATTGTGTTGGTATAACTAAAATTTATGATTGGTTTGATATTGATGAAATATATACACCACCTGTACCATATGATGCTGGTCTTCCCATAGGAGCTGCTCAATATATCTATCACAATGAGTTGGGACATGAAAGAATAAAATGGGATGATAATAGTCCAACTTATTTAGGTGAGACTTATGGTAAAGATCAAGTGGATGCGGCTTTAGAAAAGTACACTGGACAAATAGTTGTAGAAGAGTGTGATGATGATAGAGTTGTGGAATTGTTAGATGAACAAAACATCATATCAGTATTTGGTGGTGGTTCAGAATCAGGTCGTAGAGCTTTGGGTAATAGAAGCATATTAGCAGATCCAAGAAGTCCTGAAATGAAAGATAAGATTAATGAAAGAGTTAAACACAGACAATGGTACAGACCATTTGCTCCATCTGTTTTGAGAGAAGAGGTCACAAATTGGTTTGTAAGAGATGTGAATAGTCCTTATATGTCTTTCTGTGTGAAGTTTAAAAAAGACATGAAAGATAAAGTTCCAGCAGTTTTACATTTTGATGGTACAGCGAGACTACAAACTGTATCAGAAAAAGATAACAAATGGTATCACGGTTTTATCAGTAAGTGGTTTAAAAAATCTGGTGTACCGATTGTGTTGAATACAAGTTTTAACGATAGAGAACCTATTGTTGAAAATCCAATACATGCTATAAATTGTTACATGGGAACTGATATAGATTATCTTTACTTTTTTGACTTTGGTTTGTTAGTAAAAAAGGTCGATAAATGATTAAAATAAGATTAACTGATCCATCCAACATGAAGTGTTTCAGTGGTCTGTTACACACTAGAGACTTATTGAGAGATTATAGTATAGACATAACTGATTCGAGTGATTATGATTATGAATTCGTAGATGCCAGTGAGTTTATGAATTTATCATTGTCATTGGAAAAAAGTATTGATCAAGGTAGAGAAAATATGGCTAAGAAGTCAGGTGATTATTTTCTATTTCATGGTGGTGATTCAACTTCTATTATGGGTGCATATGAAGTTTTTGTCGAGTCCAATGCGAAGTATTTGTTTAAAAAACAATTACTATCTCAAGAAGATTACAAGGAAGAAACTATTATCAATAAATGGTTTTTTGGTAGTGGTTCTATCTTGGATAAAGGATACGATATTCCTAATGATGTATATGATAGAATGAAACTCACTGGCTATAATGTGGCTCATAACTGGCCACATTTACAACATATGCAAGAGGGTAATCCTACTAGAGACATCGATGTATGTGCTATCTTTCAAGGTATATTAGACAATGGTAATATGGATCACGAGGTGAGAACTGATGTACTTTATACCGAACATAGAAAAGGTGCTTGGGATGAGTTAGAGAAGATCGAGAATAGATATAAAATAACAAAAGGTTCTGCTAATTTTCAATCATTTGTAAATGTAATGAAAAGATCAAAGATAGGATTATCACCATTTGGTATGGGTGAGTTATGTTACAGAGATTTAGAATTAATTCAATGGGGATGTCTGTTAATTAAACCTGATATGAGTAAGGTGATCACTGAACCAGATTTTTTCAAACCAATGGAGACTTATATACCAGTAAAACCTGATTGGTCAGATTTAAACGAAACTATTGAAAATGTACTTGACTATTGGAATGATTATGAGTATATTATCAGTAATGCTAGAGAGAAAGTTGTAGAGATGTATACCTATCAAAATGTTTGTATGTATTGGTATAACTTTTTTGCTAACCTAAGTGGAGTAGAGAATGAGTAAAATAACATCAGTAATACCAACTTACAATAACCTACCATTTTTGAAATTAACTGTTACATCAATTAGACAGAATTGTTATTACAACGACATGCCAATAGTTATTTTTGCTGAGAACTGTACAGATGGAACTAACAACTGGTTGGACTCTAATTATAAAAAACTTGATATAGAATATTATATTGAGGATGGTAAGGATAGAGAGGAGCAACGAGGTATCGGTGGTGGTATAGATTATTGTGTGAGTAAGGTAAAGACAGAGTTTGTCAATATATTACATTCAGATTTTTGGGTAGGACCTAATCAAGACATTGAGTTGTTAAAACTATATGATGATGTAAAACCAGGCGAAAGATTGATTGCTTCATCATTTAGGGTTCAACCAAATATATTTCCGAATGATCCTGAGTATAGACCTGGAACTATCTTTG
>MDSV01150563.1_pt1 | contig 17993 bp, 16 predicted proteins | sample 810851 | NCBI WGS metagenome assembly MDSV01 (sample SAMN05326640, study PRJNA326480) | marine metagenome | isolation source: seawater | place: Atlantic Ocean: North East | collected 2012 | reverse complement strand
TTTCGATATAGTTTCCTGCTTCCCCTAATTTTTTTCTGAGGCCTACGATTTGCACATCAACGGAGCGATCTGTGACTGGATAATCTTCACCATGCACATTATCGACAATTTGATAGCGGGTAAAAACTCTACCCGGTTGACCTACAAGTAGATCAAGCAATTTAAATTCATAGGCGGTAAGGTTCACTGTATGACCATCTACTTTTACTTTATGTTTGATGGTATCAATTTTGATTTCATGATTCATGACCATGTTATTGGCTTCTACTGATTTAATAGGATTGGATCGCCGAAGTGCACTTTTTACACGGGCTAATAAAATAGGTGGACTAAATGGTTTTGAAATATAATCGCAGGCACCCAACTCTAATCCAGTAACTACATCAGCTTCTTCATTTAACGCAGATAGGATGATGATTGGTATAGATTTGTTTTTTTGATTTATTTGGAGGCGTTTACAGACTTCTAAACCATCGATGCCGGGAAGCATAATATCCAATAGAACAAGGTCGGGTTTATGTTCTTCCACTAAAGATACAGTCTCTTCTCCTCTATCGCATGTGATGACACGATATGGAACTCTTTCGAGGTTGAACTTAATTAATTCTTGAATGGTTGGTTCATCTTCTACCACGAGGATCAATGCTTTTTTCATGACCGGAACGTGCCTTATTAATGCTAGGGGTCTCAATAAAAAAATGATGTATTGGTAATATTTAATGGGCTCAGAAAAGCACTGAAATAAATTTTAATATAGGTACAATAAAGTTATGAAAAAAAAGGGAGTGTTTATAGATGAGTGAATTTGCATCGATACCTATGCAATTTGTGGGTCCAATTCGGTTGGGCGGTCATTTAATTTCGGGTGAATATGAAGTTCCCTTGGCAACCTATGAGAAGCCCTTATGGCCTTCCGTTAATCGTGGTGCACGTATCTCAATGCATACGGATGAGGGGATACAGTGCACGCTCGTGGATGATCGTATGACGCGATCTATTTTGTTTGAAACACCAAGTGCGGCCGAAGCGGTTCATATTATACAGCATATTGAGAATGATGAGCCGGGTATAGCGACTGTCGCTGCTTCAACGGGTCGGTTTGTTAAATTAATTGATATTCATTCTCAAATTACTGGCAACCTTCTCTTTTTAAGGCTCGCATTTAAAACAGGTGATGCAGCTGGTCATAACATGTGTACGCAAGCAGCCGAAGCGGTGATGAATCATCTATTGGATCGATTCCCCACCCTGAAATATGAGTCAATTTCTGGCAATTATTGTTCGGATAAAAAAGCAACAGCTGTGAATGGAATCTTAGGACGTGGGAAATACGTAGTAGCGGAGTTAACAATATCAGAAAAGTTGTGTCGCCGATTTCTAAAGACATCTCCAGAACGAATGGTGCAGTTGAATGTCCGAAAAAATCTGATTGGAACCTTGTTAGCGGGTGGAATTCGAAGTGCAAATGCGCACGCGGCTAATATGCTGTTAGGTTTTTATTTGGCGACAGGTCAAGATGCAGCCAATATTGTGGAGGGATCACAGGCTATTACATTTGCGGAAGTGCGTGATGGGGCATTATATTTTTCAGTAACACTTCCTAATTTAATCATGGGAACCGTGGGCAACGGTAAAGAGCTAGTATTCGTAAAAGAAAATCTTAAAAAAATGGGTTTAATTGGAGGTAAGGAAATCGGTAAGCAGGCGCAACAGTTGGCAGGGTTGTGTGCAGCATCGGTCTTATGTGGGGAACTTTCATTATTAGCTGCTCAAACGAATCCTGGGGAATTAATGGCGTCTCATTTAAAAATTGAGCGAGATCATTAATAAGAGATTGTTTACATGTTAGAAAAATCTCCATTTAGAAAAAAACAACGGAAAATTGCCTTTATAACTTCGATATGTATTCATTCTGCTTGGATTGGTTTCACCAGTCTATACGTAATATTCAACCTTAATGAATCTCCACCAATTTTCACATCAACTTTAAAAATTGGTATAGAGCCAATAGATCAGGATGAGAAAACCACATTATTTAGAATGATAACTCATCCAAAAATGGAAGCGTATGAGGGAGTAGAGAAAGAAGAAGATGAGTTTATCGTCGAGATTCCTTTCATTGATGAAAATATTATTGCAAAGAGCGAAAGTTCATTTGGTGGAACTATAACATATTCAGACATAATTGAGTTTGAGTCTTTAGAAAACGAGTTAAACTTGGAAGAAAGTGACCTTCAGCGATCACTCGTTGGATTAGATCTTAATGATAAGCCAGAGCCTATTTATCAACCTCCGCCTAAATATCCAGATGCATTAAAGAAGAGAAATATAAATGGAGAAGTAACGGTTAGATTTTTGGTGGATTCATTTGGAGAGACTGAGGCCATCGAAGTTATAGAATCATCTCATCGAGGGTTTAATAGTGCTGTATTAGCAGCTATTGCTAAATGGAAATTTCATCCAAGTACTGAGAGTTCATCTAAAGCTAAATCTGAGGTACAGATTACCATAAAATTTGTGATTTAAATATACACAATTAATTTTGAAGTATCGACATCTTTAATAATTTAGATATTATAAAAGAAGAGATAAATTTATGAGTTGTGACTGTTCAGATTTTGGTTTGCCCAATGAATTAGCTGGGGAGAATTGCGGTGATTTTAAAGCCGTATCACTACAAATTAGGCCTGGGATAATATTATATGAGTTTAATTTTTTATCTGATACAGACGTTCGTTTTAGCCTCGATCTAGATAAAGATGCTATATGCATAGGATTTATCCGAGGCGGTGAATTAACATTATGGAACGAAGCTAAAGAAAAGTACTTATTAAAAGAAAGTCATTGGGTCTTAGCTCGTATGGACTCGTTATATTTGAGTATCGAGAAAACCTGTGCTTGCGATGTTTTACTGATGGTTATTGATCAATCTACCATGAAGTCATTTACTAATTTAGCTGGAAATGAATTTAAGAAAACCTTCGGATGCTTCACTTGCCCATTTCAGAAAAAGCCAACCATCATTGAGGGAAAAGGAGCAAAACAATTAATCTGGTTGGGAGGTAAAATTGACTCTTACAGAGCCGATAATTTAATGGGACGACTCGAATTAGAGCGCGATGTTCTCGAATGGTTAAGGTTATTATTTAGTGAACCCCAATTTAAACTCCACCAAGCAAGTAAAATTGGGTGCAGTAAACGTGATTCAGAAAAATATCAGGAGATCTTAAATTTCTTAGATCAGAATTTTTGTGAGGATCTTACAATTAAAAAGTTATCCGAAAAATTTTGTATAAGTGAAACTAAGTTAAAATGTGAATTCAAAAGGCTATTTGAATGCACTATTTTTGATTATATTAGAGACTTAAGATTCAAGTATGCAGAGAGATTAATTCGCGAAAATGAATTATCAATTCTCGAGGTAGCATTTGAAGTTGGCTACAGTAATCCTAGTCATTTTTCTAGTGGTTTTAAGCAAAGATATGGACTTCTGCCGAAAGCTTATCAAATCAAGATGAATGGTTTCTAATATCTAAAGAATAACATATAATACCTTTTTTGTACTATTTAGGGTTATTTTATGTCTTCCACGAGTAGATATACTCACACCTAATACGTAAATTGCACTCCTTGTTAGCATTTTTGCTAACTTATTAGGAGTAAAAGTAATGAAATTACAAATAGTTACAGCAGCAGTTATTGCTCTGGGTTTAACTATTGCACAGGCATCATTGTACGATTTTAGTACTGATCCAGGTGTATCAGGTTATTCCGTATCAAGTGAGCATAACTGGGAATTGAACGCTACTGCACAGCCAGGATTTGGCGGTGGTGGGTATGAACCCCCCGGTCCTTCAAATGGGTTTAGCGGTGGTTTTTTTTCTGAGGCGGCTTCCAGTCCTGCATTTGCAGACTCTGGTGCGTCACTGATAAAAACATTTGGTTCAGGTTACATGTCAAGCTCATCAATGTATACACCATACGTTGCTGGTGGTTCTAGCCCTAGCGTCAGTTATGGAGTTGCAGGTGGATTCACATTATCAGGAATGACTGCATCAAGTGATGAATCTATTGTAGTGTTGTTTAAGAATGGCGGAACAAGTAGTTCACTATCTAGTATTTCTCTGTCTCTCGATGGAGTTGCTTCTAGCGCGACTGCAAGTCATGTTGAGCTACAACACTTAGCCTATGGTGAAGGCCAAGGTGCTGTCACGTATGACGCATATCAGTTCGATGTCTCTGATGAGGCATACTCTAGTTATGCAGTTAGTTTTACAACTGCTGCTCATGGAGCAATCCAAGAGATTCAGTTAGAAACTACAGGTTCGTATGCGGCAATTCCTGAGCCAACAACCATAGCCTTTATGGGTTTAGTATCAGGAGCAGGTCTCTTAGCTAGACGTTTTGGCTACGGAGCATAGCAACAATGATTGACCTCTGTCCGAGTGCACTAGTTAGTAAGAAAATTATGAAGAGCTTCCCTTCAATAAAGCTCCTTATTCTTCCATTTCTAATAACTAACGCGTTCGGGCAGAGTTTTTTATTTACGGATTCATTACATGAGGGCAGTGATACATATATTTGGACGGATTTCTCACGAGACATTGCAGGGCCCCACTATTTACCGCAGTATTTTAACACAAATGCATTTCCTATTGATGATGGTAATCTTCCTTATTTAGAATCTTCAAATCCAAGCCCTTTTAATCAGACATCAGATTCACTAAGACTTTACGGGGGGCATGATACTTTAGGTACACAGCTTTTTATCAAGAACATCTCTTCTGATGATAAAATAGATCATTTATCATTTCAGATACTATATACCGGATATAGCTTAACCAATAACACTATGCCCTCCATAGGAGTTCAAAGTAATAACGTTTCATCAGTGATATATGATTCAGTATATCTCTCGTCATCTTCTGTTGGCAGTAACATTGCTCCGACCTCAATTAATATGACATATAACAATCCAACCACTGTCTATAATCCTCATAATGGCTCTTACAGCACGACTTATGCACATGTCATTGATTTTATTTGGGATCTGAAAATTTTGAGTTTGTATGATGTGGAAGTAAGTTGGAATCAAAAGCACTCTTCCATAATTCAAGCGCAAATAAGTTTGGCTGAAATAAATTACAATTTACATTTAGATATCTCTAATAATGTATGTAGTTTGAGTTTTAATACGAGTTCAGGAATAACATACACGGTTAATGCATGCACAAACTTACTAGAAGGTGCATGGTTCACAAGAGCTGCCATTATGGCTAACACAACAAACACTACCTACATTGATACTTTAGATCATGACATCATTTTCTGGACGATTACGGAATAATTTCCATCTCATTAATATCTATTTTATTTCTTCCTTTGTCTCAGGTGCAAATGCAAAACCTGATGCTCAGTATTATGAAATGAAAGACGTAACCGTAACCGCTCCTGCGCTTCGCTTTGAAGAATCTGTAAAGATAAAAACATATTCTTTAAATAATGAGAGAGAAGGTGGAATTTCTGATGCAGGAGATATCGTTCGTGATATACCCGGTGTATCTATACCTTTTGATATATCGGCATCAGATAGTTTAGTTCCTTACACAAATAGGGGGTTTACATCATATAAGATAAGGGGATTAGGAGGAAATCGAGTTTCACTTTTGATTGATGGGATTAGGCAACCGCCAGAATATACTTCAAGTGGAGGAATGGGGCGTACTTTTTTCGACCCATCTATATATCAATCTGTCAGCATTGAGAAGGGTACGACCTCTGCGTCTAATCAAAGTGATGCCATGGCAGGTTCAATCAACTTTACATCAGATTCGATGGAATTAGACGTATTTGACGGCAATGATTTATTTGCTTCCAGGTCGAGGGCAAAGTACATATCAGTTTCCGATACAATCAATTTCCTTCAGAAAAATAAATATCGGACACCTACATTAGAATATAATGCTGGCATCTCATATTCCACTGGACATGAGAGAAAAAATGACAAAGGTAACATACCTGCTAATCCAATGGATTATAAACAAAGTCATTTACTAGGAACGATTAAAGGCCAGACTGATGATTGTGTATTTAAGTTAGATGCCGAAAGGTATAAATATAATTCACAGGCAGATCTAAACCATATAGAAGATTTTTCATATTATGATTCAGGTTCTATAGATTTCACCTCATTCAATTTCCTAAACCCTACTGGAAGTGACAAAATTGCAAGTGGGAAAGATATAATTGACAGTCAAAATGAAAATATCCGGGAAAGAGTGAGTGCTGATTTTTTGTTAAGCAATTTTGGCTTTATTGAGGATTTAAATTTTAAAGTTTATTTTCAAAAATCCAAATCAAGAAATAAGGGAAGTGAAAGAACAACTATTATTCGTGATCCATCTATTGCTAGCTACGCGATGTATAATCTTAATGCCGCAGATTTAACAGAGAGATCTACCAGAGTTAATGATATTGGATTTGATAATAATCTCTATGGGTTGAGTATTAAAGGCCAAAAAAATATATGGGAAGAATCTCATCCCGTTAACTTACGATCAGGCGTATTTTTTGATACAGAAAGCGGTAATAATATTTTCCGAAGGACTGACTATAATGAGCCTTCAGAGTTTCAAAAAAACTTTAGTAATATGAGCAATGAACTAGTTGAAGTAGATTCTCCTTATTATTTTGATCCATCAAAACTATATCGAGGAGAAATATTTACTGACGCAAATTTCAATTTAGGTAATTTTGAATGCTCAATGGGAATAAGATTTAGCGATTATAAGATTAACCCTGAAAATGATAGTATAATTTTGAGTAACTCAAATACCGCTGCTCGTTCTGACTATAAAAATAACTCTCTAACTAAATCAATTTCTATTGCTCGTTCAAATAACAACTCGGGTTATTGGTTGTCGTATTCTGAGGGAGTGAGAAATCCAACCTTAGAAAACTATGTTGGATTTTTCAATCATGGTACATTCTGGATTATTTCTAATCCTGATTTAAAAGAAGAGATAGCGAATACTTATGAAGTAGGATATTATTTAAACAGAACATTGTTTAGCTTAGACCTCAATATATACAGCACTGATTACGATGGCTTTTTCGAGACGGTAGAAGTGGAGGGACCTGATGGGCAGCCTGCTCAGCAAGTTCAAAACATAAGCGATAGCAAGATTCAAGGGTATGAGGCAGACTTAACATTTTATCTCGGAGATATGTATGAGCCTTTAAGTGGATTCAGTTTAAATGTGAAGATGGTTGGATCTGAAAGTGAGAACAAATTAACAGGAGATGGGCTGGATACCGTAGAACCTAATCAATATATCTACAGTTTAACGTATGATGACAGTGTTGGGAAAATTGGCTTTGATATAAGATTAATAAAGAATTCCAGGAAGAAAAATATATCGAGCTCTTGGGCTTACTTTATACCGCCTGCCTCAAGTGTGGTAGATATATCAGCATATTATAAGATAAGTGAAAAGAGTACCCTAACCTTTGCAGTTCGCAATCTGCTTGATGAAAAATACTGGCTGTGGGCAAATGCAGGCCGAGTAACACATTCTTTCTCAGAAGATGAGGAGCTGGCTGTTATGCCAGGCCGTAATTTCATAATAAGTTACAATCAACTATTTTAAATACCATTAATTAAATAGTACCCCATTAGTCTTATATTGACATTCTTATGCCCTTATGGGGTAGAGGGTAAGCTTACGATAGTTATAAATTTTCAAGCATGAGTGTCGATTATCAAAAAAAATCAGAAAAAATAGCCGAAAAATACAATAAACTAAAAAATAATAATCCTATGGTTCGCGCTCGAGATGCTGCAATGCAGATCGGGATTTCTGAAGGTGAATTGATTGCATCGCGATTATCAAAAAAAATTATACGATTATCTGATTCTCCCGAAGATATTTTGCTGGAGCTAGAATCTTTTGGCGAGGTTATGGCATTGACTAGAAATGAACATGTGGTCCATGAACGTCATGGCATCTATTCAAATGGATCTTTTGGAACACATGGGCAAATGCGTTCGGGAATATTTCTTAACCCAGATATAGATCTTCGTCTTTTTATGAATCACTGGAAATTTTGTTTCTCAGTAATTGAAGAATCGAGCAAAAGAATACTTCGGAGTTTTCAGTTTTTTGATCAGTCAGGAACAGCTATTCATAAAGTCTATGTTCTAAATGATGATAAGCACGAATCCTTTTTAGAATTAACAGATAAGTATAAAAATACTGAGCAGATGAAATATATCGAAACAGTTCCTGAAGATAAAAAAAATCTAATATTGGATGATGGAGATATCGATTGGCAAGAGTTCCGCTTTGCATGGGAAAATCTTAAAGATACGCATGATTTTTTCCCAATGATAAAAAAATTTAAGGTAGAACGTCAGCAAGCTTTCAGGAAGATAGGCCATGACTTTGCCTACTTAGTTGGAAATAATTCTGCTCGCACTGTTCTGAATCTTGCTCGTGATAAAGGGTGTGAGATTATGGTATTTGTTGGCAATAAAGGATGTATTCAAATTCATTCAGGACCTGTTGAAAAACTAGCTCCAGTAGGCGATTGGTTTAATGTCTTAGATCCAAAATTTAATCTCCATTTAAATGAAGAATCAATTGCGACAACATGGGTCACTAAGAAACCTACTGTTGATGGGATTGTTACAGCATTGGAGTTATTTGATGGGGAGGGTGGAATTATTGCTACATTTTTTGGGAAGCGTAAACCAGGTATTCCTGAATTAGATTTATGGCGGCAAATTGTTGCTGAGATTCCAGCCGAAGAAAGCTCTATTAATGGCTAAATTTCTTATATATACAGTTCTCTTTTTATGTTGTTCAAACATTGTTTCGAAAGCACAGCGTGTTGTAGCTGTTGGATCTGGCATAAACGAAATAGTCTATGCTTTAGGAGCAAGCGATAAGTTGGTAGGTAATTGTGTATCGTCAATATATCCTGAGGATGCAAAGACGCTTCCAAAGGTTGGTTATAAAAGAATGCTTCCGTCTGAAGGTATTATATCATTAAAACCAGATTTGGTAATTATGACAGACGAAGCGGGACCGCCATCAGTAGTTAATCAATTGGATCAGCTAAAGATTGATGTAATAAAGTTAAGTGCTAACAGGTCTCTTCAAAATATTTACGATAGTATTTCGGTAATTGCAGAAGCATTAGGTAAAGAGAAAGAATCTTTTGAATTAATACAACATTTAAGTAAGCAGGAAGATGAACTCAAACTAAAAGTAGCAGCTCTTAATGATCAACCAACTGTGCTTTTCATTCTAGGCCATGGCGGAGTCGCCAGAGTCGCTGGTTATGATACTGCAGCAGATTCAATGATTAAACTAGCTGGGGGTCAGAATGTTTTTTCTGAATTCAAGGGCTATAAGCCAGTATCTCCTGAGGAGATTATCAAAATGAATCCTGATTATATTTTAGCCACTAATATGGGGGTTGATCAGCAAGGTGGAATTCAAAAATTTAGCCAGATGAATGGTGTGCGTGATACTCCTGCTGCTCGCAACCAGAATATATTAATCTTTAACTCGCAATATTTACTTGGGTTTGGACCAAGAACCATAACGGCTGCTATCGATCTTAATAGTCATTTTGATAGATGAAAAATCTTCACCTTTATCTAGGTCTCTTTAGCTCTCTCGTTCTAATCATATTGATCTCCTTAAACTTGGGAGCCGTTGATGCGAATTACTTTGATTTTTTTTCATCAGGATTTGAGCGAAATGTTTTGATTAATATACGTCTTCCAAGAATTATTCTTGGTTTAATTGTAGGATTATCTCTAAGTTCTTGTGGAGCTGCAATGCAAGGGCTTTTTAGGAATCCTTTAGCCGATCCTGGTTTAATGGGGATCAGTAGTGGAGCGGCATTTTTAGTTGCAGTTGTCATTGTCTTATTTTCGCATCTATTAGATGGATTTTTAGGCTTATATATTTTGTCTATTGCAGCATTTAGTGGCGCTATATTGTCTGCTTTTATTATCACTCAGATTGCAAAGAGGCATAACAAGATATCAATTGTATATGTTTTGCTTTGTGGGATTGCTATCAACGCAATATCCGGTGCACTTATTGGATTGTTAACATTTTTCAGTTCAGATGATCAGCTAAGAACGTTAACGCTATGGACAATGGGAAGTTTATCAGGGGCACAATGGCCTATGGTGGTTGTTAGTACATCGTTAATATTACCCTGTTTGACTGTCTTAATCAGGTGTTCAGCTGGGTTAAATATAGTGGCATTGGGAGAAGAATCAGCTGTTGCTGCCGGTTTAAATTATGAAAAATTAAAAAGACGTATAATTATCTCTGTTTCGATTGCGATAGGAGCAGCAGTTGCTGTTAGTGGATTTATTGGATTTATTGGTTTGGTTATTCCACATCTGCTGAGACAGTTAATTGGTTCTGACCATAGAAAGCTGATTCCTTGTTCTGCATTAGCAGGAGCTGTCTTATTGATAATCTCAGATTTATTTGCCCGCACAGTTATAGCTCCAGCGGAAATGCCTGTGGGTCTTATTACGGCAACAATAGGAGGTCCAATATTCTTATTCATCTTAATTAAAGAGTTTAGAAGGTAAAAATAAAATGATTGAGATTAATGATCTAAGTTTGCAGCGATCGAATCGATATATATTAAAAAAAATTAATCTTAGGATTCTTGACGGAATTAATGTTGTGATAGGGCCAAACGGTGCAGGGAAAACTACTTTATTAAATGTTATTAGTGGAAATGTATCTGATTTCGAAGGTTCCTTAAAATTTCATGGACGAAATATAAATCATTATCCTGAAAATGAATTGGCAAGGAAGCGTTCGGTTGCATCCCAGTTCTTTGATGTAGCATTTCCATTTTCTTCTAAAGAAATAATAGAGATGGGGCGCTATGCACACAGAGCTGATAGAAAGTCATTAGATAATGAAAAAATTATAGAAGATGTTATGCAGCATCTATCTATTGAGCATCTGTGCGATCAATCTTTCCACACCTTATCCGGCGGTGAAAAGCAACGAGTTCAGTTAGCAAGAGTATTATCTCAGATATGGGATGTGGAATCTGCTTTACTACTCTTAGACGAGCCTACATCAGCTCTAGATTTTTCTCATCAAGTAAGATTATTTGATGTCCTTATTGATAAACAAAAGAAAATGAAATGGTCGATTGTAATGGTTGTTCACGATCTTCAGATAGCATCTCATATTGCAGGAAGTATAATACTTATGAATAAGGGTGAAGTTATTGATTATGGTGATGTAGACAAAGTTTTAACAGCAGACCAATTAACGGATGTTTATCAAACACGAATTAATCGACACGACATGAGAAGTAGCCCATATTTTGAGATTTATACACAGTGATATAGATCCATTTGATTGGATCTTCTTAGATTTTATGGGTATGGGGCGGTTATTCACGTGCAATTGGAGCGAGGGTTAAATCAGAGCCTCTATCAAGCGACCGTGTATGCGTATCCTCGGAATGGGCTAAGTCGATTTTGGTCGTTATTTGGGCTTAATAGAACGCTTTTTTAAGCAGATAACCGCTGAAATGGAAACACTGACGATTGGGATAGCTCAGTATATGCATTTCCCAGTAAAGGAAGATGAAGCGGTGGTCTTTTCAAATTGAGTGGAGGGCTTTGGGTATCGATTGATCGATGCATTTTTCCGGGTGGCTTTTTCGGATACATGTTTGCCCGGGGCTGGCTGTAATGTCAGAAAGCTCAAACCGATCTCCTTTTGGAGTTAATCCGCTTGCATGTGTGCTAAATAGCCTTTTTTTTGAGATTGCATTTAGCGGTTAAACCGTAAGGATACCACCCCTTCATATGAGTGGAATAAATCAGCGTAAAATCGACCATGTCAATTTGGTTGCGACACACGACGAATTAGATCGTGAGCGTGGCTACTTTGATCGTATTCATCTAACGCACCGCGCCTTACCGGAACAGAATTTTGCAGATATTGATCCTTCCATTATGTGGATGGGAAAAAAGCTCTCATTCCCGCTTTTGATCTCTTCAATGACGGGAGGGTCGGACGAGGAGCTAATTCAATTAAATCGGACACTTGCGTGCGCGGCGGAAGCGGAAGGAGTTGCTTTGGCGGTTGGCTCGCAACGTATTATGTTGAATGAGTCGTCAGCGGAAGAGAGTTTTGCACTTCGAGAGTTTGCTCCGACCGCTCTTTTATTAGGGAATGTTGGTGCCGTTCAGTTGAATTATGGTGTTGGTGTGGCTGATTGTCGTGAAATGATGGAGGTATTGGGTGCCGATGGATTATTTTTACATTTAAATCCACTTCAGGAAGCCGTGCAGCCGGAAGGGGACACGAAGTTTATGGGGTTGAGTGATCGGATCGCAGAACTGGTAAAGAAACTCGATCATCCGGTTATTGTGAAAGAAGTGGGTTGTGGGATTTCTGAGTGTGATGCGCGTTTGTTGAAGCAGGCGGGCGTTCGGTATGTCGATGTAGCAGGTACGGGTGGAACGTCCTGGAGTTTAGTTGAGAGCAAGCGTAGTTCGGATGCATCCATTGGAGAGCTTTTTGGCGATTGGGGTATTCCGACACCTGTTGCGTTGCGAATGATGAAGCCGTTCCGATCGGATTTTGATCTGATTGCTTCTGGGGGAATCCGAAATGGGCTAGACATGGCGAAATGCGCTATTTTAGGTGCGTCTTTGAGTGGATTAGCGCGTCCGTTTTTGCAGCCGGGACTGGAGTCGGTCGAGGCGGTGCGAGCCGTAATTCAACGTTTGAAGCGGGAATATATTACAGCGCTATTTTTATTGGGTGTGGAGAGCACGGAGGCATTGATTGGCCGGGAGGAGTTGATTCGCGATGAAGATCGGAATTGATCAATTGCATCTCTACAGTTCGCATTATTATGTGGATTTGAAAACCTTAGCCACTGAGCGCGGTGTAGACGTGGATAAATTTTATCGTGGTATTGGCCAAGAGCAGATGGCGGTACCAGCACCAGATGAAGATGTGGTGACGTTGGGCGCGAATGCAGCCCATGGATTGGCCACTGCGGGTGAGCTAGAGGATGTTGAATTGCTTTTATTTGCTACAGAGAGTGGCATTGATCAATCGAAGGCCGCAGGTGTATTCGTGCATCGATTGTTGGGACTCTCGGAGCGGTGCCGGACTGTTGAGTTGAAGCAAGCGTGTTATAGTGGAACGGCAGCAGTCCAGTTGGCTGTTCAGTATGTAGCTCGACATCCGGAAAAGAAGGCATTAGTTATAACTGCAGATATTGCGCGATATGAACTTAAAAGTCCAGGAGAAGCGACACAGGGATGTGGCGCAGCCGCGTTGATAATTTCTGCTAATCCACGGCTGTTATGTTTGGAAGAAGAGGCCGGATTTTATACGGAAGATGTAATGGATTTTTGGCGTCCAAATTATAGGTCGGAAGCGTTAGTCGATGGAAAATATTCGACGTTAGTTTACATTCGGGCTTTAGAGACATGCTGGAAGCAGTATCAGGCGTTAAGTGGCCGTTCGCTTTCAGACGTTGATTTCTTTTGTTATCATATACCGTTTACAAAAATGGCGGAGAAAGCCCATCGGAAGTTATTTCGATCAGTAGGGGCGTCCGTCAGTGCCTCGGAAATTGAGGCTGCTTTGAAAGATAGTTTAACATATAGTCGTAGACTGGGAAATTGTTACACGGCTTCTATGTATGTAGGATTGGCTTCTTTATTAGAGCAGACGAATAGGGATCTAACGGGTAAGCGGATTGGGTTATTTAGTTATGGTTCTGGGTGCGTGGGTGAGTTTTTCTCAGGGATTGTTCAGCCGGGATATCAATCGATACTACATGGGGCTCCTCATCAAGAAATGTTGCGGGATAGAACGGAACTGAGTTATCAACAATATGAAGATATTTTTAATTATCGCGTGCCGACGGACGGAGGAGTCTATATATTTCCAGAGTACCGTACGGGTCCATATCGCTTAAAAGGGATAAATGGACATAAGCGTGAGTATGAATCATTGGTGGAGAGCGATGAAAGCAGTAGCGCCAGGTAAAATAATTATAAGTGGCGAGCATGCGGTCGTGTATGGAGCTCCTGCCGTGGGCATGGCAGTTGATCGTAATGCGGTTTTCCAATTAAAACCGCAGGCGTCTGATGAAATTTCATTTGACCTGCAGCATGCCGCTACGAGTTCGTTTACTTTGTTGGCTCTGCGTGATTTGAAAAAGCGTGTTGAGAGAAAATACAATCAGTTCCAGCAGGGAGAACTTGGTATTCGGTATGTATTGAGTGCTCCGGCTGACCTGTTTCGATTTGCTTTTATTCATGCTTTAGATGGATTGCATCGTTCATTAGATTCGGGGTTGGCAATGAAGTTGCGTTCTACGATCCCGGTGGGGTGTGGCATGGGATCATCGGCAGCAACAGTGTTAAGTGAAATACGAGCGCTGGGGCACTATTTGCGGGTCGATTTTAAGCCAGACTGGTATTATGAATACAGCTTGGAAGTGGAGCGATTACAGCATGGGCATCCAAGTGGGATTGATTCGTATATAGCGCTTCATGGTGGATGCACCTACTTTAAAGAGGGTGAGGGCCAGAAAATCCCTATGCCTTCGGTTAAAATGTTTTTGGTTGAGACGGGGATTCCAGAAAGTTCAACAGGGGTTTGTGTTGAGTCGGTTCGAAATCAATTTGGTTCAAGTTCTATTTGGAGTGAGTTTGGGGCTGTAACGGAAGAGGTCCGGACACATCTAGAAATGAATGAGCAATCTAAATTATATGAGAGCATTCGGGCGAATCATCGGCTCTTGGATCAGATTGGTGTGGTGCCCGGCCGGGTAGGTCAATTTGTCCGTGAAATCGAATCCCAAGGGGGAGCGGCTAAGATTTGTGGAGCTGGATCGGTTAAAGGAGAAGCTGCGGGAGTTTTAATTGTATTAGCCGATGAGGCGCCCACGGCGCTGTGCGAGCAGTATGGCTATACGGTCTCGCCTTTGCGTGGGGATCCGCTGGGTACGCGATTGGTATAAGCATGAATTCGATTATGGTATCTGCACCAGGAAGTTTAATGCTTTTGGGCGAGCATGCGGTTCTCCATGGATTTCGAAGTGTGGTGTGTGCAATTGATCGGCGTATGCAGATCTCATTGACGCCTCTTCAAGAGCAGGTTTTAGAGATTGAATCAGCCTTGGGTTCATACTCCGCACCTTTGCATGAGTTGAGTGCAGATGATCGATTTCGGTTCATTCTTGCGACGGTTGAGTCGGTTCGAACAAATATAAAAATGGGCATCCGGATTGTGATCCAAGCTGAATTTCATGCGCATGTTGGATTTGGTTCATCGGCTGCGGTTACGGTAGGCTTACATGCTGCATTGACGTGCCATCTTACGGGGCATTTTCCGGAGGAGCGTGAATTATTCCAACTTGCTTTGAATACCGTTCATCGAGTTCAGGGGTGTGGATCCGGAGCGGATGTGGCAGCAGTGGTCTATGGTGGTGCAGTGGGTTATACAACCGATCCCTCGTTTGTTCCGGTTGCATGGGCGCATCCGATTACGGCGGTCTATTGTGGATATAAAAAACCTACCCCAGAGGTGATTGATTGGATTGAAAACCGCTTTAAAAACGATAAAGAACAGCTCCAACTCTTCTATGAACAGATTCATCTTTGTGCAGAAAAAGGATTGAGAGCACTTCTTAAGAAGGATGAAGATACACTGATTCAAACCTTATCGGTACAGCAGCGGGTGATGGAGAAAATGGGGCTGAGTTCTCCTGAGCTAGATGAAATTGTGCGGGCGATGGAAGCTGATCCGAAGGTACAGGGCGTCAAACTGAGTGGATCCGGGCAAGGCGATTGCGTCATAGGGCTGGGGCGACTTTCGGAGTCTATTGGATCGTATGAGATTCATGAATTAGAGGTAGACCCTATCGGGTGTGTGCAGCTGGAAATAGCCGATCCAAAATAGGGGTAAATAGATTGGCGATTAAAACCGCGAATACCATCGCTTCGGTGTAATAGGTTGCGGTTCGAATCCAACCGTTAGCTACTCCTATAATAACACCAAAGAGAATTTTTCCCCGAATGCTTTTGGGGGTTGAATAGGGGTCAGAAAAAAGAAAAAGCATGCTAAAGAGACTGGATGCGGTGATAAGGTTATAAAGTGGATCTAATCCGTATAATCCATTGAAAATCGAGAAGGTAAACACATATGCAAGAACCGTATATCGATTACAGAGGTTCTTCCAACTAAAGAAGAGGATCATGACCAGAAGCAGCAGCGGGAAATTGGAACCCGGGCTGCCGGGAACAATGGTGTAGAAGTCCATCCAATTTCCTTGAATGGGCCCCCAAAGGAGCATGGAGAGATCGAGTTGGGCGCCTTCTGCACGATAAAGCTCTTGAGGCGTAGCGGTGCTGAGTGTGTCGATTGAGGCAACGCCCCATGTGGTGCTTTCGGTGGGAAAGAGCAACATGAGTAGAAGGCGGGCTGCCAACGCACTATTGAGTCGAATGCCGATACGGGGTAATAGTGGTTTAACCATCCAGCTTGCAAATAGAACGCCGATGAGGAGCTGCCAGAAGGGCATCTTGTCAGGTAGACTGCATGTAAGCAGCCCCGCGGCAAAGGCGGAGCCTAATCCATAGGCACGAAGTGGTTTTTTTTGATAAAGAACAAAGGCGGCTTCTGCGAGTGCACCCATTGTCATTAACAGAATTAATTTTCCGATAAAGAGAGGAGCATAATAGATGCTGTAAAAGGTGGCAGTTAGAAGAAGCGTCGAAAGAATAACATAAATTTTATGGGATCCTTTCATATGCTATTGGTCGATCGATTTGTTTTTTTTCTCTAATTCAAGAGCGGCGCGCCGTGCCATGTAGTTAATGTAATTAAGTGCTTTGGCTCCATAACGGGTCGCGCCCGATACCGTATTTACTGCTCGTTTTCCATTGTAAGGGTCGAAAGAGATTTCTTTGATCGGTTTTATAATTGATTCGACTTGGCGGCGGTTTTTTCCATTTTTAATTTTTCGAATATCGGGAAAAGAGGCTGAACGAAGGATAAATCCATCGTCGGTGATATCTACAATGACAACTCCGGTAATGGGTTTAAACGATTCAATTTCTCGATATGCGATGGCTCGAATGGCGTAACCTGTTGAGTCGCAGCCGAGTTGCATGAATTCGATCAGGTCAGAAAAAGGAGCTTGAGGTTCAAGGAGCCGGTGTTGTCGAAAGTTCTCTTCTATAAAATCAGTTACTTCGGCAGATTGGACTGCCATACTTAAGGTACTTATAAGCAATAAGCAGTATAGTATGATGCACGTGTGTATTTTCATTTAATTTATCTATGATCTTTTCGAGGTAGGTGCAAGCTTGAAGAATGAATATTGATTAAGTTTAAGTTAAGAATGGATGCATATAGTGATAAAAAAGCGTGGTGGGGCATTGACGGTTCACTATCCGACAGGTACTTTTCCCGCTGTTTTCATATTTGAATCAACCCGAAAAGGAAAGGCGAACAATGGCAACTAAAGTAGGAATTAACGGTTTTGGACGAATTGGTCGGATGGTATTTCGTGCGGCAGCGACTCGTGATGATATTGAAATTGTAGGTATCAACGATCTCTTGGACGTCGATTATTTAGCTTACATGCTTAAATATGACTCGGTTCATGGACGGTTTGATGGTTCGGTGGAAGTGCAAGATGGTGGTTTGGTTGTAAACGGATCACCGATTCGTATTACAGCGGAAAGAGACCCAGCTAATTTGGCATGGGGAGATGTTAATGCGGAAGTAGTGATTGAGTCTACTGGCTTCTTTCTAACGGATGAAACCGCTCGTAAGCATATTGAAGCGGGTGCGAAGAAAGTAGTTCTTTCAGCTCCCTCGAAAGATGCAACACCGATGTTTGTGTGTGGTGTAAATACAGATGCATATGTAGGACAAGATATT
>MDSV01117565.1_pt1 | contig 17993 bp, 9 predicted proteins | sample 810851 | NCBI WGS metagenome assembly MDSV01 (sample SAMN05326640, study PRJNA326480) | marine metagenome | isolation source: seawater | place: Atlantic Ocean: North East | collected 2012 | reverse complement strand
CGGATCTTTGGCAAGAATGGCATTTTTAAAGCCTGCTGTTTCAAAAGCCACTTGCCAGTCTTCAATCCCTTGCTTCAAATAAGGCACCCATTTTTTTGGTGTGGCTCTATCAATATAATAAACAATAGGTTTCTTGGGCTCTACTAGTTCACCACGATTAAACTTCTCAATATCTTCATCTTTCACTTCCAAACGCCAGCGATCTAAGTAGCGTACTGTTTTGCTTTTTTGTACGTTTAGGCCGTAGTCTGTTTGTCCTCTTGAAAACCAACCTACACGTTGGTCAAAGTAGCGTCTTTTCATTTGCTCTTTTGGCAGTAAAATCATGGAATTGCTTATTTCCAAGCTTATCGATGCAGTGCTCGAATTGGAGGGCGGAGCACTAGAGCTATAGGTTTTTACATGACGTGCTTCCACATTGAGTGGATAACTTTTAAGCGTATTTATAAACGACCTGGATTTGTCCATGCTCGAAATCTTATAGCTTTTCCTTCTCGAAGCTGGAAAGCCAAGTGCCTTCACATCTGTTTCGAAAAGCTTGTTGACCTCAATCACAGTAGAGGTAGAGTCTTTTCCAATAGACTTAATGTCAAATCTGAATAGGATGGGTTCGAAGTTTGAATTGACAACTGCTTCGTGAATGGGCAAGGAGTCGGCTGCTACCACCTCATGAGAAACCACACGAAGTAATACTTTCTTGTTGTCTTTTTCCCAACGCAATACCTGAGTATTTTGTTTTCCACCACCAAAACCGATACCTGAGGCTGTTTTGGCAATTCGTGTAACCATCAGCATTTCTGCTCCAAACAAGGAATCTGGAATTTCATAATAGAATTTGTCGTCAACGGTATGCACGTCAAACAACCCCTTGTCTGTAATTGCTTTTTTAGTAATGACCTTATCATAAGGCTTAACACCGTTCGTATCTTCCTTTTTGGGTTTTGGCTTTTCGATTACGGGTGGCTTTTTCTTTTTAAAAAGTTTGCCAAGCTGTGCCTGTGTGGGAACACTAAACAACACAGCCAAACCAATAAGCAGGAGAGATATTTTTTTCATGATTTTTTATTTAGTATGCTAAAATGTTGAAAATAGTTCAATTACACAACCTAGCCAGATTAGAGTGTGTTATAAGCCCCTAAAGTATTTTAAGGAATTAGCGCAAGCTTACGGTCAGCGTATCATCGGTTTTTTTAACTTCAGCAATTGATTTACCTGTCAATCCTTTGATGGCCTTGTCCCATTTTTTATTGCTAAGCCCTGATTTTTCCTTGAGTGAAGTAAGCGCAACGGGGCTTTCTTTTTTAAGTAAGTCAGCAATGAGTTGTTCCTCTTCCTTAAGTGTTGGCCCTTTTTTCTCTGGACGCATCTGTGGGAAAAACAATACCTCTTGGACAGAACTATTGTTGGTCAACAGCATGGTGAGGCGGTCAATGCCAATACCAATCCCAGATGTCGGGGGCATACCATATTCTAAAGAACGAAGAAAATCTTGGTCAATAAACATAGCTTCGTCATCTCCTTTTTCAGAAAGGGATATTTGGTCCTCAAAACGCTCCCGTTGGTCAATGGGATCGTTTAATTCCGAATAGGCATTGGCCAATTCTCTTCCATTGACCATAAGCTCAAAGCGCTCTGTTAAACCCGGTTTGCTACGGTGTGCTTTGGTCAGTGGACTCATTTCTATTGGATAGTCCGTAATAAACGTCGGTTGGATATAATGATGCTCGCAACATTCCCCAAAAAGTTGATCAATAAGCTTTCCTTTGCCCATTGTTTCGTCTACTTCTAGATCCAGTTTTATTGCTGTTTCACGCAATGCATTTTCATCCATTTCCGAAACATCAATACCTGTGTGCTCTTGAATGGCATCTAAAATTGGCACTCGTGGATAGGGCGCTTTAAAGTTTATGGTATTTTCTCCAACTGTTACGGCAGCTAGGCCATTTGCTGCAACGGCCACTTTTTCAAGCAGCGCTTCGGTTGTTTCCATCATCCAGTGGTAATCCTTGTAGGCCACATAGAGTTCCATTACCGTAAATTCAGGGTTGTGGGTTTTGTCCATCCCTTCATTTCTAAAATCTTTAGCAAACTCATATACCCCATCAAACCCACCTACGATCAATCGTTTTAGGTACAACTCATTTGCAATACGTAAATATAGCGGGATGTTTAATGCGTTGTGATGTGTCACAAACGGACGTGCGGCTGCACCCCCGGGAATGGGTTGTAATATAGGTGTTTCAACTTCGAGGTAACCACGGTCGTTAAAAAAGGAACGAATGGTATTGGTAATCTTGGTACGTTTTACAAAAGCATCTCTCACCTGCGGATTTACAATCAGATCCACATAGCGTTGACGGTAGCGTTGTTCAGGATCTGTAAATGCGTCATAGGTATTGCCTTCAGCATCTATTTTAGGAAGTGGCAAAGGACGTAGTGATTTGCTCAACACTAGCAGTTGGTGCACCTCAATGGTTTTTTCCCCTACTTGGGTAGTAAACATAGTCCCTTCAATTCCTATGATATCTCCAATATCAAGGAGTTTTTTATAAATTTCGTTGTACTGGGTTTTATCTTCATTTGGACATAAGATATCTCTGTTAAAGTAGAGCTGTACCCTGCCTGTAGCATCTTGAAGCTCGGCAAAACTTGCTTTTCCTTGCACACGCCTTGACATAAGCCTTCCGGCCATGCGTACATGTTGCCCTTGTTCAAATTTTTCACTTACCGTTGTGGCGTAGTGCGAAACGTCAAAAGCAGCCGCTGGATAAGGGTCAATCCCCAACTCACGAAGTTTTGCTAATTTCTCTCTACGGACAAGTTCTTGTTCTGATAGCTCCTGCATCCCAAATTTTTCTATGGCAAAGATAACCAATGTGTATGAGTTATTTAGATATTACGAATTTGTATCTTTGAAGTACCATGAGTTTATTTAGAGTCCTACTTGCAATCCTATTTCCCCCACTTGCCGTTTTGGATAGAGGCTGTGGTTCTATTGTTATTGTTTTTTTACTCACCCTTTGCGCATGGGTGCCTGGTGTTATTGGCGCACTCATCATTATTAACCGACCGTTCGATTATGAGCCCTAAACCAAAGGTGCAAGTCCGTCAATTGGGATTGGTTAATTATGAGGCAGCAACTGCCTTACAACAGCAATTATTTCAGCAAACCATTGATCAAAAAATCCACAACCGTCGAAACCCAGACGACCAAACCCCAACCCAACACTACTTACTTTTTCTTGAGCATCCGCCCGTCTATACAATTGGTAAAAGCGGAGATAAAAATAACTTGTTGGTTAACAATACCACCTTGCAAGAAAAAGGTGCAAGCTTTTTCAAAACCAACCGTGGAGGCGATATAACTTTTCACGGCCCCGGACAGTTAGTGGGCTATCCAATTTTGGATTTGGATTGTTTTTTCACAGATATTCATAAGTATCTACGCTTTTTAGAAGAATGCATCATTGCTATCCTTGCTGATTATGATATCAAAGCCAGTAGGAATAAGGGTCAAACGGGTGTTTGGATAGACGTTAACGGGACCAATCCCCGTAAGATTTGCGCTATGGGTATTCGCACCAGCCGTTGGGTAACGATGCACGGGTTTGCCCTAAATGTTAATACCGATTTGTCTTTTTTCGATTATATCATTCCCTGTGGTATAGCCGATAAGTCCATTACTTCAATAGAAAAGGAATTGGGTGCAGCTATTGATATACAAGAAGTCATAAAAAAATTTAAGAAGCACTTTTCCAGAATTTTTGAGACCGATATGGCCTAGGGTATTTTGTAGAAGCGCAGCTCTTGCCTATTGTTTTGTGCTGCCAAATAAACCGAAGACCCTGGAACTGCTTGACCAAGCATCGCCCATTTACGACCTATTACAGGAAAGCTGTCAAGTAGTTTAGCATCTCGATCAAATATATAAACCTTGTCGGATTGATTGTCCCAAATAATTATATAAGTTCTGTTATTGACTACTTGAATTTGAGGAGGTGCATAAACTCCAAAATCCAATTCCACTAACTGATTGTTGATGGTTACTTTGTTTTCAGTCAGCGTTACCAGCGTATTCCTATTTGCAGCCATGGTATATCGTGTTTCAAAGGGTAATGCTCTTTTGGTAAGTTTTCCTGTGGTGCTTATTTGAACGAGCCTGTTCTTATCGTCAATGCTTACAAAACCACTTTGATAAGGATAGATATTTTGGATTAACTTGATTTCTGTTGGTATTTTTATACGTGTTTTTCCGGTGCGGTGTAGCAGCTCTCCTTTTCCTGATTTTTGCACAAGGGCAATATAGTCTCGGTTGCCAATGCGGATATGTTTTGCAGGGTATTTCAGTGCGCTAATGAGTTTAGTTTTGCGCCAACCGCTAACTTTTTTCATGCTTCTGTCATACATACTCAGTGTGTTGCCGCTACTTAATAGTAGGCGGTAGTTGCGTTGCTTGTCGTAGTCAAACACCGACAGAGTGCTAGAAGAGCGCATCCCTTTTTTGCTGTAACCCTGAACTACATTGCCGTTGCGATCCAAAACTTGAAAGCTTTTATCTGTTGTAAAGGCCAGTTGAAGTCGTTTGTTACGGAATAAATCTACTTGGGTTACGGGCCCTAAAATGAAACCTTCGAGTTGTTTTTTCCAAATAATTCCGCCGTTAGAATCTAACAAGTAGAGTTGGTTTTCCTCGTCTTGCATTACCCATTCCAAGGCCTGCGTTTTGTGGTTATGCACAGCATAGGGTCCCCAAATTACAGGTGAGTCAAAAGTTGTGGTGCCTGCCAGTTCAACGGCTTGCGCTTTCTTGCCCTCATCATTGGGTTTCTGTAGGCTTAATGCCACATAAAATACCTCGCCTTCCACCGTTCCTACATAGTCTGCCTGCCTAAATGAACCAAGGGCTACCTTGCTCATTGTCGGCACTATTTTTTTTACTTGTGTTTCAAAATGGGCTGGAGCAGACCACCCCCAGAAACTACTGCGGCTAGGCAATGTTTTAACATAGTTTTTAAAGCGTTCGTCTTGTGCTAAAACGTCGTCTTTGTTTAGTGCGTAAATCACTGATTCTAGTGTTGTCTTAGAAGTTCCCAAATAGAGATGTTCGTTTATAAGTGTAGCAAAAGCATAAGTATTTTGTTTAAGTATTGGTGGTAGCAGATTAGTGATGGTATTTTCATCGGAAAAGGCATAGAGTATTTGATTTTCCGTAGTGAATTGTGCCTTGGACTTCTTTACCAAGGTTTGCTTGATTGCATCGTCTGTTTTGTTTGTTTTTATCAATACCACGGTTTCATTCCCGATTTTCAGTTGGGCAAGTTGTGTGGCATCTAACAGCAGCGAATCCAAGACAGTTTCGGGTAGATTGTGTACCGCCTTAAAACGTAGAGAAGCTTTTTTGTAGGTGTCTAAATCAAAACTAAAAGCTTGAACCGTGTTGGTATTACTTGGCATATGTACTGCCAAATCGTGTAAGACACTTTCTTGGTTTTTTAGAAAAGATAGTCTAGAGGCACCGCTGGAATCCATTACGCCATAGGCTTGCATATAAACGCCGTTGCTGTTTACCGTTGGTACAATTGCGGTCCACTTGCTCCATTGCGACCATAGCAAAGGGCTATTGTCTTTAAAAAGTGTATCGGAATAAGGCGAAATGTCTTGTGAAATAAAAAAGGCGTGGTCTTCTGTGGCATTGTCATAAAGCTGTTTGAGTTCTAAATAAGTGCTATTAGTTGTTGACCTAAGCCTTATGCTGCTTTCCAACAGCAACTTGCTAGGCGAGCTAAAGTGCAGGCTATCCCAATTGGCGTAGTAAGTTGGCGGATTGGCATTTCTTTTGAAAAGCTGTGTTTTGTTATATCTGAGTGTATCCACGGCAACTGAGTCGCTGTAAACGGGTTTTTGATTGGTTATCAACAGCGGAACAAGCTGACCTTTCCCTTCACGATGGAAGCTCAATTGCCCTGTGGTGTTGGGCGCTATCTGGTTTAATTCTTTAAATAACTCGGGCAATAGTGTTGCTGCTGCCATGGCGGCTTCATGTTGGTTGCTATAATCATGCAGTGAATTAAAAGAACTGCTTTTCAAGACTACCACAGCATTGTTTGGTAAATAATCGAGTAGGGATACTGTTGTTTTTTGTTTGGATTGACAACCAATCACAATAATAAAGGTAGTAAGGAGCAACAATCGATACATAGTACAAATTTATAAATCTAAAGAGAGTTGTTTTGGCAATAACGTAAAAGTTTTACGGTGTATGTCAACAGCCCCATGCGTTCGGATTCCATTGCGGTGTTTGGTGGTTGGGTAGCCTTTATTTGTGTCCCAGCCGTAGTGCGGATGCTTTTGGTGGTATTCAAGCATTAGGTCGTCTCTAGTGGTTTTCGCCAATATGGAAGCTGCGGCTATGTTGAGGTATTTGCCATCGCCCCCGATGATGCAGTGGTGTGGAATGTCTTGATAGGCCTTGAATTTATTGCCATCAACTATGATGGTTTCGGGAACACACTTCATAGAGGCTATGGCACGCTGCATGGCCTCTATGGAAGCGTTTAGTATGTTGATTTCGTCAATTCTTTGTGACGATACGTGTGCAATGCCATAGGCCAGTGCCACGTTTTTGATTTCATCTCTAATGACATGCCTTTGTTTTGAGGTGAGCTTTTTGGAGTCGTTTAGTAGGGGGTGGGTGTAGAATGCGGGCAGGATTACAGCAGCTGCGGTCACGGGGCCTGCCAAACACCCTCGCCCGGCTTCATCAGTACCACATTCTAGGGTTTGGGTAAGCTGTGTTTGCATAGTAGGTACTAAAATACAAAACCGTTTGATTTGATCGAGAGATATTTACGATCAGTATTTTTATTGATCAAATTATGAAAGTAATTGTAAATGAATCTTAGAAAAACAAACAGTATAATCTTAAAATAGGCCTTTTAGTAAAAACTCAATTTAAGTCTGCTTAAAAAAGCATTAAGTGCTTTTATCCTCTTCTTAATGAAACACCTACCTTTACCAAAATTATATAGGGTGCTACAAAAGCTACTTTTTTTATTTTTTTCAGCTGGTGTTTTGGCACAAGACATACCCCCGCCGACAAGTTCACTGTTGCCCAAAAGCCTCAACGATAAAAAAGCCACAGAAAATCCATTTAGTACAAAGGTATTAGATTCCTTGTCAGAAAAATCATTGGACGACGAAATCAGTATTGCCAATTACTTTATTATCAGCCAGGCTCGGGATACAGTACACGTAGACACTACTCTAACTATAGCTAAATACTACAAGTTCAATAGCCAGCGTAGAGATAATTTTGCCCACTTGACTTTAAATAATTCGGGTCAAGCACTAAACCCTTTGTCCTTAGAAGCTTGGTACAATGAAACCGCACCAGCTGTTGGCTTTAAGGCCAAAGAGAGTCAAAGATTTATGCCACACCAATTTGGCTATTATCACGTGCCTACTCCACTGTCCGAGATATTTTTCAAAACAACACAATCGCAGGGGCAATCAACGGACGTACTTATCAGTGCTAATATTCACCCAAGACTAAACTATGCTATTGGTTATCGCGGACACCGATCTTTGGGAAAATACCAACATCAAATATCTGGACGTAAGCAGTTGCGCTTTAGCACACGCTATGAAAATCCTGATGGACGCTATCGCCTTAGATTACAAATCATGAATCAAAAAATTTCCCAACAAGAAAACGGTGGACTGGATGAAGCTTCCATTCAAGATTTTGAGTCAGGAAACGACGAATTTTTCGACAGAGAACGCCTAGCAGTGAACTATGAAAATGCCATTAACAACTTTATCGGAAAACGTTATTTATTAGAACAAGACTATTTGCTAATTCGCTCAAATGACTCACTTCAGGCCCCACGTTTGCGCCTCGGATACCGTATGCAAAGTGATATTCAAGATAATCGCTTTAGTCAAGACCAAGCCTATAGCGGATATGGTAATTTGGCAGCTGGATTTTCTAAGCCCTATGACCATATTTATTACAGCCTTCGTCAATTTGATGCCTATACCATACTTACAAGCCCTTCTATAGGTTGGTTTTCGGGTCATATTCGCCACCATAAATATAGCTATAGGGAAGAAGAACAAGTGGTCAATCCTTCCATAAATGAGGACGCTTACTCTGTGGGTGGGGAATGGCGCAAGCAATTTGGCAGCTTGGATTTCCGTGCTTCAGCCGAATTTGGCATAAGTGGTGATCGCATTGGGAACTACCTCTTTGGAGAAATAAGACAACCATTGTTTTCGTCTTTTTCTTTAAAGGCTGGCTTGCGTTGGCAACAACAACACCCAGGTTTTGTTTTTGAGCAATTCACCAGTAGCTACGCCGACTACCAATGGAAAAATACGCCTGAAATGGAACTGCGTACCGCAATCTTTGTGCAACTCTCGCATCCAGATTTCGGCAAACTTTCACTTACCACTACCAATATCAATAACTACGCTTATTTCTTGCAGCCGGATGCTGCTTCACTTGCCGTAACTCCCATGCAGTTGACTACTGGTATCAACTTATTTCAACTTGATTTGGAAACTGGTGTAAAATTGGGAGTATTCAATATGGATATGAAACTACGTGGACAACAGTTGAGCGATAACAAAGAATTGATGCCGATGCCTAATTTTATAGGACGTACGGCCTTATATTATGAAGATCACTGGTTTGAAAATGCCTTATTTTTAAATTTGGGTGTCAGTGCACGTTATTTTTCTTCATATCGAATGCGTGCTTACCATCCCTTACTCTCCGATTTTGTGGTGCAGCGGCACCTAGAAATGGAAGGCTATCCCATTGTGAATGCATATTTTAATATGAAAATCAGACAGACACGTTTGTTCTTTGTATTTGAGCATATAAACGCTAACCGAAAAGCCGCAAATTATTACGCAGCACCCAGTTATCCCTATCGAGATAGACTATTTCGTTTTGGATTGGTATGGAACTTTTTCCAGTAATCTAGGCGCTTGGTAAGTCACCACCCTCTTTAATAGGTAGTTTTGATGATCCCATTAAAAAGACATCTACATGATGAGCAGCCTCACGACCTTCTGAAATTGCCCAAACAATTAGCGATTGTCCACGACGCATATCACCAGCAGTGAAAATGTGGGGCACGTTTGTTTGGTATTTTTCATTTCCTTTTACATTGGTGCGTTCGTCTTGATCAAGACCCAAACGTTCAGCAAGTGTTGGTTCAGGACCTGTAAAGCCTAGTGCTAACAATGCTAACTCACATGGCCATTCCTTTTCAGAGTTAGCCTCTTCTATGAGCTGTGGCCTTCCGCCATCTTCTGATTTCTCCCAACATACATTCACGGTTTTAAGCCCTTTTAAATGTCCTTTGTCATCAGCAATAAATTCTTTAGTCATGATGCTCCACTCACGATGAATACCTTCTTCATGTGAGGAAGTGGTCTTAAGCTTAAAGGGCCAAAATGGCCAAGGGTGATCTTCGGTACGTGTTTCAGCGGGCTTAGGCATAATCTCAAAGTTTGTTACGCTAGTCGCTCCCTGTCTGTTTGAGGTTCCAATACAATCTGAGCCCGTATCTCCACCCCCAATAACAATTACATTTTTGTTGCCAGCGTGTAGGGCATCGTCTACTTCTGTAAGACCGTCTACCCAACGGTTACTCTTAGGTAAGAAGTCCATGGCTTGAACTACTCCAGGAAGATCAGCCCCAGGTATGGGCAGCCTTCTGCGAATGGTAGCACCCCCACAAAGTAAAATAGCATCAAAAGCTTCTAGATCGGTAACAGGCATATTTTTTCCAACTTCAACCCCCATTTTAAACAGGATTCCTTCTTCTTTCAAAATAGCTAAACGTCTGTCAATGATATTTTTTTCCATCTTAAAATCTGGGATACCATATCGAAGTAATCCTCCTACTTTTTCGTCGCGCTCAAATACAGTTATCGTATGTCCGGCACGGTTGAGTTGTTGGGCTGCAGCAAGGCCTGCAGGGCCTGAGCCAATAACGGCAACGGTTTTTCCCGTGCGGCTTTCCGGTGGAACAGCTTTGATCCATCCTTCTTTAAATCCACGCTCAACAATATATTTTTCAATCATTTCGATAGAAACAGGTGGATTGATGATGCCTAACACACAGGCTGCTTCACACGGAGCAGGACAGAGCCTTCCTGTAAACTCAGGGAAGTTGTTGGTTGTGTGTAAAATACGAAGGGCTTTTTCCCATTCGTTGCGGTATACAGCATCATTAAAATCGGGAATCATATTACCCAACGGACAACCACTGTGGCAAAATGGGACACCGCAGTCCATACAGCGTGACCCTTGTTCTTGTAGCGTTTCTTGACTTGGGGTTACTGTGAACTCTTTATAATTTTTGACGCGGTCTTGAACAGCTATATTCTGTTCGTTTATGCGCTCGTACTCCATAAATCCTCTTAATTTTCCCATAAATTATGCTTTTTCTTCTTGCGCCATGCGTTCAAGAGCTGCTTTATAATCGGTAGGCATGATCTTGATAAAGTGCTTTTGTGTTGTTTTCCAATTTTTTAGTAATTCAGCTCCTAGTGGGCTCCCCGTGTAGTTGATGTGATTTTGAATTAAAGTTTCAACGTCATTTATGTCTGTATCACTTAAGTCTTCTAACCCGATCATTTCCATGTTGAAGTTACGGTCGTCAAAAATACCATCTTTAGCATAAATATAAGCAATACCTCCGCTCATGCCGGCAGCAAAATTACGCCCAATTTTACCCAAGATAACAACTTTTCCTCCAGTCATATATTCACACCCATGATCACCTATACCTTCAACTACAGCAATTGCTCCAGAATTTCGAACGCAAAAACGCTCTCCGGCAATTCCGTTGATGTATGCCTCACCTGCCGTTGCTCCGTACAAGCAAACATTTCCTGTAATGATATTTTCTTCAGGTTTAAAAGTTGCTGTTTTAGGTACTTTTGCTACTAACCTAGCACCGGATAACCCTTTTCCAAAATAGTCATTTGCATTTCCAGTTACTTCCATATGAAGCCCTTTAGTTGCAAAGCAACCAAAACTCTGACCAGCAGCACCTGTAAACAACAACTTTAACGTATCTGGAGGAAGTCCATCTCTTCCGTGTGCTTTAGAAATTTCATTACTCAAAAGTGCACCAACACTTCGGTCTGTATTCTTAATATTAAATGACAGTAATTGTGCTTCTTTTTTGATAATGGCTTTTTGTGCTTTTGAAACAATGTCAACGTCAAGTACGTTTTCTAGTCCATGGTCTTGTTTACTCATGTTACGTACTGGTACTTTATCTCCAACTTGAGGTTTATATAATATGGCAGATAAATCAATACCTTGTGCTTTGTAGTGCTCAATAGCATTATTCATGTTAAGTTTTTGGGTTTGCCCAACCATTTCGTCGACGGTTTTAAACCCAAGTTCTGCCATAATATTACGTAGTTCCTCAGCAACGAAATGCATAAAGTTAATAACATGCTCTGGCTTTCCTTTAAAGTTTTTGCGCAATTCAGGGTCTTGTGTAGCTATACCCACCGGACAGGTGTTGAGGTGACATGCACGCATCATGATGCAACCAGACGCTACAAGTGGGGCAGTGGAGAAACCGAATTCTTCTGCACCAAGTAAACAAGCAATGGCAACATCACGACCTGTTTTCATTTGCCCATCACATTCCATAACAACACGACCTCTAAGGTTATTCATAACTAGTGTTTGTTGGGCTTCAGCTACACCTAATTCCCAAGGCAACCCGCAGTGTTTAAGTGATGTGAGTGGTGATGCTCCAGTTCCGCCGTCAAAACCTGCAATCAAAATTACATCAGCTTTTGCTTTAGCAACACCTGCAGCAATTGTTCCAACACCAACTTCAGAAACAAGCTTAACATTAATGCGTGCTTCTCTGTTGGCATTTTTTAGATCATAAATCAATTGTGCAAGATCTTCAATGGAATAAATATCGTGGTGGGGTGGTGGTGAAATCAACCCAACATATGGAGTCGAATTTCGTACAGATGCAATGTAAGGGTTTACTTTAGGCCCTGGAAGCTGCCCACCTTCTCCAGGTTTTGCCCCTTGCGCCATCTTAATTTGTATTTCACGTGCGTTTGTCAAGTAGTGTGAAGACACACCGAATCGCCCTGAGGCAACTTGTTTGATGGCAGAATTGCGCCATTCTCCGTCTTCATCACGGGTAAATCGCCTTGGGTCTTCGCCACCTTCTCCAGAATTACTCTTCCCTCCAATACGATTCATGGCTTTAGCTAAGTTTTCGTGAGCTTCTTCACTAATAGACCCTAAGGACATTGCTCCTGTTTTAAAACGCTTAACAATACTAGTCCAGGGCTCTACTTCAGCAATTGGAATTGGATCCAAATCGACGAATTCAAACATGCCACGCAGTGTCATAAGTTGCTTGCTTTGGTCGTTAACAAGTTTGGAGTACTCTTCATATGTATTATAGCTACCCTTGCTTGTAGCCAATTGTAATTTGGCAATACTCGCTGGATTAAGCATATGAGCTTCCCCATTACGGCGCCAACGATAGCTTCCCCCAATTTCTAAATCAATTCCTTCTCCAGCAGTTTTTTCACCAAAAGCAACTTCGTGACGCCTTGCAATTTCTTGCTCAACCTCTTTAAGTCCGATTCCTTCAATTCGGGTAGCAGTATTACAGAAATAGGTATCGACAAACTTCTTGCTTAGTCCAAGTGCTTCAAATATTTGCGCACCCCTGTAAGAGTGTAATGTTGAAATACCAATCTTGTTCATAATTTTTACAAGACCCTTTGCAATGGCTTTATTGAAATTTCCTATGGCATTTTCAGATGATAATCCTTTAATAGCACCTTTTTTAACCTGGAATTCAATAATTTCGTTAACCATGTATGGATTGATGGCACTTGCCCCGTACCCAAATAAAGAGGCAAAGTGATGTGGTTCCCGTGGTTCTGCAGATTCAATGATAATACCAAACTTAGAGCGTAATTGATGCTTCATCATGCCATGGTGTACAAACGAGCAAGCCAGTAGGATTGGAATGGGGGCTTTGTCTTTGCTAATGCCACGATCTGTTAGTATGATAATGTTTGCACCATCTTCAATTTCTTTTTTTACTTTTTTTAATAAGTCTTTTAGTGCGCGTTCCAAACCATTATTTCCTTCTTTAGCACTATAAAGTGCATTAACTGATTTGGACTTAAAATCATCGTGTTCAATAAACTTGATTTTGTCAAGATCTTCGTTGGAAATTATTGGATTTTGAATGCGTAGTTTTTTTGCATGTTGGGCTGTAACGTCAAAAATATTTGTATCACTTCCTACGGACATAGAAGTGTCTGTCACAATTTCTTCACGTATTCCATCAAGTGGTGGGTTAGTAACTTGGGCAAATAATTGTTTGAAGTAGTTATACAACAGCTGAGGTTTATTTGACAACACGGCAAGCGGTGTATCTGTTCCCATAGAGCCAATGGCTTCTTTGCCTAAAGTGCTCATTGGTGTGATCAAGGTTTTAATATCTTCCTCTGTGTAGCCAAATGCTTGTAACCTTTTGATAAAAGACTCCTTTTCAATGAGCGTTTTATTTCCAGTGTATGGAATGTCTTTTAGGTGAAGTAAATTTTGATTTAGCCAATCTCCATATGGACGTTTGGATGAAATTTTTTCCTTGATCTCATGATCTTCAACGATGCGTCCTTCTTCCATATCAACTAAAAACATTCTTCCAGGCTCGAGGCGTCCATGGAGAGAAACATTGGCAGGGTCAATTTGAATAACGCCAGTTTCAGAAGACATTACTACATATCCATCTTTGGTTACTGTGTACCTGGAGGGTCTTAGCCCATTTCTATCTAATATTGCGCCAATGTATTTACCATCAGTAAAAGGAACACTTGCAGGTCCGTCCCAAGGCTCCATAATACAAGAATTAAATCCATAAAAATCTTTTTTGCTGGAACTCATTGATTGATGTTTTTCCCAAGCTTCTGGAACGAGCATCATCATTACTTCAGGAAGGGAGCGCTCTGAGTGTGTCAACAACTCAACGACCATATCCATAGACGAGGAGTCGGATTTACCTGGAAGTACGATAGGCGTAATATGTGACATATTATCACCAAAAGATTCGTTTTCAAAAAGTTCCTCACGGGCTTTCATTCGCATTACATTACCACGATATGTATTTATTTCTCCATTGTGGCACATGTAACGAAATGGTTGTGCCAGATCCCATGTTGGAAATGTATTGGTGGAAAAGCGTTGATGTACTAATGCTAAGCGAGTTACAACTCTGGTATCCTTGAGATCTAAATAAAAGGATTTTATATCTTCCGGAAGTAAAAGACCTTTGTAAATAACGGTTCTTGTACTGAAACTGGGCAAATAAAAATATGAGCATTGAGACATCTTGCTACAATAAATTCGATGTTCTGCACGCTTTCTGGCAATAAAAGTTTTTCTATTCAATTCGTCTTCAGACAATTTTCCTGAATCCACATCTACAAAAATCTGTTTAATGTTCGGAAGTGTTTTGGATGCTATTTTACCAACTACATCGTAATTAGTTGGAACATGTCGCCATCCAATTATGTTTAAGTTCTGTCTTGCTAATTCTTCTTCAAAAATCTTAATACAATGTTTTCTTTGATTTAATTTTTGTGGCAAAAAAACCATGCCTAAAGCATAGGATTTTGGACTAGGGATTTCGAAAGGAAGAACTGCCTTTAGATATTCGTGAGGAATATCGATCATTATACCGGCTCCATCACCTGTTTTTCCATCTGAACTAACTGCACCCCGATGCTCTAGTTTACACAATATATCCAGAGCTTTTCCAATAATATCATTGGTTCGTTCACCCTTAAGACTGCAAATAAAACCTGCACCACAATTGTCGTGCTCGTTTTCTGGATGGTATAAACCTTGTTGGTTTGGTAGCATAAATCAATTTTTCGCAAATATAACAGCTAGCTTTAGTTTTAGTAAAAACGAGCTAAACTAATCTCGGCGTAATACAACATTCATAAAATTTAACTCAAAAATTATGAAATAACAAAAATATACACATCAAAATTAGTATTACTTGAATACAAATAATTAGTAATTCTTAATCCCTAACTTTATTGGTTACCAAGTTATATATCATAGCCCTTAAACAAATATACCCTATTTATTTATTGGGATAAAATCAATAAATGTATATTTTACTTTTTTATGTTTTCCTAAGTTGTAATACTTTCTTTTAGCTGTTTTTTTTGCGCACATACATTCTTATATTTGTTTTCTACCAAATTCGAAACAAAATTATATGGAAACCCTAATAATTGTTGTGTTTTTTTTGGGCTACTTGGCCATAACCCTTGAGCATAATTTAAAAATTGACAAACTCATACCTGCACTTGCCATGATGGCAATTCTATGGGCATTGATTTCGCTGACGCACTTACCTGTTTTTGAAATAGATACTCTTACTAGGAGTTTGCACGAAAAGCATATTGAAGAGATTTTATTGCATCACTTAGGCAAAACAGCTGAAATCTTAGTTTTTTTGCTAGGCGCAATGACCATCGTTGAAATCATTGATTATTTTGACGGATTTGCAACAATAAAAGGGTTTATTCGCACAAATATTAAGGTCAAACTACTCTGGATATTTTCCATTTTAGCTTTTATTCTTTCTGCCATTATTGACAACCTTACAGCAACTATTGTCCTTATTACTATATTACAAAAAGTGATTCATGATCGCAATACACGACTTTGGTTTGCAGGGCTTATAATTGTTGCTGCTAACGCTGGTGGAGCATGGTCTCCAATTGGCGATGTTACCACAACGATGCTTTGGATTGGTAATAAAGTAACTACGCCAGAATTGATTAAATACCTTTTCATTCCTTCAGTAGTTTGTATGGTGGTTCCTACACTTATTGCCAGTCGATACAAAGCATTTAAAGGTTCCATAGATAATAAAAATTTGATTGAAACAAAAAAATCAATTTTTGGATCTAAAATGCTTTACATAGGATTAGGATCTATTTTATTTGTTCCATTTTTTAAATGGGTTACACACTTACCACCTTATGTAGGCATGATGTTGTCTTTGTCAGTTGTATCTGCGTTTGCTGAATTTTATAGCAGCACCAAGTTCTCCTTAACAAGTATTGATGAGACGGGTTATGATGACAGCATTCACAGTCCTGTTCATTCGGCATTGGCAAAAATAGAATTACCTAGTATTTTGTTTTTTCTCGGAATATTGATGGCCGTGGGTGCTTTGGAGTCTTTGGGTCTTTTGTTCAATTTTGCTGGTGAACTTACCGAAGCTATTCCAAATATGGATATTGTGATTTCAATGTTTGGAACAATTTCTGCCGTAATTGACAATGTGCCCCTCGTAGCTGCCAGTATGGGTATGTTTTCTCAAGGACCTGATGATCCGATTTGGCATGCCATTGCTTTTGCTGCAGGAACTGGTGGTAGTATGTTGGTTTTTGGTTCTGCCGCTGGTGTTGTTGCCATGGGTATGGAAAAAATTAACTTTTTCTGGTACTTTAAAAAGATTTCTTTTCTCGCATTTATTGGTTTTTTGTCAGGTTACTTTACCTTCATGCTGATGCGTGACTTTATTTTTGTCTAGTGGATTATGCTTCCGCAATACAATGGCTATATGCAAAACTTCCCATGTATCAACGGGTTGGAAAAGCTGCTCTTAACGCCAACTTAGATGGCATAACCAAGCTTATTAGACACTTTGGTTATCCCGATCAAAAATTTAAAAGCATACATATTGCAGGCACTAATGGTAAGGGTTCTTCTGCACATATGCTTGCATCAATCTTGCAGGAGGCAGGGTATAAAGTAGGTTTGTATACCTCTCCTCACCTCAAAGATTTCTCAGAGCGCATTCGCATCAATGGCGTTTCCATCGAGCAAGATTATATACTTGATTTTGTTGTTTCACACCGAACATATTTAGAGCAACAAGACTTTTCTTTTTTTGAAATGACAGTTGGCCTTGCCTTTGATTATTTTGCTAATAAACAAGTAGATGTGGCAGTTATTGAAGTAGGTTTGGGTGGACGCCTAGATGCTACCAACATCATCAAACCAGAGGCCTGTCTTATCACCAACATAGCGATAGACCACCAACAGTTTTTGGGTACGACAAAATCCGCCATCGCCAAGGAGAAGGCAGGTATCATAAAACCCAACACGCCTGTTGTTTTGGGTGCCGATGACAAGGAAATCTTTGCAGTTTTTGAAGCAATAGCAACACCATTAGATGCACCGCTATATGTTGCAGAAGAACATACGTATGTTACTGATTTACTTGGAGATTATCAGCAAAAAAATATCAATGGAGTGGTTTCCTTGCTTAAAAAGCTATCTTCTTTTACGGTCTCAGATGATCATATTAATAATGGTTTACAACAAGTTTGCAAAAATACAGGTATTCGCGGCCGATGGGAAATCTTAGGAAACAAACCCACTGTAATAGCTGATGTGGCTCATAACAAATCTGGATTGAAAGTTGTATTAAATCAACTCACTTCACTTGAATACAATAACCTTCACATTATTTTTGGGATGGTAAACGACAAGGATGTAGAAAACTTAATGACTCTTTTACCTAAAGATGCGATATATTATTTGTGTGCAGCAGCAGTTCCCAGAGCCTTAAATGTGTCTATTTTGTCTTTATATTTTGGTAATCACAATTACATATTTACGTCCTATGAAAGTGTAAAACACGCCTATGATGCAGCTTTGAATTGTGCAAAATCTGATGATGTTATTTTTATAGGTGGCAGCCTATTTGTGGTTTCAGAAATATTACCCTAAAAAAATAAAAATGAACTTGGTTTGGTACACATGTTATTTTATATATTTGTAGCCCTTCGGGCGCTTAGCTCAGTTGGTTCAGAGCACCTCGTTTACACCGAGGGGGTCGGGGGTTCGAATCCCTCAGCGCCCACATTTT
>MDSV01059671.1_pt1 | contig 17994 bp, 10 predicted proteins | sample 810851 | NCBI WGS metagenome assembly MDSV01 (sample SAMN05326640, study PRJNA326480) | marine metagenome | isolation source: seawater | place: Atlantic Ocean: North East | collected 2012 | reverse complement strand
GCTAAATCTCCATTTTTCAGTATGGAGAAAGATAAGAATCCTGATGAGATGGTATTCGATTGAGTCCCTGTTGATATTCCTGAATCATATTCAATGGCCTTTCTTTGCCCAGAGCCGTATGATAACCATATATCACCTTCTGAATCCCAGTCAATCATATTTGTCGAGTCGGTATTGTTATTGTAATACATGACTTCAATGGACTGTAAATTAAATGATAGAAAGCCTGAGTCATGACATAGCGCTAACATTAATTCTCCATCATCAATTGCTGCCGAAACTGTGCTGACATTGGTTTCGTAAGTCCATACAGGAGTCAAGATTCCGGAATTGATTGTATTCTTACTGATATTACCTGTACTATCAACTGTAAGTAAGGAATTATCCGGTAATTTATGGAATAGAACAAATTCATTTCCTTCCTGTGTGATCCCATTATCTACCAAATTTGCTGATGATATGGGTGCTATCATTGCACTCATTGTGCAAAAAAGAAAACCTAACACAACAATTGATACTCGGTTCATGGCACTTCCAACCTCTTTGAGGATATGAAAACAGCGTTAAAATGCCCATTAATCATTCATCACTACTTGATTTATCCTTACCGAAATCCTTCGGTGGTGGAGATCCTCGTGTTTTCTTTACCGGCTCTAACATATGCTTTACTGGGGTAAGTTCCGCAACATTTCTTTTCGGTTGTTGTTGAGGAATCATGGTTTTTGCGATTGGCCTGAGGGTGCCAAACTCTTGGTCTTCAGTAGTTTCCATTACCGATTCGCTTGAATCTTCTTGAACAGGTTCTTGCTCTTCGATAACTTCAGTGATTTCATTAGACATTGGCTCGGTAGCCACTTCTTCGTTTGGCGTGACTTCTGGTGTTCCCAACTTCTTAATCGGCCTTGGCAATATAGTTGCTGTAGCAGGTTTTACTTCACCAATTGGCGACTTGACTGGCCTGATTAATGGCGAGGTCGGAATCAATGGCTTGGCGCTAGATGTCGGTGCCCTCATACCAGATAATCCAATATTAGCAGCAGGAAGTTCTTGATTAACGCCACCTCCTAGAATACCTCGCATCGGACGGCCACCGGTAGCGCCTAGTGAAGTTGGTTTAGCACCTAGAATAGATGGGTCCGGCAATGTCATCGGTTGCTGTCTATCTTGTCCAGAGATTGACTGCATCCACATTTGACGCTTTTCTGCTTTGGTATCCAAGTTTTGTAATTCTCTAAACTCTTCTTTCCTTGTTCTGTACTCTTCCTCGTCGACGTCTATCTCACCTTGAACTTGCTTTTCGACAGCCTCTCGCATCTTAACTTCGGCATTTTCTCTGAAATTATCCATCTTAGTGGTTAGATTTTGCAATCTATCCTTGATTTCAGCTCGCTTCAAACCAAGTTGTGCCTCAATTTCTGCACGAATTAAAGCCTCACGCTTTCTAATCTCAATTAGTGCCTTATTGCGCATAATCTCTTCACGCTTGTCGAGTTGTCTCTCAAGTTGTGAGGCAACTTCCTCTTCCTTGCGTTGCTTGAATTCCTCTAGACGGTCTTCCATATTCACCTCTAATTCCAGAGCTGTCTCTTCCTTAAGCAAATCTAGATGAGTCTCGAAAGTCAAACGCTCATTACGTAGGCCTGCATCAATTTCTGACATGATTGCCTTTCTTGCTGCAGCCTCTCGAGACTGGAACTCCAACTCCAAACGCTCGGCCCATTCGGTTTTCTTGGAATCGTATTGCTCTTCGAGTTGCTCTCTGAGCTCATTTTCACGATCATAGCGAAATCTAGCCAGACGATTTTGAATTTCTGCTTCCCTTGCACTTCGGTAACTGGTGTATTCTGAATCCATACGCTTTTCCAATTCAGACTCAATGTCTTGCTTCAATGTCTTTGAAATATCATCAATAGCCTTGGAGAAGGTAATATCATACTTTTCCCTGAGTCTTGACTTGCGGTCGGATAATCTTTCAGTGTGTCTTGACTCCAATTGCTTTTCAATTTCCACACGTAATTCGTCCTTTCTTCTAGCAATGGCAAGTTCGACATCTTCTCTCATTTGGTCTTCAAGGTCTTCTGTTTCTTGGCGGAGACGATGTTCTAATTCAACCTGGATTTGCTGTGCGATGTCTTCTTCTAATCGTAGACTTCGACGATCATACTCTGACTTTAAGCGGGCTTCACGTTGTTTTAATCTGGCCCTAAGTTGTTGCTCTAATCGTGTCCTAATTCCCCTACGCAATTGTTCTTCTCTTTCTGAAAGTTTAGCTGCATGGCTCTCTTCTAAACGATTTAGTTCATTGGTTTCCATTTCCTTGAAACGTGATTCCATTTCATCGGATAGTGTTGCTTCCATATCTCTTATGCTGTTTTGTAAGTGTTGGTTGTAATCTAATGCTATCCGTTCTTTTTGAATTTCTAATCTCTGCTTATGCTCTTTTTGAAGTTCAGCCTCAATCTGTTGCTTGAGTTTTTCTTTATGTTCTTCGATTCGTATATCTTGCTCAATTTCAAATTGCTCTTGCAAAGTATCTATTTTTCGATTAAGACGCACTTCATACTCAGCACGTAACTTGGACTCTTCTTGAACTAAGGCTTCTTTTTCCATATTCGATAATTCTAATTCCATTTGTTCACGCAATTCCTTTTCCAAGGCATCTATTGTCAACTCATGTTGGATTGCTAAGTCTTTTGCCAAAGTTTCCTGCATCGCAATTACGCGTTCGTTTATCGCTTGTTGCCTAAGCCTACGCTCACGACGAATATCAGAACGTAAGCGCTCTTCATTACGGAATCGAGCACTGGTCATCTCACTCTGACTTGGAGATTGGGTTGTGCTTCTAGTGAATTGCGATCTAAGAGCTGATAAGGACATCCTGTCGCTGTTTTCACCGTTGCTGCGAGTTGATTCGAGAGACTCTCCCTTCTTGCTATCGCTCACACTCATAGTACCCATCCGAGTGTTCATCCGCTTCTAATCATACATAAGGTGCGCGATGATTTTGCCGCTTAAGACAGCGATTTATCAAGTTTATTTGATACTCCAGTGATGCTAAAATCATCAAAACTTTATGACGAATTTTTTATCACAAGCTGGACAATCAATTTCTCGTTTTCCAGGCTTCTTTTTCATCCGCAGACGACGGTCGCACCCTGGACAAGAAATCTCAATTTTGGGGATGTTTGGTTTGACGGTAAATTGACAGTCACAAGAAGCACACTGTAGATTTGCGGGTCTCGAATCTACCCCGACAATAAGGACTTTATCGCAACCCGGACAACTTACTTTTTCATCTCGCCATTTTTTCCTAGTCCCCTCATGTTCAATTTTTACCCGCGCCGAGCACATTTGACATTGTACCTCTCCTAGTTCTAATGGCAACATTTCGTTACATTTTGGACAAGATAAAGGAGGTGGCGAAATTCTAGATTCCACGAACATTTCTTCAGACATTGTATCACCTAATCTTCACCGATTAATGCTATCTTTTCCGGTACAAAATTCCATGGTAGTTTCAATTCTATACCCAATTCTGCTGCTAGTTTCTCAAGCAATAGTTTTGCTCCCACTCGATCTCTAGATCCTTCGAGTGAGACAACATGAGTATTTGCGCCAGTTAGGTCTGGCGATTTATGTTGACCTGTATTTGTCGAAGTAATTGGTGCAGTATTGGATACAGACAAAATTTCAGGCAGGTCAACGCTCTGTGCTAATTTCCACCACCTAGCCCTACCTTCATCTCGATGATTCTCAATCAAACCGAGGGATGCTAGTTTCTTTAGATGATGATAGAGATTATACCTATCTACATCGACAATATTCTGTAATTGGACTGTACTCATTTCAGGCGAATCGCTTAACGAGATGTACAGGCTTCGGCGAGTAGGATGTGCTAGTGCGGCGGTTATCGGGTCTGCCCTTACTCTACTCATCCCCGCACCTAAATGGTAGACGTGCTTCTAGGGTTTAAGATGTCGCGTGATTTTGATTGGGCAAAACAAGATTTGAAGATTTGTCACCAAAATAATGTTCTCTCAATTGTTTAAACAACTGGGCTGTATCTTGCCATAAGTTCCTCGTGGTAATCAATAACATAGACAGGATATTTCCTTTACCTGATAACCTTGCTCCGTTGAAAATCACTAGTAGGACTGAACCTTCATGAATCAAAACTCCAACCCATAGTTGATCGTAAAACTGATTGATTACTGAAAATACTAAGATGAAAGTAATCGAAACAGACATGATAATGTTCCCAAGTAAAGCACGATTCATCTTTACCGAAAGGTCGTATAGATCAACCAACATCTTGGGCTCATCGCCCGGGAACATAACATCAGCCGCTTCGAGGTTTACCGACTCTCCAGTTCCCACAGCAACACCAATATCAGCAACTGCTAGAGCTGCAGAGTCGTTGAATCCATCACCAACCATCATAGTAACATGACTTTTCGAGCGATCTTCAACCCACTTGACCTTATCTTCTGGAGATAATTCACCTAATGCCAAGGATTCCGGTAATCCGACGCTCTTGGCAAATGCTGTTACTGATGCCTGTTGATCTCCTGAGATTATCTCGACATTTATTCCTCTAGCTAGAAGACTGTGAATTAATTCCTTGCTGCCTTCTCTAGTATCATCGTGAACAAAAGTAAATAACGCGATGGCAGTTGATTCTCTAGTTAGTACGCTGGCGCCCAAGCCCTCTTTCTTTGCTTGTTTGATTGCTTCTGTAATATCGTCTGGGACAGTAATATTGTGTTTTTCAGTCATATCAGCTCGAATAAATGAGACCTCTTTACCGCTAGCAAAACCTTTGACTCCTGCTTCAATATCGATTATCCCTGCTACCGAGGAGGCTTCAATTGATTCGCTCTCAAGATATTCTAGAACCGCAGTTGCATACGGGTGTGAGGAGCGTTTTTCTAATCCTCCGGCAAGTGCCAATGAAGATTTGCGCTGTCTCCCTTTAGCAACGGTAATCGAGCCAATAGTTGGCTTTCCTGATGTTAATGTTCCCGTTTTGTCGAGTAGTACATGATTTACTTTCGACATGCGCTCAAGTATGTTGCCACCGCGCACAACAGCGCCCATCCTTGATGCCCGACTTAAGGCGGCTGCGTGAGGCATGGCTGCCGCCAGTAGTAATGCACATGGACAAGCAACTACCCAAAGTAACAAGATAATCTTCCAATTACTGGTTGGGAACATAAGGTACCAAACTACCAAAGCACCAAACAATACAATAGGCACCCAAATGGCAGTAAATTTCTCAATTTGATTTTGAATTGGCGCCTTTTGGTCCTTGAAACTGTGAACGGCTTCTATCAGACCTGACAGCCTTGTCTCTTCACCAACAGCGGTGACTTCGAGTAAAACTGGGCCACGCGAAAGTACTAGTCCAGCATTTAATTCATCACCTTTCTCCACCTCTACAGGGGCAGATTCGCCCGTAAGGGGCGCTTTATCTAGAGCACCAAAACCATCGACAATTGTGCCATCGGCGGGAATCAATTCGCCACTCCTAATCTCTAAAATATCTCCTATATTTACCAAATCAAGAGAGATTATCTCATGCTCTTCATTTGGTTTTTGATGTTGATGTTGGGGAACCTCTAATGGTTGAATAGATGGAGAAATTGATTGTACTGAAAAGGCAGTAAATTGTTTCGGACTAGTCAAATTTATTGATGGATTCAAGATTTTCCTAGCAGTTCTTGGTATTCTGTCCAATCCTCCTTGCATTAACGCTCGTGCATTATCAAGGGCACTGTTTTCTAAATGTCCAGCAATTGCTACTAAAATTACCACCATCAATGCCTCTTCCCACATTCCAAGTATCGAGGCACCAATGACTGCGATACTTGTTAGCACTTGGAAACCCATTTGTTTTGACAACAAACTAGCAACTGCCTCATGGAACATCTGCAAACCGCCAATTAAAACCCCATATGCCCCGATTAATCCAATGATTATTGGCGACCAATCAAGGAATTCTCCAATGAATATGATTAGAAGAATGGGTATTGCAATGGTTCCACCAAACAATCTCCACTGATCCGGCCTTAGCCTGGTCGTTGATGCTTCGGTAAACTTTGGTTCAATTCCAATAACATTTCTTAGTGAATCATTTCTAACTTTCAGCAGTTCTTTTCTAGGTGCAGGAACTAATTGCAAAAGTATCTCATCATCTTTAGTGATCTCTACATCAAGGACTCCAGGTTGTCGCATCATCAATCTCTTAACATCCTTTTTCTGGATGTTATTTCGCTTAGCAACAACTTCAGCATTGGTCGACGAAAGCAGATTTAGTGGAACATTTGGTGGATGTCCGAGTGATTTCATAACTGTTGAAACTTGAGACATAAGACCTTCATCTAAATCCACTGACAGTTTAATTTCACCAGAGGTAACTGAAATTTCTGGGTCAATAACTTGTTTGAGATGAGACAGGCCTCGCATAGCCTTAGAAGCGCAATCAGGACAATCCATGCCGATTAATGGCCAATCTACCTCGAATTTGCCACCAGCTTGCTCAACTACCGTTGTATCTAGTATCTCAGCATCGAGAACCTCGGTTATTTTTGGAGACTTTTCTACTCCTTTTTTGGCTTTTTTCTGTGGTTTAGTTTTTTTTGGTTTGACCACTTCATCTTCTAATGACAAAAAGGATTCTTCATCTTCCTTCCCCGCCATGTTATGTGGTAGGAGTCGTTGTTGATGAATTATATCCTATCATGGTAGAACAATTCAATGCGAAAATTGATGAAATACACCCACTAGCGTTGAGTATGCAGTGGCTTCCCGATAACTGGAAGCCGAAAGTGGTTGCAGTGGATATAGATGGCACTTTAACCAATGAAAATAAATTGATTGAACCATCAGTTATAGATGCTTTACAGCGATTAGAAAAAGCAGGAATCCCAGTGATCTTAGCGACGGGTAATGTTAGAGCGATAACTTACGGACTTTGGCGATTTTTGAATCTTAGTGGTCCTATTTGTTGTGAAAATGGCGGCGTCTTATGGCATCCCGACTGGGGCGAAACAAAATATCGTGCAGATGGTAGTGAGGCTAAAGCCGCTGCACAATGGTTGGCGACTAAAATTGAGGGTTTGCGCTGGGAAGGAATTGAAACAAACCAATGGCGGGAAAGTGAATGGTGCTTATTACCGAATGAAGATTTAGAAAGAATCACCGAATTAATCAACGCCAGTCAATGGTCGCATCTATCGGTTATTCGTACTGGATTTGCGATACATTTGATGGAGCCACAATTATCAAAGGGTTCAGGTTTGAAAATAATTCTCAACAAAATGGGGCTTACTACAGATGACTTACTATGTGTGGGTGATGCACCTAATGACCTTTCAATGTTTGAAGTGGCTAGGTGGTCTGTCGCGGTAGGTGGTGCGTTTGCTTATGTTACACAGGTTGCTGATGTTGCTTCGCCCTACCCCCATGGCAAAACAATTGAACCACTAATCAACGCAATCTTACAATGATGCGAAAACAAGGTTAACTGATACGACCTTTTTTACCACTAGTCATATGGGTATAGGAATATGGAAGACAAAAGTGTACTGGATGAAGATTACACTAAAGTCACAATTACCACAATCGTTTCTATTTCATTGATAATTATCGCATACTTTATTGTTTCAGATATTATCGAAATAGTATCTGAAGTATCTGACAGCTTTTCCAGTTCTTCATCACTCTTACTCGCCTACCGAATTGTTTGCTTTAGTGCGAGTGGCTATGCAATAGTGTACATGTTTACTAGCGGACCAGGAAACATGCGAGTTGTTTCTTTGGCGGATAATCAAGATGTAGTGATTTACCCTGTCGGTAAAGAGAAATTCGTAACTTTTTCTTCTTGGACTCTAATGATATGCTTAACATATTTCCTGTTGGCAATTTTAGACCAAATCGTCAACATGATTGGAAGCGATATTGCTTTGATCTCATCACTCCAAACAATAACCTTCGTTACTGGAATCTCTATGTCATTTCTTACCGCAACAGTGGTTAGACACATCATTTTGCCCGACGAGGTAAGGATAGGACGTGAACATGGACATATGTTCCTCTATCATGAGCAAATTATGCATAATTTTGCCGCGATTTTTCTTGCCTTTGAAATGTTAATTGTCGTCCCGGATTTAAGTCCACAATTTGCAGTTTTTGGATTGCTTATTGGAATATTATACATCACATTCGCCTACTTATTTGCCTACTTTGGAAGTGGTTATTTTGTTTATGAGTTCTTACATCCCAAACCAAAAATAGCACCGATATTCGTTACCGGACTTGCTTGCAGTATTGCGGTCTTCTACCTTGGATTATGGTATGTAAATTTGGTTGCAGATTACAATCATTGGCTAAGTTGGCTAATGGCAATAACTTGGTTACTTTTGATTGTCCAATTTAGACCAGATATGGACAATGCGAATCAAACTTGAATTACAAGTTGCCATGGGATGTTTATGGAGCCAAGTGCTGATCCTGAAAAGGTGACCAATCAAAGCCCTTGGATGGGAAATGCTGCACCAGCACAAATTCAGCCGCAATTTCCACAACAGCAAATCATTGTAATAAATCCAAAATACAAACCAGCCTTCAATCTAAGAACATGGTCAGCAGTAATCTTAGTCGGTGGATGGATCACATCTTTTGCGCTTCCATTCATTGGCTTGGATATGGATGTTTATGATATATTTCAAATGTCCAGTTATTTATGTTGTAGTTCATTTATTATCGCATTAGTAATGGATGCTGTTTATCTAAAAGGTAAATCTGATTGGCAGAATTCAATGGGCATCTCAACATCAACAACAACAGTTTCTTTTGTATTTACAATAATCTTTGCCGTTATTTTGTTCATTATTCTATTCATTAATCTTATGAGCGGTTATTGAAGTGGTGGCGAGGGCAGGATTCGAACCTGCGAAGCTTTACGCAGAGGATCTTGAGTCCACCCCCTTTGACCGCTCGGGAACCTCGCCAGTATTTCATCCGTGGTGGGTTTCATTCTTGACTATTCCTCTTCTGAAACATGGTCTGTTTTTTGCGAAATACCATCTCGTTCTTGTTTCTTAATAGCGATTTGATCGAGATGGTGTTTCGTATACTGCTCTAATTCCTTAGCCCTTTGAAGATAAGCATATGAGAATCCACCGACAACTATGATGAGAAAAATTACCACTAAGCCAATCGTACCCATTAGGTCTTGTTGTTTTGACTCAAATTCTTCTACATCTTCAACCAATAACGATTGTGATTGTGAATAATTTTCTAGTGAAACAATAATTTCAATGTCCCCTGTTGCCCATGCTTCTATATCCCATTCAACTAATTCCCATTGACCGCCATCTAGTTCTATTGTACGAGTTGCTAGTAATTTGCCATTATTATCCGATAAAATTACACTAACATTACCAGATCCTAATCCCGCATTAACTATTCTTGTAACAACAATGAGTGGCTCTCCGTCCATTGGATTCTCAGTTCGCAAATCAACAAGACTCAATCTAGGTTCAAAATCAATCCACGTTAGTGTCGGAATCAATGGCTCTTCTTTGGTCCCAAACCCAAACATCTCTTGGCCCGAATTATCCTTCAGAGTAAGCCAAATTGCTAGTTCATCTCCGTCAGTTATATCGTTATTTGGTGTATCTGTAAGATTGATAAAGTCACCAAATTGATAATTATTATTGGAACTTTTAGTTAATGACACATTATGGGTATATGGCATTTCATTTTGGATTAAACCGTTTCTAATTATGTTCCAATTTACAACTAATTCATTAGCGATTAAAGTTGATGATTCAATAACGGTTCCTGCAAAGAAAGTTCTATTCAAATCACTTGAAAATAACTGAAGTAAATCTTTTAATTCAAGAAGCAAAAGTGGACTTGACTTATCTGTATAAACAAAACCAACTTTTGATGAGTAATAGTTCCCTTGACTAGATACACTCCATAATTCGACCTGGAAACTATCTAGGGTAGATTTGTTTGGAATAGTAAATTCACATCTTATCTGACCATTCTCAAACTTGATAGATTCGATTAATTGTGTATCATTATTAACTTTACAACCTATTTCATCATGCGGAGATAAACTGCTTAACTGTATGGTGGAATTATTGTGAAAGAGATTACTAGTAATCGTGATTAGATCTCCGGGATTGGCCCACAACTCAGCATCTAAGGAATGCCCAAACGGACTAACATTGTCGATAAACTCGATGTCATCAATAGTGACTACATCATCAATATTCCAAGACAAACCACGAATGTATGAAGTTCCCAATTGCAAATCTTGACCATCATCAAATAGTTTCAAAGAAGGTATACCGGAAAGTTCTGGATTTGATTGTACTATTTGCCAATCAATAACGAACTTTGTCGAAATAAGCCATTTTTGTATTCCTGATATTTGTGAAATTTGTACTATTGGCTGATTAGAAAAACAATTTATATCATATTCGACAGACATTGTCCTTGGGAAATAATCAATGTTGCATAAATCAGGAGAGTCCCTACCAACCAATGCTAAACTTATCTTATCTAACGACTGTATACCGTTATAATCAGTAATCGAGTAAGTGAATGTATGGTGGTTGGATGGTAATAATGAGCCATTCACCGAATCGAGAGAAAGCGATGAAGAATCCATCAATGTTTGAAGTTGGTCTTGAACTAATATTGTTGCAGCATCATTAAATGCGCCAAAACTTCCACCTAAAACAAGGTCATTACCTGCTAAATCTTTCATCTCAAAAACAAGACTTAGCCTGCCAGACTCAAATGGACCTTTGATCTCATGCCATGAAAAGGCCGGGATATCTAATACCGCAAAGTTTGATGCATAGTTAACTGAAACTGTTGTAAGTCGATATTCATCTTTATCCATTACCGAATCTCCATTTGTATCATCAGTATATTCAGACCATGAATAAACCACTAATTCGGTATCAAGCCCCTCGATATCTTCGATGGTAACTTGAATTGGAATGTCTTGATTTAATGTCCATATGTGGCCATCTGCAGGCATTAAACCAGAAGGGTCGTAGATATTTATTGCAGTGATTGATGGACTTTCTACATCAAAAATAAATCGGGTATTCATGCTTGGTGATGTTTGATCTAATGCAGTATTACTTGATTCATCTAATGGCCCAACTCTTGAGATGTGTACGGATATTTCGATTGTCGTGTTAGATGGCGCATCACCAATTTTTGGAGTTGAAATTTCTGTAGTAAATAGGCCCATTTCGGAAATCTCGGTAAACCATGAAAACGACCAATCTACCCCCTCGCCATGCGATTCATTCGGCCCACTTGATGCATTTGCAGGAGGGGCTGCCGTTAACCTAATTTCTACTTCTGCATCATTTTCATTTAGCAAAGCAGAATTAATTCCTTCAAATCTCACCATTCCAGAAACTGTGAGATTTTTCTCTTGTGATATGCGATATGGCCAGTTCTGATTAGTCCAATCATTGATTCTATTGTTTGAAGAGTCGAAGATTGATAACTCAAAAATCTCTAAATCATTTTCAATTTCATTAAATTGGGTATCCCTAACCAATACTGCCGGCCCAGTTACTAAACCATCAAAGTCACTTGAATTAACCATCCAAGCTATATCATTAATGTCATCCAAATGCCATGTACTCTGTAGTGTCCAGTTAACTAAACAATAGCCTCCATTACAAGAGGCGTTTGTCTTTGCTTGATTTATACCTACTTTTTCTCCTCCAAACACTACATTGAAAGAGGGGTTATTCGACTCTAAGTTGGTTGCTTCTACAGTAAATCTGTTTCCATGACCTGTCGATTCTTCTGAGGCGGTTAATTCAATACTATCAAATCCAAACCCACCATCTGTAATTGAAACTGGGTTAAATCTCCAGTGAGAGGTTTGGATAGAGATTTCTTGACCAGGAAGCCACTGCTCCTCATCAATGTCGATTATACGATCTATTTGATGTAAATAGGATTTGTAACCAAATTTGGTAGTTACTGAACCGTAATCCGTTTTCACTGATATAGGGAAATCAATAATATCAAGCATTGAGATGTTTTCTAACTCATGCTTGATTGAATTTAGTTGATTTATATCTAAATTAATAAGGAAATCATTCACTGAAGAAATTGCGAGGAATTGGTTTATTTTGATATCAATTTCAGTAGAGGCTTGTAGAGAAAGTGTGCAAACAAAAATACCAACATTATCTCCTATTGAATTGGGATTTGTCTGTCGATTGTGGCAGTTATCTTCCCTGATGATGTTATACAACAATGAATCTGATCCATACTCAACCACGATTTCATTCGTATTCAAGAGTCGTAACTCTCCTATTGAATTGGAGGCTATTTCTGCACTAATCTTCATAGCAGCGTTATCAATAGAAGAATGATGAGTATCAAAATCTAGCAAAGGATAACTAAGATTCAAAATTTGACTTGGTTGAAGATTTATGTCATAGTGGCCATTAAGGTCGGATGTTTGATAAATATCATCAATCATAACCGATGAAAAGGAATCAGTCTGGAAAATTGAGGATAGACCAGGATATGAAATATCTGAGTAGAGTTCATTTGCAGGATTTATTAGTCCTATCTCGATGTTTTCTGATGGTAAAACACACTGAGGTGTGAGATAAAAGTAAATCAAACTAGATGTGTCATCTAAGGCAATTGTAAAATTGTCTGCAAATGTTGGAACTAAGAATTCATTGTCAAACTCTGTAACAATAGAATCATTCTGTTGATAATTATAATCGAGAGTAAAATAATCTGAACTATAAGACATATTATGGCCAAAACTGGTCATTTTAGCATCAATTGAGGGGCAACCGAAATTAGTATTGATTGAAATTTCTGTCAAAGTGTTAGTAGTCATATGACCTTGCTGATCAACAACTAAATTATGATTAAAGTTCATTTCATTTAGCAAATTAATTGCATGATATGAGTCAAAATATGAATTCACGCCCATCTCAATTCGGTCTATTTCAGGAGTAACATATTGATTGTTACTTGATAACTTAGCATTAATTTGAATGCTAGGTATCTCGGCAGCATCGAATAATAAATCAATTGGCAATGTTCGATTAAAATAGCCATCAATTACTAATCCACTAGATGAATCAATAACATCAAAGGTCACTTGTGTGCCTGTAGGTTGACTGACTAGACCATCAATTTGCGCCCAGCCAAAGTTTTCGTCTGGATAGATCGGTTGAGAAAGCCATTCGCCGTCCTGCTCAAACACATCGATCTCAATTCCGACATCATCAATATACCAACCGTCCAACTCGATTAATTGGTCAGAAAAGAAACTGAATCTAAAACGCACATCGCTACCAGATAGATTTGAGACATCATATTGTTTTAGTTGGAATGGTAGTGATGAATTACGGCATCCATTGGCAATAGTGGAGCCATCAAATATTCCCTCGCCAAAAAATGGTGAATTGGTATTTGCGGTGGATATCTGATCGTGGAAATCACCTATTCTAGCAGGTAAATACCACCAATTGATTCCTCCATCAGTGGAAACTGAAACCGCACCACCATCCCAATTAGCTTCAGTACAAACCCAACTATTGAAAGTCAATCTTGCAGATGCACTTGATGGAATTGAATATTCTGGGGATACTAAATGAGTATACATCTCATTGGAATATTTTCCATCTAGTTCAATTCCTATTCCATATTGTCCTGAACTCCAAGCATTTGGACCGTATATTGCCTTATTTGGTATCTCTCCGTGTTCCCATTTGTTGTTATCTTGTGAGGAAACAGCCCATCCCAAAGGCAATTCATCAAAATCATTGAAGGAAAATAATTGACTTTGCTGGGAGTTAAGTCCCATATTTTGTGTCCATTGCCATTGATTTGTTGTTTGTGTTCCACTTGGCAACCACCCATCAGTTGAATTTACTCCGATCGATGGCTGAGAATTGAAATCCTTGAAGACATATTGTTGTCCATTACTTGTGCCACGATTGTGATGGAAAATCAATTGGTCTATTGCAATACCTTCCCAGCCCGAAGAAGAAATACCACCATAATTTATCGCAGCATTAGTGAATACGGTAAATTTGAACAAAGTGTGATTTAGGCCTCCGGAGTTAGTAAAATTATGAACTATCGGTAAATAGATTGGCACCCAGCCATTAGACTCTCCATAATACAAATTGCCATTATGCCAAATACCTAGACCTGGAATACCATAATTACCAGATATTGTATTCCATGATGCACCATTATCAAAGGAATATTCAACAGTTAGATAATCATGTAAATAACCTTGAATATCCCAATTAGCATTTATCTCCAACTCATCTAAATATGGGAAATTCGATAGATTTGCAGGTATGATGAATTCTGAAGCAGCATATGGCAAATAATCTCCGGAAAAGTTACCGTGGAACCATGCTCCTTTGCCACCACCCTCATTGAACAAACTCAACTCATCAATGAACCATCCGCCACGAGGTAAGGGTACTTGGCTGGTTGCTAAACAAAATTGTAGCCGAGTACTCAGTGAAGTCTGGCTAAAGTGAGAATCTAGAGAGATGTTAACGACCTGCCAACTGTTACTGTTGGGATTATTAGCAATCATGCTGGAAAACGGAAGGTTCCGCCACACATTACTAGAATCAAGAAAATTAACACTAACTGTGTCAGTAGATTCAAGAGCTAACCAATGTTGAAATTGTAGAGAATAATTGTTGATGACCTTGGGAATATCAATAATTGGACTATTGATACATGTTTCAACATTTGAGTTTATGTCCCCATTACCTGTTGTCGATAAGAAAGAGGTGTTTTGATATCCGCTGATTGGTATATTCATGTTTGAATTGCTGACCAAAGTAGTATTGTTTTGCACTATTGTCCATACAGCACCACTAGACCCACTAGTTAACCAACCATCACTTGGAACTGGTGAAACAACCTCGAAATCATTCACCGTGTTTGCTGTATTGATTTTTTGAAGTATCAAGTTTTGATTGCTCGGCGAAAGTTCAGTATTGGTTAAACTACCATTCCACATGAGAGACTGATTTTTGCCAAAAGTACTGTGTTGATAAGGAACTGAATTCCATATTGAGGACAAAGAAAGATTGGCTTCAGTAATAGTATGATTACGGGGGACTTGCAAGATACCAGTATCTATTTTCTCAACATAAGTTAGGTTTTCATCGGGGTCAAATGTCATCTCCGATTGATAGGTATTTTCAGGTTTGGTCACCAATGCTTGTGACTCATCAATCACTAAATTAGAAATCGAAGTTCCTAACATCAATACGACGAGAATTACTGCGGCAAATGCCAAACCAGAGTGATTTTCTCTAGGAACTTGGCTTGCCACTTGATACCACCTCGCTATGCGAGGTGAGGTCTTTGATTATGAACCAGTTGATGAGATGTTTGAGTATGAATGTTCAAGTCCTTTCATATCCGAGGTGCTATTATGGCGGAGGATGGATATCTCGACAAAGCGCAAGCGCGAGATATTGAAGAGGAATTATTTGCCACAAGAAGACAGCAAGCCTCACGAAATATGCCTGTACCTTTACCGCGACAAAATTTTTGGGAAATGGTCGGAAAATTACTTGCTGGCATCGATGCTGATATCCAAGATATGTTGATGAACGGAATCACTGGATTAAGACTTCAAAACGCTCAGAAACGGCAAGCAAATATTCGAAGAATCGCTTCTGAATTATCTCGGAAACGCTTGGTGACTATTATGCAATATCTTGCAAGCCAATCCTTGAGAACTGATTCGCAACTAGGCACAAATCAAGAATTACAACCCATGGACTGGGCACGTCATGATCCTGCGGAAAAGGCATTCTACACTGGAATGGTTACTCAAATGGATCGTTTCAAGAAAGAGATTGATTGGGAATCAATGCAAAAGGGGATACTAGGGGAAGGATTGGTGGAGAGGAGAAAGCACTCTAGAGGAACTATGCAACTAGATTCATTCATTGAAAGCCCAGAAGGTTTGACTGGCCAATCACCACCTGAATTGGTAATTGAGGATGATGAACCTGAAATTGAGGTACTTGATTCACAGTATGATGAAGAAGAACGAATCTTCAATGAAGAATGGCCAGATATTGATGAATATGTTAAGTCCGGGCTGGAAACTAAAGTAGAAGATGATGAGAAAGTGGTTCAAAAACCGGTTGAAAAATCTGAAAAACATATGGCTGCCATGGAATTAGCCCCATCAAAGAAGAAAAATCAAACCTTTACTGAACAGTTGCCACTCGAGACTATTGAGGAATCACAAAGTCCCGTTGAAGAAGAATCTTCAGCTAGTGAAAGTGAAATGATTCGAATAAGAATTCTTCAATCATTGCCAGAACCAATAATGTTAGGTGATGGAGTAGAAATCAATCTAGAAGAGGAAGATATACACTTTATTGACAAAGACACGGCTGATTGGCTAGTTGAATCAGGCGTTGCTGAGGTAGAGAATCTCTAAACTCAGTTTGCAACTCTCATTGAAAGCTCAATGCTAACAGTGTCTGGAATCTCAATTCTAGTTACCTGTCTTAGAGCAGACTCATCCTTGCCGGAATTGATATCCATCTCAAGTAGGCGCTTGTGAACTCGTAGTTCCCAGTGATCGTATGTTTCACTACCTTCACCATCTGGTGCCTTACGTACTGGTACTACCAGTCTTCTTGTTGGTAATGGAATTGGACCTCTAAGTGAAATTCCACCAGCGTCACAGATTGTTTTTATTTGGCTAGCAACTCTATCAATATCTTGGTGATTCTCACCAGTCAATTTGATAATTGTTACCGCAGCCAAATTTAATCCTCCAACCTGTCAAACCTCAAATCTTAGATTTACTTCTTCTCGATCTTCAAACAGACACCAGCAGCAACTGTCTTACCCATGTCACGGATTGCGAAACGGGACAGTTCTGGGAATTTGTCCATCTGCTCGATAGCAAGAGGCTTGGTTGGTTGGAAACGGATTAGACATGCGTCACCAGTCTTCAAGAATGATGGGTTTGCTTCCTTTCCAGACTTGTTGGTCTTTTCTAGAAGTTCCATGAACTTGACCGCAACTTGTGCGGTGTGTGCGTGGAATACTGGAGTGTATCCTACGGAAACAGCCTTTGGAATGTCCATCAATTGGATTTGTCCAACGAAGTGCTCATCGTGTCTAACGTAGGTTGGCTCACTGTCAGTGTAACCAGCAACGTCACCACGGCGGATGTCTTCAGCAGCTAGACCACGAACGTTGAAACCAACGTTGTCACCTGGCTCAGCCTTTGGTACCATTGTGTGGTGCATTTCAATTGACTTGACTTCAGCAGACTTTTGTGATGGGTTGAAAACAACTGTCTTACCAACGTTTAGAGTACCTGTTTCAATCTTACCGACTGGTACAGTACCGATACCGGAAATCTTGTACACATCTTGGATAGGTAGTCTTAGAGGCTTGTCGACTGGCTTGTCTGGCATAGCAGCAGCGTCGATTGCTTCGAATAGTGTTGGTCCATTGTACCATGGTGTGTTTTCGCTCTTGTTGAATACGTTGTCACCCTTCAAAGATGATGCAGGGATCATTGGGATGTTATCAAGTTGAGAACCGAAACCAGCCATCTTTAGTAGGTTGGAAACTTCAGTGCAAGCAGACTTGTACTTGTCTTCTGACCAGTCAACACCAGAAATATCCATCTTGTTTACGTGGACAATAAGTTCCTTAACACCAAGTACCTTTGCTAGGAAAGCGTGTTCCTTGGTTTGTGCGTTAACACCATCGTTAGCAGCACATAGAAGAACTGCTGTGTCAGCTTGTGAAGCACCAGTAATCATGTTCTTTACGAAGTCACGGTGACCTGGAGCATCGATGATTGTCCAGTAGTACTTAGGAGTGAAGAATTCTTTGTGAGCAACGTCGATGGTAATTCCACGCTCTCTCTCTTCCTTCAAT
>MDSV01028685.1_pt1 | contig 17997 bp, 14 predicted proteins | sample 810851 | NCBI WGS metagenome assembly MDSV01 (sample SAMN05326640, study PRJNA326480) | marine metagenome | isolation source: seawater | place: Atlantic Ocean: North East | collected 2012 | reverse complement strand
CATAACGCTATAAAAACCATGTAATAAAATTTAAATGTTTTGGTTTAACATTTTTTTTAAAATAATGTAGGGTTATTGATTTTCATAATTGCCGGTGCTCTCAGCAATGATCTTAGTTAAATTATCACGTAGTGCGGATTCAAATTCATTGGCAATTATCCATTGTTCAGCATCCCTAGGCGCCGTCTTGGCCCAGTTACTTAAACTCGCACCGAGGCGCTTTATTCGTTGTTCAGGCTCGCTAATGGTATTGGCCCAAATGGTAGCTGCCTCTGGTTCATAGCGCTGTATGGATTCACTAAATCCAATCGCCGCTGCGTCGCGCTGATCGCCAGCTCCCTGTTCACTAAGCCACTGGGATGCGGCGATTGAATCAGTCTCTGCCCAAACTTGCATAAGAGTTCGAGGAGACTGCGCGGAGTATAATGGGTCAGATGGGCTGAGGCTAGCTAACCACTGCGCGGCAGCTAATGGATCCTGCTGCGCGCGCGCTTGCACATGTTTGGAAAGAAGTGAAGAGATATCTGAAGAATCCGAAGCGTCATTGTTTGGCTGCGCAATTTCGCGTAAAAAGAGCTCTGCATCAGCGGAGCTTTCGAGAGTAAATGCTTCCACTGTTGATTCGAGTAGCTGGTTGTTGCCATAAAATTCAGCTTCAGTGAGTGCCCAAACAGCTGCGGCTTGCGGATCTATTTCTATCCACGCATCTGCTAGCGCCGTTGATACATCGTCGCGCAAAGGACCTTGCGGTAATGCCGACACCCATGCAGCTGATTGCTCTGGCTGCGATTGTAACCAGGTAACCGCTAGTGATTGAGCCGCAGTAATTTTACTGCCATCATTAGCCATTCCTTCCACCCAAGCTGCAGTTTCTGTGGGGTTGCGCTCCGCCCAAAGCTCAACCCCACTACTTAAAGTTGCCAGCCGCGCTAGACCTTGTGCATTGGACTCTAGCCATAATAGTGTAGCTTCTGAATCTTCAGCGGCCCAAAGCGCGACTACTTCTAGCATGCCGCGCAAGCGCTCACTGCCAGTGCTTTGCGTCTGTAGCCACTGCATTGCCGAGATTGGGTCTTCTTCAGCTCGTCTACGTGCTTCCGAGATGAAAGGATCGAGCGAAAGTTGCGAGTTTTGCTGCGCGGCTGGATCTATAAGTTTAGGTTCTAGAAGTTGTCGCCTCTGGACCGCATCGTCCTTATCTGCCTTGGCTGCAGTTGGACGCAGTGTTGCAGCCTCTAAATCTGTGACTGTCAGATCACTGCTGCGCAGCGCTTGCCATAATTGATAGACCACTTCCGCTTCTTTTTTAAGTTTTGGAAAATAAGGCTTTAATAGTAGTAAAGATAAGCCAGCTATGCTGGCTATTAATAGAACTGTAAATCGCCTGCTCATGATTAATAAATAGCAAAGAAGCGCTTTGTATTTGCGGTGCATTGTGCCGCAAGTGCTTCGGTTGTTAGATTTAAAATTTGCGCACAGTACTTAGCTGTCGAGAGCATAAAGGCAGGCTCGTTAGGTTCTCCGCGATGTGGTTCCGGGGAAAGGTAGGGGCAGTCTGTTTCCAGCATAAGTCGACCGACGCCTTGAGCGAGCAATGCTTCGCGCACGGCAGGTGCATTTTTATAGGTCACAATTCCAGTAAAGGAAGCGCGTCCACCAGCAGCATTAATTTTTTTTATTTCATCGGGTCCATAGCTAAAGCAGTGAAAAACGACTTTTTCCCAATCGACCCCTGATTCCATAATCATTCTATAGGTGTCGTCAAAGGCATCACGGCTGTGGATAATAATTGGGCAATTGAGTATAGCGGCTAAGTCGAGCTGCTCTCGAAAGGCAGCTTCTTGCAGCAGCAAGCATTCACCCGCGGCGATCGGGTCTTTGGGTAAATGAAAATAGTCGAGTCCGATCTCGCCTAGTGCTACAGGTGCTGATGGGGGCATGAAAAATGCGGATATTTGGCTTACAGCATCCACCCACTCTTCGTTAACGTAGCAAGGATGCAGTCCTACTGTATAGCTAATTGAATGTGGATGAGCTGCACTTAGTTCGCGGTAAGGCACCCAATCTTCGATCGATGTACCCACTGCAATCATGTGCCCGACGCCCGCCTCTGACGCCCGCGAGAGTACCGCCTCAAGCTTGTTCTTATTTTGAAAGCCGAGTAGATGGCAGTGGCTATCTATCAAATCCATAGTATATAAATTGTTGAAAAGTAGCCTGGAGGAAAGCGGAAACATTATATATTTTAAAAGTGCTTGAGAATAACAGGCGTGCATTTACCTTATTTCTTTTTAAGCATCGTTTATTCACTTAACACAATTTCATGGAAGACGTTATTATACTAGGAACTGGTTGCGCAGGACTCACTGCAGCCATTTATACCGGGCGGGCACAGCTCAACCCATTGGTGCTGGAGGGCTCTCAGCCCGGCGGTCAATTAACTACAACCTCGGAGGTCGAGAATTTTCCTGGTTTCCCAGAGGGCATTGATGGCTACGCAATGATGGATAACTTGCGCAAGCAGGCGGCACGGTTTGGTGCGCGCTTTGAGCATGCTAAAGTAGACAAGATCGTGGTTGATGGTGCGACGAAGCAGTTGCATACAGCAGGCGCTGTATACGAAGCGAAGACAGTTATTATTGCGACCGGCGCTCGGCCCAGATTATTAGGTATTCCAGGTGAAAAAGAAATGTTTGGTGGCAAGGGTGTAACCACCTGTGCTACCTGCGATGGAGCTTTTTATCGGGACATGGAAGTGGTGGTCGTCGGCGGTGGCGATTCCGCGTGTGAGGAGGCATTGTTTTTAACTCGTTTTTGCTCTAAGGTGACACTTATTCACCGCCGCGATACTTTACGGGCTTCGCAGATTATGGCGGATCGAGCGGTCAGCCATGAAAAAATACAGATGGCTTGGAATGCTCTTCCTGAAGAAATTTTAGCGGATGATAAAGGCTTTACGCGGGCTATTCGCGTTGCTGACAGAGAGTCTGGTGATACTCGAGAGATCGCATGCAAAGGAGCATTTATTGCGATCGGACACATTCCTAATACCGACTTTTCAGAAGGTTTACTTAGCCGCGACGCGGATGGCTATATTGTGCCGAATGCAGGAAGTCAGGTGAAAACTTCAATTGAAGGGCTTTTCGCGGCGGGAGATTGCGTGGACCATGTCTATCGCCAGGCGATTACAGCTGCTGGGATGGGTTGCCAGGCTGCAATCGAAGCCGAACGCTGGCTTGCGGAGCAATAATTAGTTATTACTACATACTACTGGATTTGCTTCACATGGACCTCTCTGATCGCAGGGCTGAATACGCCAAAAATTCCCTCAATGCATCTGACTTGGCAGTAACTCCATTTGAGCAGTTTGTGCACTGGTTTACCGAGGCTGAGACTTGCGCAATAGAAGAACCTAATGCCTTCTGTTTGGCGACTTGTGATCTTCAGGGGCAACCCTCCACTCGTATTGTTTTACTCAAAGAATTTTCTACAAAAGGCCTGGTTTTTTATACAAACTATGAGAGCCGTAAAGGTATTGAGTTCAAAAATAATCCGCGAGTTGCAGCTAATTTTCTATGGCTACCACTCCAACGCCAAGTTAATATTATAGGCCGTATAGAGCAACTCTCGGAAGCTGATTCGCTGCGTTATTTTGCATCGCGTCCGCAGTCTAGTCAGTTAGGCGCTTGGACTTCCCCCCAGAGCCAAGTGATTGCCTCGCGAGAAGTTCTTGAAGCTAGGCACGAGCAAATGAAGCAAAAGTTTGCAGATGGAAAAATACCCTTACCGAATAATTGGGGTGGTTGTCGTATCGTGCCAGATAGCTTTGAGTTTTGGCAAGGCCGTCCAAGTCGTTTGCATGACCGGTTTAGCTATAGGCAGAACTCTGAAGGGCTTTGGGAGACTACGCGCTTAGCGCCTTAAAAAGGATAAAATAGTGAATCTGCGTGTTGATTCTCATATGCATACGCCTCTGTGTGGACATGCAGTTGGCGACCCTCTCGATTATGCTAAGGCAGCTCACGCCAATAGCATCGACGTAATAACGATCACCTGTCATATACCCATGGAGTGGGAAGCCTTCGGCCAAGCTGGTACAAGAATGCAGCTTGTTGAGCTAGAGCACTACATGAATATGGTCAGCACAGCGGCGATTGAAGCCAAAGGTTTTGGAGTCGAGGTACTGTGCGGTATTGAAGCGGAAGTCTATCCGGATGCCTCGCATATGGATAAAATGGATATTGTTTTGTCGAATGACTCTTTTGATTTTGTGCTAGGTTCTTTGCATGCGCATTGCCGCAGCTATTTACTATGGCTAGAGCAAAAAAATGTGACTAGTGATGCTGCGAAAATTGATTGGTACTTTAAGCATCTCATGGAGGGAGTTCAATCGGGGCGTTACGACAGTATGTCGCACCCAGATGTGATTCGTACATATGGCGTCGTTCAAAATTTTGAGCCTGCTGCTCATGAGGCAATCATAAGAGAGTTTTTGCAGGCGGTTGTAGATCAAGATATATGCATGGAGATCAATACTAGCGGTCTTAATAAAGGAGCCCACCAAATACACCCAGATCCTCTAATTATTGACTGGGCAAGCGAGCAAGGCGTTAAGCTAACAATCGGATCCGATTCTCATGAGCCGCGTCGAGTTGGGGAGCATTTTGATGAGATTCAACCATGGCTACGCAGTAAAGGATTTACGAAATTACACTACTTTCGTAGGCGGCATCGCCAATGCATCGAAATGCCAGAAGCAAAAGTTTCAGGCAGTTAATCTATTAATAATTGAAAACTTTTTAAGGTTCGCATGCCCCTTGCGTTACATACTACAGTTTCTATCAAGTTTATTCTATTATGTTTTCTATACGCAGCTTTATTTATAGCTTAGTTTTCTTGTTGTTAGGATCTTTTGTTATCGTGCATGCCGAAACTTCAACTAGTGCCTCTGATGATTCTGTTTTGCGTTTATCCAAAGCATTGGATCAAGCGCTCAGTCACAATTTAGGTCTAGCTATTTCTCGATACGAACCGGAGAAGCAAAAAGATGCTGTATTTATTGAGGCTGCAAGTTTTGACGTTGGCGTATTTGCCAATACTCAATATCGCGAAAGTCAGGCCGCCAGTAGCAGCCCAGCTCAGGGAAGTTTTGTTAATCAATCCCGAGCCAATTTAGGCCTAGACAAACGCCTTAAAAGTGGTGCGAGCGTGCGTATCGGTACGAGCGCTACTCGTACCGATACGATAACGGATGGGCTGTTGGATCCAGTTGCAAGTGGGGCGATTTCTTTGTCAATACGTCAACCACTCTTACTTGCAGCTGGAAGACAAGTGAATCTTGCGCCCTTGGTTCGTGCTTCCGCAAAGCAAGAGCAATCAATTGAAATTCTGCGCGCGGAAATCCAAGATTTTATAACGGAAGTAGAGATTGCCTATTGGAATTTAGCTTTTTCGCAAGCGAGCGCTTTGCTCGTACGTTCAAACTTAGAATTAGCAGATAGCTTATTAGCCGAAAACTTGGAGAGAGCGCGCCTTGGATTGGTGACCCAGTTAGAGGTGATGCAGGCTCGAACAGAATTTCTTAAGCAACAAGAAAGTAGCATAATTGCGGGGCGTGCGGTTCAAGATTCGCAAGATCGATTAATTGCTTTGATCGGCATGGACTCGTTAGCCAGTAATGAGCCCATCCAGATGTTTTCTGTTGAATCACTTCAACCAAACAGGAACTCTACATTACCCGATATGCATCGGGTCGTAGCAACAGCCTTACAGGTAGATTCCGATACAAAGATACAATATAAAGAGATTGAAATCGCGCGCTTGAATCAATTGCTCGCTAAGAATTTGACCGTACCAAAATTAGACCTTACCGCAGGAGTTGATTATCTTGGAAGTGATGCGGTCCTCCACCAAGCGTACACAGATGCCTATCGGGGAGTGGATGGCTATGATTGGAATGTTGGTTTTGAGCTTAGAGTCCCCTGGGGTCTTCGTGATGCGCGTGCGCGGTATAATCGTGCCACTCGAACTGTTCAACAGCAAGAATTACGATTATATGAAATTCGCCAAATAAAAGCACGCATAGCGCGCAGTGCCTGGCGCGCGGTGCAAGCAGGAACACAAAGAGTAGAAGTGACGCAAACAGCAATTGCTTTAAACGAAGAATCTTTTGAACAGGAGCGTGCTCGCTATGGAGCAGGCCTTACAGCATATAGGCAAGTTTTGGAGGCACAGCGAGATTTAGACAAGGCTAGGCGAAGCCATTTACAGGCGTTAATTGACCAGCGCCGCGCAACCGTTCAACTTGCACGAGTCGATGGCACAATTTTAGATCGTAATGGCTATACTTGGGCCGATGCGGATGCTTTATTAAGTCCCCCCACTATTGAAGGGCATCCATTATTAGATAAAAATTAAAGCCTGATCTAGGTGAATTTATGAAACAAAAGAGAATTATTTTTTTAGTTATAGTCGCTTGCACAGCCATACTTTTTGCTCTCAGCGGTCTATTTAGTGGTGATGAAGGTAACGGCAATAATCGTACTCCTACCGATATTGCTAAACGCCGGAGCCTTGAGGCAGTCGTGAGTGCGACTGGCGAGGTGTTGCCCATTATGAGCAGTTTTGTTAAATCTGAGGTGAGTGGGCGCATCACGGAGATTCTTATTGATGAAGGCGACTCGGTTACGAAGGGAATGCATCTTCTACAGCTCGATCGAACCAACCTTGAAGCAAAAGTCAAAGAGAGTGCGCGTAGTTTAGAGGCGCAGCGACTACGCTTGGAAAAGTCAGAACGAAATTATAAAAGACTAGAGCAGCTCTTCGCTCAGGCATTTGTTGGCGAGAAAGATTTCTTGGATGCCAAGACAGATCTTGAGCTTGCAAAATTGAATTTAGAGATTGCGCAAGCTCGCTTAGAGGACGTGGAAGAAGATCTTTCTAAGACAACTATAGTCGCCCCGCACGATGGCATTGTAACAAAACTCAATGTGGTTGAGGGGGGCGTCATATCAGGGGCTACGTCGGTGTCGAATGGCACGAACATACTGACAGTGGCGCAGATGGAGGAGCTATATATGGAGGCATCCGTGAACGAGGTCGATGTTGAGCAATTAGCGCTGGGTCAAACAGCGCGGCTAAAATTTGCGGCTATGCCTAAGCTTGCATTGCCTGGCACTATTGACCGTATCGCTGTTTCTGCGCGTAAGGATGGTAATATTCGCGTCTTTCCTATTGAAGTTGTTTTTGAAGCGAAAGATGAGCGAGTGCGTTCTGGCGTTAGCGCGACTGTTGAGATCCCAATTGCACGGGCTGAGAATGTTATATCTGTGCTGCTTTCGGCAGTCTTCCACGAAAACGATAAGCGCTACGTATTTATCCAGGATAAATCTGGTTGGCGCCGCCAGGAAGTAGAGCTTGGTATTAGTAATTTACAACATGTTGAAATAGTTACTGGTGTTCCACTGGATGCGGTTCTTGGGCTCAGTCGCCCACCTGAATTTCGGCGCGGAAATTATGACTGAAGCAGAGACGATTTATCGGCTCGATTCGATTCGCCGTACTTACCAAGTCGGCGATGAAGCGGTGCATGCACTAAATGGAGTCGATCTAACTATTGGTGAGAGCGAGTTTATTGCAGTTGTCGGCAGTTCAGGATCTGGCAAGTCGACACTCATGCATGTGCTAGGATTTATGGACACCCCAACGGATGGGCGCATGTGGTTTGAGGGTGAGGAGGTATCAAAAATCTCTCGCGTTCATCGCGCGCACTTGCGAGCGACACGGATTGGGTTTATTTTTCAGGCGTTTAATCTATTGCCCAAGATCAGCGTTTTACAAAATGTTGTATTACCTTTGAGTTATGGGCGCCAAAGGGTTTCTGATGCGAATGAATTGGGCATGCAGGTCTTAAAAAGAGTGGGCATGCAGCATCGTTATACGCATCGCCCTGGGCAACTCTCGGGCGGCGAGCGTCAGCGAGTCGCTATCGCGCGCGCTTTAATTAATAGTCCACGCTTCATCTTAGCAGACGAACCCACTGGAAATCTCGATAGTAAAAATCGCGATCGCATCATGGAACTCTTTACTTCTTTGCTAGAGGAAGGAATCACGCTTGCTGTAGTCACACATGATACCGAGGTAGCAGCTTACGCCCAGCGTCACATTAATATGCAAGATGGCTGTATTGTGGAGGACGCGCAGCGATGAGTTTGGCAGCAGATTTATACATGGGCTCCATGAATGGACTGCGAGAGGTCTGGTCGAATAAGGTTCGCTCTTTATTGTCCATGAGTGGCATCATTTTGGGAGTAGCCGCGTTGGTCGCTATGGTTGGAATCTTGCAGGGTATGCTCGGCAATATGCGCGCGTCTTTTGAGTTACGTGGTGGCATTCTAAAAATGGAAGTTAGGTCTGCGGAGGCGCCAGAATGGCAGCAACACATTGTCGGTATCTCTCCAGGACTTACCTGGCAGGATGTACTTGCGTTTGAAAAAGCAATTCCGCTGATCGCCTACGTCTCTCCTATTGTCGACTTAAGATGGGCACGGTTTACTGCTGAAGGAAAACGCACGCGAGCTATGCTTCAAGGAGTCAGCCCAGACTTTTTCGGAATTGAGACTAGGCAGATTGCTCATGGGCGAACAATTTCGGACGCAGATATTGATTCTAGTAGTCCAGTTGTAGTTATTGGCACTTATGTTGCAGAACGCTTATTTCCCGATCGAGACAATATTGTAGGGGAACAAGTTCGTTTAGATGGAAAGGTTTTTACTGTGATTGGTCAATTTGAGCATTTGGAGGTAATGGTTGCAGGGCGTAATACTCTGCGATGGGAAAATCGCAGGAATTATATTCCAGCGACGACTGCGATGACTCGGTTTAATGGCAATGAAAAGGTATCATCAATTGCGGTATTAGGAGATTCCGTGGAGCGACTCGAAGACTTGCAGGAGCAAATGAACAATACTTTAGCACTGACTCACCGAGGAATAGAAGATTATGAAGTGCGCACTCAGCATGAGCGACTCGAAGAAATGCAAAAACTAGAGAATTCATTCTTGTACTCGATGGGAGGTATTGCGGCGATCTCACTTTTGGTAGGAGGCATTGGCATTATGAATGTAATGCTTGCTTCGGTAAGTGAGCGCATCCGTGAAATTGGGGTACGTAAAGCGATAGGCGCGCGCAGTCACGATATCTTTTTGCAGTTTCTTGCCGAGGCGGTGGTTATCAGTATTTTGGGTGGCTTAATTGGTCTGGTATTAAGTACCGGTTTTTTGGCACTTGCTAGAAACCTTATTCCCGATGGCGCGACGATCAATCTACTTCCCACTGCAGCGATGTTTTTGGGCTTTCTTTTTAGTAGTTTGATCGGTCTTGTTTCTGGTATTTATCCTGCGCTGCGTGCGGGGCGCTTAGATCCAATCGAAGCATTGCGCTACGATTAGCACAATAGTTCGCCCCATTAAGCGAATTTTAAATCGATGTGCTCTACTGGCGCTGAGGTAATGCTCTTCAGCAGCGCTGTTGCCATACTACTTTGAGAATGGCTTGCGCTAGCGACTTGAGCGCACACGCAGGTGTTAATTGCGACCTCGCGATTCGCCGAAAGATTGCGCTGATTGAGCGCGCTTGTGACGGCTAGTACAGTCGGATTAAAAGCGGCGCTTTCTGCTGTGCGCCCTTCGTACAGTGTGCCATTGACATCTCCTATTATGAAGCCCTGTTTATTTTTTGTGTGTGGTGTGTAGCTTTGTTCCGCTGCATTTAACGCTCTGCGGTGTTGATCTTTTTCAAGCAATTGAACACTTTTTAACGCCTGTTTAGGGCTATCTAGTAGCCCCTGCCCTGGTTCTCGATTAACACCAAAATGATGTGGTATTAAATCAGTTAACACATACTTTTTATTAGCAATAGTAATCGGTAGCGTGGCTGCGTTGGAGAGCTCAAGAAGAAACTGCCTGCAGTGACCGCAGGGTAATTCGGAAACATGCAGCGCTTGAATTCGGTCCTCTCCGTGCAGCCAAGCATTCATTACTGCTGACTGCTCGGCATGGATACTTGCGCTAAGCGGAACTCCTGCAAATTCCATATTCGCGCCAAAATATAAATTACCAGAATCACCAACAGCGATGGCACCTACATAAAAGTTAGAGATAGGGGCTACAGAAAATTGCTTGGCTACTTCAAGAAAGGCGTTAAGAAACTTTGGGTCTTCAAGTGTTATTGTTTTAGAAGCTTTTAGGTAGCCGCTAAACATTGCATCACCTAGAGCATCGCCAACAACTTGTTGTAAAGCCGCAGGCAACTTATTTAGAATTGTATTTAGGAGTGTCTGGTTAAGTGCCATGGGCTCGTTGTTCGGCTAAGGGGTATCGCCCTAACGAATAAATCGTAGCGTGAGTGGATATCGGTAGTATCGACCCTCACTTGCTTTTATAGATGCTCGGATTGTATAGATAACATGAAAAATGACTACTAGCGGTAATAGTACGATACCGATCATAGCAAAAATTAGGACTGCAGACAAAGTAAAGTAGAGGCTAATTGTAATCTGAAAATTGACCGCTTCTTTACCGCAATCATCTACGAAAGGATCCTCCGCTCGTTTGAGTAGCCATAAAACTAGTGGAGCGATAATATTTCCAAACGGAATGCCTAGAAAGAGAGCAAGGCCAAGTAAGTGACAGAACATTCCGGTAGTATAACTTGGAGCTTGCGGGCTGGAAGGGATTTCAATCGATGATTCCATATTCTAGTTAGTTAGTGCCAATTTATACTGAAATCAATAGGTGAATTTCTATTTGTAGTTCTTGCACATGACGCTTGCCTGTCAGCGAGCAGTTCATTTGTTTAAGGTATGGCACATTTAGCACAGCCTAGATTTCTTGATGAACCGACTGCCCGTAACATATCCGACCAGTTCGGCTCGCCAGTATATATTTACGATCAAGCGACCTTACAGGCGAATGCCGCTGCAGTCTTAAATTTTCCTAATGCGTATGGGCTAACTGCACGCTATGCTATGAAGGCAGCGCCAAGCGCAGCCATCCTACAGTTATTGAATAAAGCTGGGCTTCACATTGATGCGAGCTCGGGCTACGAGGTACGCCGAGCGATCGCTGCTGGCTATGCGCCGGGTGCCATAAGCCTGAGCACGCAGGAACTGCCAAGCGACTTTGCCGAACTCTATGAGCTGGGAATATCGATCAATGCTTGTTCTTTGAATCAATTAGAGCGCTTCGGTAGAGCTTTTACAGGACGCTCGATCGGTTTACGCTTTAATCCTGGCTCGGGATCAGGTGGCAATAATCGCACGAATGTAGGTGGTCCTGCATCGAGCTTTGGTATCTGGCATGAGTGGATTGACCAAGCACAATCGATAGTAGATCGATATGAGCTTTCGGTGTCGCGTATCCATACACATATTGGCTCCGGAAGTGATCCTGCAGTTTGGCAGAAAATTTCTACAATGAGCCTCGACTTAGTTCGTCAGTTTCCGACGGTGACTACATTAAATTTAGGCGGCGGTTATAAAGTAGCTCGCATGCCCAATGAGATCGCTACCGACCTGCAGGCTTGCGGTGAACCGGTCGCTGAGAAATTTCGCGAGTTTGCTGCGGAGACTGGCCGAGAGATACATCTTGAAATCGAGCCTGGCACTTATTTGCTCGCGAATGCCGGAGCGCTTTTATCCGTTGTACAAGATATTGTTTCTACGGGCCCTGATGGATATGAGTTTTTAAAGCTCAACACTGGTATGACTGAAATTCTGCGCCCGTCGATTTATGGTGCTCAGCATCCAATTCATTTATTTACTAGCGCAGCAAACCCGCAAATGTGTGACTACATGATTGCTGGTCATTGCTGCGAGTCAGGAGATATTTTGACGCCTGCTGATGGCGAACCTGAACGACTTGCGCCGCGCCGCTTTCCGGTCGCGCAGATTGGGGATTTGTGTATTATTGATGGAGTTGGCGCTTATTGCGCAGCAATGACTACTAAGCACTATAATTCTTATCCTGAGGCTGCTGAAGTATTACTCGATTTGAACAATACGGCGCGCTTAATCCGCAAGCGTGAAGCGCCAGAAGACCTTTGGTCGAACGAAGTGCCACTGCCGTAAGCTCATTAATTTTACATCTATTTAACTCTTAATTGCCATCATTTTCTAGCATCCTAGAGAGTATGCACCTATAATTATTTCTCGTTAGAATGCCCTAACTAATTTCCCTTCCGGCAGAACTGTATCTTTTTTAATGCCCCCCCTTCACCCCAAATCAGTAAACCAAAAAAATGGTTTTGCCTTGGTGATTGCTCTCTCACTAATGGCATTTATTCTGTTACTAGTGCTGAGTTTATCAATTCTTGTGCAAGTAGAAAGTAGCAGCGCTTCAATCAATCGAGATCGCTTGCAAGCACGCCTCAATGCAGAGCTCGGCGCGATGATCGCACTCGGTGATTTGCAGCGCTACACTGGGCCTGACCAGCGGGTGACTGCGCGTGCGGATGTTTTACTCAACCCAGTCACAGGTGAACGAGGTCCCCCTGGGCAAGAACGCTGGATCGGCGTGTGGTCTTCGAACGCATCGCCCAGCGACCCTTTAGATGTGGCTGATGGATTGAGCTCGAGGCAACCGAGGGGGTTGGTAAGCGGACAGGATCCAGATGCAACTTCTGCATTAGCCCCGATAGACTCACTAAGGCTTGCTAGTGTAGGTAATAGTGTTATCGACAAAAGCACGATTAATCAGGACGATTCTGTCGTCGCAGCAAAGGTCAAAATTCGCGGTGCGAATGATGTAATTGCCGGTCATTACGCTTATTGGGTGAGTGATGAGGGGATTAAAGCCCGATTTGATTTAGCAGACCGGCATCAAGACAGTATTGACCCAGATGTGGAGTATTACCGCACTGCGATGGCACAGCAGGCAGACCCGACTGCAGTAAGTAATATAGTGGGCAAGCAACTGCTCGCAGCAAAAGATTCTCGATGGAAGAATATAAGCCTCGACCCGAGTAAAATTTCTAGTGTTAAAAATATTCAGGTCTTTCTTCAGGGCGCTCTGACTAGGGAAGAGCTAGAAGAGTGGAACCGTGAATTTTTCCACGACTTTACCGTGCACTCTAGCGGGGTGCTCGCTAATACCAAAGACGGTGGTTTAAAGCGGGATTTGTCCACAGGTCTATTGCGCCCCTTAAGCGATATGACTGGACCAATTTTTCCTGCTGCTGGAAGCGTGCCCAGTGAAGGGGATCCCGGAGGGCCAACCTGGGAGCAATTAGCAGACTATTTTAATCTTACAAAAAATCCGGCTAGCAACCTTGAGTTTAGAATGCCAGGAAAAGACCAAGTCGGAATTGCTCCTGTCGTAACACGATTTAATTTTATCGTACAAGTTTTTGCGGCGCCAATAACCACCACTACTTCTCCTGCGCTCGTAACAGATTTTCAGTACTACGTAGGTGTCTTCCCGCTCATCTCTTTATGGAATCCATATGATGTTGATTTGGAGATGCCTGATTTGGGTGTGCAGACCGATATGGTTGGGATTTTAGTTAGAGATGCACCAGTAGATGGAGAGAGTCTTGGTGAGATCTTACCGCATCTTTCCGTGCCAAGAGTTGAAGAGCAGCGTAAGCGATTTTTAAGCTTCGCTATCGATTCAACTACTATTCCTGCTGGTGAAGTTGTTAATTTTACTCCGCCAATTAACTCCTTTATAGCTTTGGATAACCCAGAGCAGAATGTTCTCAAACCAGGCGCTAGTGCTGAGCAAGTGCGAGGGTTTTTCTACGGCCCATCCTTTTTATCACCACCAGTCTTGGATCCAAATGACCCCAGCCCTAGCACTGGAGTCTTAATGTCAGACAGCATATGCTTTGGTGAATCTTTAGACAATCAATTGTGGAGACAGGTGATTAATTTATATTCAAATACTACCTTTGATCACAGAGATCGATTTCTGACACTTTTGGTCAATGGAATGGGCAAGATATATAAAAATAATGATTACTACTCTCCACGTGTTATTCGTTTGGATCAAGGAGGGCTGACAACTAGTGAGTTCTTAACTAGTATTTTGCCTCAGAACTCAAGCGCGGTAGCGCCGCAAAGCGACATGTCCATTTTTGATCTGGTCGAGATGCGAACTGAATCCCAAGCGCACACAATTTCTGGATTTGCCGCTATTATGAACCTACCAGAAAGTAGTATTGAGCGTAGAGATCGTCCGGTAAATTTGCTTACCCAATTCAACCCGCGTGCGCCCAAGTCTTTCCCCCAGATTCATATGTCGATCGCTAATGATCAGGCAAGCAGTGTCTATGATACAGTGATGGGGTTTCGTCAGTATGGACTAGGAGAAGTCAGTTGGTGGGAAGGGGACAATTCTCTTAATTTTACTATAGGTGCGGATGACGTAAGCGGTCATATTGGCATGAGTAATACATCGATTTCAGGCAGTGACCAGATGGTATTATTCGAGTCTCCAAAAAAACAGCCGATTAATATCGGCCAACTTATGCACGCTAATTTGATGAATACTTATGAAGTCTCGCACACTTTTTACAGGGGTGATAGCGACTCTCCGGGTTGGCATATAAACTTCCAGCAAGTGCATACCACTCCAGCTTACGCGGTTGGCAATTCGCTCGCAAACATTCATTTACCCTTAGGCCAGACTCGCATGCAAATTGATGATCCGCTCATGTTTGATGGTCCGGTGAGTATAAATTCTTTATATAAGGGTGCACATTATGACTACTCCTATGAATTAAATGATGCCTTGTGGGATAACTATTTTTTTTCCGGAATCGATACTTCTGCGGACAATCCATTGCCTAATTCTTTAATGGTTCCTGCGGACTACAGCATAAAGAAGGAGGACTTCGATTATGCAGAACTTGAAGGCGACGCGCGCTTGTCTGCGGCTAATTTAGTCCTAAAGGGTGCATTTAATGTTAATTCTACTTCGGTAGCGGCTTGGGAGTCTGTTCTTGGGGCAATGCGCGATATTGCTACCCTAGGGGTAGGTCCAAGTGAGGAGGAGTACCAGTTACACAACTTTTCTCGTTTTATTAGCCCTATAATTAAGTCCACAATATCTGCTACAAGAGACGTTCCACTCGCAGGAATTTCTGATCCTTTAGAATCACCAAGCTACGCTAGCAGCAAAGACGAGATAGTAGCTGGTTATCGTGCTCTTACCGATCCTGAAATTGCGTTACTTAGTACTGCAATCGTTAGAGAGATTCGTGCTCGATGCTCCTCTCGTGGGCATCCATTCCTTTCTCTAGCAGATTTTGTAAATCGTTCCATCGATCAGGATGATATAAATGATCCAGTACGTAAGCGATTTTCGTACGTGGGCGCTTTGCAGCATGCGATTGATCAATCTGGGGTCAATGGGACGCCTGCATTAAGCTCTGACTGGGAAAAGCAAAAAGGTTATGGTTTATGGGAGGATAATTACCTCTTTTATCAGCCTAATCTTACTACGAATCCATACTGGCAGGACTCTGTAGACTCACTTAATAATCGTCCTGTGTTAGAGGGTGCCCCAGGATTTCTAACACAAGCAGATGTTATGGCAAAAATTGGCGGATCCCTAGCTTCTCGCAGCGATACTTTCACCATACGCTCTTACGGAGAAAGCAGCAATGGATTAACTAGTTCTGACCAAGCGAAGGCTTGCCTAGAGACAGTCGTGCAAAGAACCTCAGAGTACATGAGTACTACTGATAGTTACCTGTCATCAAGCTTACCAATCGATCAACAGTTTGGCAGAAGTTTTAAAATTGTCTCTACTCGTTGGCTCAACGTTGCAGAGCTTTAATATCTAGCGATACTTTAACCTATAAATGATGGTATACTTTCTTAGGCATAAACCTCTAAAAATTGCACTGTTCGCTCTGTGCTGCCTCAACCTAGTGGAGGCACAACTAACTGCTCAGAATCCAACGAAAAAGGAGATTGCTAATTATACTTTTCGGGTAATTTACATGGACTATCAGCTGAATGCAGGCAGTAAGAGCATTCGTGTCGGAGCGAACCTTAAATTCCTCGATGGGGGTGAAATATACCAAATAGGATCTTATGCTGGCACTCTTTCTCGAAGCTTTAATTACTCTGGTCCCGCCAATCTCATTTTTTACAAAGAGGAATTAAATGAAGGGGGAGAAGAGCAGCTGCTCCCTCTAGTCTCTGTAAACCTTGGGAGTCCGGGTCAGAAAGTAATCTTAGTCGTGCAAGATTTTAGCGGCGATTTCCATTCCTTTGCCTATGACATTGGGGTTGATAAATTTAAGCTTGGCTACTTGCAGGTATTAAATCTCAGCAATCAAACAGTTGGAGTGCGCATCGGTGAAGAGAAAGCTATGATTGCTCCAATGAAGGCAAAAAACTATAAGCTAAAGAGTCAGCAGAATCGTTTTCTTACTCGTTTCGCTATCGCTGTAATGGAGGAAGATGCTACCTCAATCATTGAAAATCGACGGTTAGCAGTAAGTATGAAAAAGCGAAAGCTTATCATTATACATCGTAAAACTGGTCATTCTGATGAAATGACTTATTCTTCATTTGCAATTGAAGAGACTTGGCCCACGCAGAATATTTCTGACGATGATTTAGAAGCGCTTGATTTAAAAGAATACCAAGAGCCAACAAAAATGCCAGATGGGCTATAAGGCTGTTTTTACTAGCACTGTTAATACTTATTAAATTCAATATATATACCATGATCTATCTACGAATCGTTTTTCCCATTACTTTTGGTATCACGCTTCTTTGCGCTTCTTTGTGCTGGGGGGATAAGTTCGATCAAGAGCTTGGCGTAAATTCTCTGCAAGGAACTCGCCCAAACATTGTATTTTTCTTAGCGGACGATCAAAGCCGCCCAGACCACGCAGTCTATGGCAACACGAAGGTGCCGACTCCTACGACGCTTGCATTTTCGAAGCAGGCTCTGGTTTTTGATCGTGCGTACACTGGCCAAGCGGTGTGTGCGCCGAGTCGCTCCATGCTCTACTCCGGGCTATATCCGATCCGCAATGGATGCTTCCTCAATCACTATGCAATCCGCTCGGGAGTGAAGACGCTTGCAACCTACTTGCGAGAGCTTGACTATCAAGTGATTCTTGCCGGCAAGTCGCACGTCAAGCCATCTGCCCAATTTCCTTGGACCGAGCACATGAATCCTGTGCGTGAGGCAGGATTGCCGCGCCCTGTGATACCGCTCGATAAGATGGATCGCTTTATGGCAACCTCTGGCGATCAACCTTTTTGCATCATCGTCGCTAGTGAATACCCGCATGGTCCTTATATAAAGGAGACCCCATTTACTGCAACTGACATTCAAATGCCCCCTTATTTACCATCGACTGATTGGAATTTGAAACGCGCCACTCAGTATTATGCAAGTATAGCGCAGAAGGAGAAGGAATTTGCCGCGGTGCTAGAACTCTTAAAAAAACACGACCTAGAGTCCGATACTTTAGTATTATATGCCGATGACCATGGTGCAGATATGGGAAAGTTTACGGTATCGGATCGTGGATTGCGAGTCGCCTTTATGGCACGCTGGCCGGGCCGCATTCACACCGGTCGCACAGATGCACTCGTTAGCTTCGCCGATTTTGTACCAACTGCTATTGAACTAGCTGGCGGCGCTGCGCCCGCAGACCTTGACGGCAAGAGTCTACTTCCTGTGCTTACTGGCGCTAGCGAGACGCACCATGACTATGTGTATGGGGTATCGCATAACCAAGGCATTCAGCGCCGTAGTGTCTTCCCGCAGCGATCCATTCATGATGGTCGCTACCATTACGTACATAATTTTAACAGCATGGAGCGCATCAAGAGGGAGCGCATCAAGAGGGAGCGCTCTGCGGGTAAAGCGATTAATTACTTTTTAGAGCGTGGCGCAAAGGAGCATGGTCACCCTGAAGAGCAGCTCTTTGATACGGAGCTAGATCCCTTCGAATTTAAAAACCGTG
>MDSV01042320.1_pt1 | contig 17998 bp, 16 predicted proteins | sample 810851 | NCBI WGS metagenome assembly MDSV01 (sample SAMN05326640, study PRJNA326480) | marine metagenome | isolation source: seawater | place: Atlantic Ocean: North East | collected 2012 | reverse complement strand
TTTTCCACCCCAAAACAGAACCCAAAATGACGCGCCAAACGGACGCGCACTGAACCAAAATCCAGTTCGGTCGGCGTGAAGTCTTGTTTCCTGGGGTCCAAGGCTTTGCGTTTGGCCTTCACCCGGGCAATGATGGGGCTGCGGTAAAATTCGGGGATGTCGAAGCTGCGCATGTGGCTCAAAAATACCTTACCCCATCGCAACCTTTTCAAGAAGGCAAACGTTCATTTCACCAAGTTCTTCGGAACAATTCACATTGAAACACATGCCCGGATGGAAAATGTGCGTGGGGCTCGTCCTCCACGCAGACGGGAACCTGCAAGGAGGCTTCGGCCTCCTTTCTTTTTGCCCCAACCTCAACGGGCGCTGTCACGCCGCTTGGCCAGCCCCTCCGCATTGTCAAAGGCGCGTTTCAAGGCGTCGTCCCACAATGCCTCACTCCGCTTCGCCACGAACCGAACGTCCCGGACGATGTCTGCCTGGGTCGAGGTTTGGAAACTCAACTTGTCGTAGGCGAGGCGCTGCACGAGCACCGACTGCAATTCAGGGGCGTAGGCGAGGAAAGGCCAGTCAGCGGTGTTCACCTCGACGTGGATTTGGTCCGACTCACTGAGCCACTCGAGGGTCCAGGCATCGAGTGCAGGCACAATGTCCGCGCAGTCGTTCAACCCAATGTTCATCCGCCACGCAATCGCCTCGCGCACCCATCGGGCGTGGGCCTCACCTTGAGCTGGCCAATCCGGCGCACCTGCGCACGTCCAGCACGTCCAGCACCACGGACCCCAAAGCAACAGCGCGGCAACGTGCATGACTCAGAGCGTCAATTCGGTTTCCACAAAGCGAATGCCCAGGTCGGCGAGCCCTTTGAGCAAGGGGTCGTAATACGTTTTCGACATGGGAACGTCGACCCCCGTGGTTCCAAACGTCCCCGCCATCAGCGGCTTCACCGCCAGCGCCATGGGCAAGCCCACGGTGTCGCTCATGGCTGTGAACACGCTGTCCTTGCCCTCCAAGCTGAGGCTGCTGGTGCGGGCTTTTCGAACGCCGTTCATTTCGTAGTCAAACCGGTGCCACATGACAATCATGTCCCGGTCTTCTGGTCGAAGGACCCACTTGTCGGTCACGAGGGCCTCGATGATTTGGGCCGGGGTTCCTGAAGGGTTTGCCGGTCCCGACTCTCCGTCGAACAGGCCCAGCCAATCCAAACGGTCCAAGGCTTCTTCCGTGGCGCCCGTCACGTGCTGGACAGCTTCCCTGACGTCACGGCCGTGCTCTGCCTCGGCAGGCAAGAACGACCGCGTCCAGTCCGCCCAAGACACACCTTGGGTCCACCTCAAGCGCGCGTCGTCCCGCACCATGCCCAACTGCACCAAGACATCCCAAGACTGGCTGAATCCTGCGCTGCGCAGGGTGCCTCGAACGAGGGTCTCCACCTCCGACAGTCCGTACAATTCACGGTACCCCAGCGAATCGCGGTTGGGGTAGCCGTCGTAGGGGCGGCCATCCACTTCGATGGAGGTCAGCGTCTGGAAGGTTCTGTAGGGCGGCACGACCCGCACACGGCCCTGATCGAGGAAGGTCGCGGTCCCTCCTTGGCCGGCGAGCACCACGTTTCTGGGGTTCCAACTCAGCTTGTAATGCCAGGGATTGTCGTCGGAATCCGGCGCCACCAACCCGCCGCAGTAGGATTGAAAGCCGAGCATGCGCCCTCCTTCTGACCGAATTTCGTCGATGACTTGCATGGCGCTCATGTGGTCGATGCCCGGATCCAGGCCGAGCTCGTTCAAGACCAACACCCCAGCGTCCCGAGCCGCGCCGTCCAGCGCTTTCATCTCTGGCGAGACGTAGCTCGGGGTGATCACGTTGACCCCTGCTTCGATTGCCGCTTTGGCCACGTCCACGTGCATGAAAGCCGGCAGCATGCTGATCACAAGGTCGGCCTGTGCGATGCGGGCATTGCGATCTGCGACGCGGTCGGACGCCAACTGAAACGCATGACCCCGAGGATGATCTCCCACCTTGGATTGGGCCGCCTCCAAGCTCAAATCGCCCACTTGGACCTCCCACCCCTCTTGGTCTGCCTGACCGAGCAAATGCGCGATCAAAGAAGAACTGCTGCGCCCTGCGCCGAGGACCAAAATCACCTTGCTGTCTGCCATGCATGCAAGGTAGCACGACAAGGTTTGGCACGGGCTTTGCCCCGCAGGGATAAGCCCTACCTTCGAAGCTTAACCGCATGCATGTCATGACCCCATTCATTCGCCCCACACTCCGCCAACTTGCCCTAGGCCTTCTCGCGTTGATTCTGCTTGGAGCACTCCCTGCTTGCAACGGTTCCAAAGCCTTTGTGAAGCGTGGTGCCAAAATGGAAGAAGCTGGCATGATGCCCCAAGCGGCCAACCTCTACTACACTGCGGTGGTCAAAAAGCCCTCCAACGTCGATGCGATGGTCGGACTGAAGCGCACCGGACAGGTCGTCTTGGGACAGCACATCGCCGCCTTTGACGAGGCCGTGGCGTACGACATGCGCGAAACCGCCCTCGACGCGTGGCACGACGCCGAAGCGTGGGACGCCAAACTCGAAGCGGTCGGCGTGGATTTGGCCTTCCCTGAAGCCAAGCGTGCGATGTACCAGACAGTCAAAAACGCCCACCTTGACGCCTCCTACCGCCAAGCCAACCTCTTGCTCGAACAGGAATTATTCGACGAAGCGCTGGCCGAATTTGACGCCATCCTCCAATTGGACCCCACATACGAGGACGCCCCTGCCCTGCGCAACGTGGCCTTCTGCGAGCCCCGCTATCGCGAAGGGGTGAAGGCCCGGGAGGGCGAACGCTTCCGCGAGGCCCACGCCGCGCTCTCCGAATTGACCAACACGGACCCCAATTACAAAGACGCAAGCCAGCGCCTGAGTGACGTTCTGGAAGAGGGGCGCTTCACCGTGGCGCTCGTGGACTTCAAAAACGGTTCGAGCCGTCTGAACCTCGAGGTCAAAATCCAATCCCTCGTCGAGCAAGCGCTGATGGGCTCGGAAGACCCCTTCTTGAAGGTGGTGGATCGAGAGAGTTTGGCCTTGATCCTACAGGAACAACGCATGGGCATCAGCGGCCTCACTTCTGGCGGCGACGTGGAAATCGGAAACATCCTTGGCGCCAAGGCCTTGCTCAAGGCCACCATCACAACCTGCGATCACCGTCAGGCGCGCTTGATGTCGAGCTACCAAACGGGCTACGAGCAATACAAAGTGGAGCGCGTGAACGAAGAGGGCAAGAAGTACTACGAGACCAAGTACCGCCAAGTGCAGTACCGTGAGTTCTCGCAAGACGCGTCGATTGACATCACCTGCACCTTCAAGTTCATTTCCACCACCACCGGGGAAGTGGTTTCTTCCAACACCCTTTACGGTCGAGCCTCAGACAACATCCGCTACATCACGTATGGCGGCAACCGCAACAAGTTCTACCTCGGGGGGCTTTCTGGTGCCAGAACCGGCTCGTCAGGCCGTGCAGACCGAGATCGCTTGCTTTCCTCACGCCAAGCCATCCGCAGTGCCGATGCGTTGACCGACGAAGCCGGCCTCGCTTTGGCTTCGCAGATTCAGCGCGCCATCGAACAAGAATTGCTCACCCTCGTCCCTTGACCTCATGCGATTGACGTCCATCTTTGCTGGTGTTTTGTGTTTGGCGACGTTGGCCGGATGTGCGGGTTCCCGCAACGCGGTGGCGCCTGCACCAAGCTGGACCTTTCAGTCCCCAGTCAAGTCAGGGTACTACATCGGCATCGGCTCGGCCTCGAAGCTTGCGCATCCCTTGGATGCAGATGCCGTAGCCAAGCAACAAGCCTTGGACAACCTCTCTCGGGAGATTCGGGTGCAGGTGCAGTCCACCTCGACCACCAAGACCCTTCAGGTCAACGATTGGCTCTCAGAGTCATTCATTTTTTCATCGGAAAGCACCACCAACGAGGATCTGGAAGGCTTCACCTTGGTGGACACGTACGCCACGGAAACCGAGGTGATGGTGTATTACCAGTTGAGCAAGTCCGAGCACGCACGCATTCAAGAGGCCAAACGACAAACCGCGCTGGCCCTTTCGATGGAGCACCTTGAAACGGCCCGTGCCGCACGTGGCCTTGTGCAAGTGCAACAAGTTGTGGATGCCGCAGTGCGTGGGTTGGACGTGCTTCGCCCCTTTCTGGACAAGCCTCTGGTTCACGTGGCGGCAGACGGAACGGAGACTTCTGTCCCCCTCGAATTGGTGGGCTTGCTCGACGATTGTGTGGCCAAACTTCAATTGGCGAGCGCCGACTCTTCCGTCACGTTGAACGTGAGCGACGCTTTCCGCGGCGACGTGGTCGTGACGGCGCTGCTCGACGGCAAGCCCGCCCCCAACGTGACGTTGTCGTACCGCTACGACCGGGGCGAGTTCCCCACGCGTGGCGAAGCCGTCACCAACGCACAGGGCGAGGCAACCATCACGCTCGAGAAATTTGAACCTGGGAAGCGCGGCACGGCCCTCGAAGTTCGCGTTGAACCCAAGGCCTTTGTGCAAGGTCTTCCCCTATTGCACCCCTTCCGACAAGCCGCAGAGGGGCTTCAAAGCGCTCCCCTTCGCGTGGAGGTGACCTTGGCCCCCATCGAAGTGTCTTTGCGCATCGAAGAGCGGGCGTTTGGGAAGAAGCGCGACCAAGCGATGCTTGCGCCGGCCATCCAACAGGCCCTCCAATCGGCCAACGTCTCTCTGCTCGCGGAAAATGCCAATGCCGACATGATCTTGACTGTGGAAGCCGACGCGCGGCCCGGAGGCAGTGGACAGGGGTTCACCACCGTGTACACCGACCTGGTCGGTACCGTCACCAACCGTGAAGGTGAAGTCCTTTTCACCCAAACCCTGACCCGCATCAAAGGCATTCAACTCGACTTGCTTCGGGCCACAGATGCGGCATACACCAGAGCTTCTGAGGAAATCACCACCGACTTTGTCCCTGCCTTGATTCGACTTTGGCACGGTTTCTGAAACTGACCGAGAAAACCATTACTTTTCGACACAAACCCCCCCTCCATGAACATTCGCATCACCCTTCCTTTGGCCTTGATTGTGGCCACCGCAGCCATGACGGGCTGCAGCAACAAGAGCATGACCCCCAAGCAGGCCGGTGAAATCGAAATCCTTGAGTACTGTGCCGGCGACGAATACAAAAGCGACAAGAACCACTTCCGCGAGTCGGCCACGGGCCAGAGCATGAGCCGGGAAACCGCCAAGAAAATGGCGCGCTCCAATGCCGAAGCCAAGCTTGCCCGCTCCATCAACGCCACCATTGAAATTGTGACCGACAACTACGTGAACAGCACCAAGTTCAACAACGTGGAGGAGGTCACTGAAACCTTCAACGATTTGGCACGCACCGTGGTGGACCAGCTCCTGTCCGGCGCCATCACCGCCTGCCAGCGTCTGACCCAGAAAACCGACGGCACCTTTGTCAGCTACATGGCTGTGGAGTTGTCTGCCACCGATTTGGTCGGCAAGTACAACGAGCGCCTGTCACAAGACGAGCGCATCAAGGCAGAATACAACTACGAGAAGTTCAAGGAGACGTTCGAGGCCGAGATGGCCAAGCAACGCTGAGCTGCCTCGCCCCATCCGCGCAGCAAGTCACGCCCTTGGGGCGTCAAGACGGACTCCGGATGAAATTGGACGCCCGCAACGGGAAGGGATTCATGGCCCATGGCCATGGGCACACCCTGACTGCTGCGGGCGTTCACGTGCCAGCCCGCAGGAAGGGAATCCTCCTCCACCACCCAGCTGTGGTAGTGACCAACCTCCATAGAAGGTCCCAAGCCCTCCCACATGGCCCCCAAAGGACCACAAGTGGCGCCCGAGGCATCCACGGTCATCACCGATCGACGGCCGTGCAAGGGGACCTCGAGGTTGCGTAATGTACCTCCTGCATGCACCGCGAGGGCCTGCATGCCCAGACACACCCCCAACGTCGGCAGCCCCCTGCGGAGCGCCTCTGCCGTGACGTCCATCAATTGGGCGCGCTCTTCGGGCAATCCAGGGCCGGGGGACAACACAAGTGCGTCGGTTTGGGCCCAATGATCTTCCATCCACGCGCCTTCTCGGACCACACTCACCGACCAGCCGAACCTCCCCAAATCGTGGGCAAGGTTCCATGTGAAGGAATCGTGGTTGTCGAAGAGGGTGATGCGCATCGGGCGTAGATTTGAACGCTCACACAAACATACTCTCATGTCTTCACGCATCGACACCTCAGAAGCCGCACAACCCGTCGCCGCCTACAGCCAAGCTGTGGAAGCGGGCGATTTGGTGTTCGTCAGCGGACAAATCCCTTTGGACCCCGCCACAGGCGAGCTGATCTCCGAAGACATGAATGCCGCCACGGCGCGCTGCATCGCGAATGCCCAAGCCATCCTTCAAGCCGCGGGTCTGGACTTGAACAACGTCGTCAAGGCCTCTGTTTTTTTGACCACGATGGACGACTACGCAGAAATGGATGCCGCGTACCGGGAGGCCATGCCCATGCCCTTTCCAGCTCGAGAAGCAGTGGCTGTGTTGGCCCTGCCCAAAGGCGCCCGCATCGAAATCTCCATGGTTGCACAAAAGGGCTAATCAAACAATCACAACATTATGTTTTTCAAGAAGTTTCTATACTACCTTAACCCGCTAAACTTGTTCAAAAAGGACACCGAATCCGGGTTGAATCTTCGCATGATGCACGGCATCAACAAGATCAGTTTCTTCGCCTTTTTGATGTGTCTTGCGGTGATGCTGTACCGCTGGTACATCCGCTCGTAAGTCTTCTGCCCTCGTCAGAACAACAGCTTTCCGTCGGACCCTCGTGCCTCCAATTTGAGGTCGCGCAACAAGGCAGATTTCACGTTCAAACGCAGAGAGAAACTCTGCCGAACCCCAAAGGGAATCCAATTGAACGACAGCTCCCAGCAGTGCAAATCCACGTAGAAGTTCAAATTGGTCGGCGTGAACTCGCGCCGGGCCAGGTCGTACCCCGTGGTGACATCCAGTTTGTAGCGCTTCAACACGTTCACGCTGCCTCGTGCACTCAAGGCATGCGTCACCACGCTGGTGTCCCTTTGCAGCTCTGACGCCCACTGACGGGACAAATTGACGTTGTAGTCCAACCGCGCGTTCCATGGCGCACCCGCGTCTTGGGCGGACTTGAAGCTTGTTCCCATGGCTCCAGTGACGCGCTTCAACCGGACCAATCCTCGGCCTTGAGACGCCAAAAAGGTGTCGATGACCTGGCCCGTCAGCGTGTCGCGCGCATAGGCCGTGTGGGTCGCATTGACATTGACATTCACCCGGTTGAACAGGCTTGTGAATGCCCGAGTTTGAAAATCAGAGAGCTTCAGGGAGTCTGCCACGAAATTGAAATTCCCCGAGGTGCTCAGATTGTCCAAAATCTTCACCTTTCTCAACTCCCCCGTTTCGCGGTCGGCGACCTTGGCTTCGATGTTTTGGCTCAACCCAAAATTCAAGGACCCCGCCTCACGACGGTCGTTGGGCACGTACCGGCCCAAAGCATAGGGATTCCACCCCACTTCCCCCGCATCAGTGACCAAGCTTTGCTCGCGCATTCGCTCCGGGTTGTAACTCACCCCGAGGCTCGGTGCCAAGACGTGACGCACGGCCTTCACACGGCCTTCGCCAGGCATGTTGAACGTGCCGTAAAAGCGGGTGCTCGCCGTGACCCCCAAACGCCATTCGTTGGCCGATTGGAATCCCCGCAGCGTGTCGTTCACAAAGGCTGTGGAGTCCTCCGTCACTTGCACCTCCGACACGTCCAACGACTGGAAGGAATCGTACTGATCGTAGGTAAACGACGGAGATACCGAAACAAAACCAACACTTGAACTAGAAGTTAACTTAACCTTGTGCTTCAGCCCATTGCGTATTTTTAAACTTGACCAATCCTGCGCGCCAAACGCACTGTCGGCTCCCTGAATGGTGTTCTCCATTTGGGTGCTGTACGTGACTGCCACCCCGTCCAAAAGTGCCGACTTTCCAGCATCCAAGCCCACGAGTTTGGACAGGCTTGTCCGCTGCATGTTCAAGGAAAGCGACGGCACGGTCAGGGCCACGTTCCCCGTCAGCGAATTCTGGTTGTGCCTTGCACTGATGTTGGTTGAAAAAGGCGTCCGCGGAACTTTGGCCGTCCACTGCAAACTCGATTGGAAGGTGTTGGACAAATATTCCTCTTGGGTGCTGTTCAGGTTTTGCCGGAAGTTGCCCGACGACCCAAAATTCAAAGACGCATTGAAGCGCGAATTGGGACGGGCCCGAGGGTCTTGGCTGTGGCTCCAACGCACAAAGAAGTTGTTGGACAACCCAAACCCTGGCGTTCCTGCAAACCCCTCCCGCTGACGCTGGTAGCTCACGCTGAACGATCCGGCGCTCCGGTAGCGGTAGTTGTAATTCGAGGCCACCCGCGCAGCCCAGCTCCCGCCGGTGTAGATGTCGGTCAAAAGTTTGGCGTCCCAATGGTCCCCAAGCGGCATGTAGTAGCCGAGGTCCTTCAGGAAGAAACCCAAGTCGCCACCGTCCCCGTACCCCGGAAGAAGAACCCCTTGGCTCTGTTTCTCCCGCTGCATTGGAAACCACCCAAAAGGCAGGGCCAGCGGCGTCGGGATCTTGCGGAATTTCAGGTACAACGGACCGCTCACCACCTTCTCGTTGGGCACCATGATGGCCTTGGTCAGGTGAAAGTGAAAGTGAGGGTTGTCGGCGTCACACGTGGTGAACTTCCCGTCCCGGACGTGCACCGTTTCGTCGGGTTGACGCTTGGCCCGGTCGGCGTGGAAGACAATGTCCTGCTCGGTGGTGACCGCATGGCGACTCAGGCCCTTGCCCGTTTCGAAGTTGTAGCAAAGTTGATCCTGGGTGAAGGACTGCGGACCGTCCTTGAACTCCGGCCGCCCCACCCAAGCGCCCGTGCTGTCCCGCTTCCCGTACGCACACACTTCCCCTGCCTCAAGGTCCAACACGATGCGGTGGGCGCGCAGCGTCATCGTGCCGCTGATCACCTGGGCCTCCCCGGTCAAGTACGCCAACCCGCTGTCCACCGCGAAATAGATGTCTTGGGCGTCGTACTCCACCACCTCCCCCGGGGAGACGACGTCGTCGGTTTGGGTGGAATCGGGTGCGGTCGTTTGGGCCCAAAACACAGGGCTTATCAACATCCAAAAAAGGATAATCGAACCTGCCCGCATCGCGCGTCCACAGGGGTGTGCGGTATGTTTGAGAACCGACATGAAGCAGCGTCCAAAAGTAGCCAAACAACGCGTCATGGCAGCGTGTGTTGCCCTGGTGACCGCATGTGCGGCATTTGCCCCTGCACCGCCCGTCTTGACCTTGGTGCTCGATGCTGGACATGGCGGCAAGGACCCGGGGAACCTCGGAACGGGTCGCTACGCCACCACGGAGAAGGACATCACCTTGGATGTGACCCTTCAACTCGGGGCGTACATCGAAGAAAACCTGCCCGAGGTCAAGGTCATCTATACCCGCAAAGACGACAGCTTTCCCGCCCTTCGCGAGCGCGTTCGGATTGCCAACGAAGCCCAAGCCGACCTCTTTGTGTCCATTCACTGCGACGCCTTTGACAACGCCGGCGCCCGAGGCTCGAGCACCTACGTCATGGGCATGCACAAGAGCGAGGAAAGCCTGCGCGTGGCCATGCGCGAGAATGCGTCCATGTTCAAGGAAGAGGGCTACGAGCGCAACTACGACGGGTTTGACCCCAACGACCCCGACACGTACATCGCCCTCTCGCTGCGCCAAAACGTCAACCTCGACGCCAGCTTGACGCTGGGCGCGGCGATTCAACAGCAGTTCAAGGAGCGCGTGGGAAGACGCGATCGGGGCGTGAAGCAGGCTGGGTTCTACGTCATCTCCTACACCACCATGCCCAGCACGCTGGTGGAATTGGGCTTTTTGACCAACACCGAGGAAGAAGATTTCTTGCAATCCGAAAACGGCAAAGCCTACATGGCCTCGGCCATCTACCGCGCCTTCCGAGACACCTACCTCGCCTCTCGCTCAGAACTTGAGCAGGACGCCTCCACAGCCACGGACGGCCAAGCGGCGGAGGCCGAGAACACGGAGTACGTGCCTGACGAGGAAAGCGCCCAAGTCAAAGGCAATTCTTCGGTCTCAGACGACACCTCGAACGCAGAGAATGTACCCCGCGAAACCGCCCCCACGGTGGGCTCCGCGGTGTGGTTTGGCGTCCAAATCCTGACTGCGGAATCGGCCTTGCCCCCAGATTCTCCAGATTTGCGTGGGCACTCCGGGGCCAAACCTTACATTCGTCATGGACTGTACAAGTATGTGACGGGCCACCACGCCCACCCCGACCAAGCGCATGAAGCCAAGAACGCCCTGCGTGCGGAAGGATTTGAAGGGGCGTTTGTGGTGGCGTTTGACGGAGAGACCCAAATCCCCATGTCTCGTGCCCGAACCATGCTCAACCTCCCAATGCAGTGAACACACTTCGGTCAGAATTCAAAATTGGGGTGCTCGTCGTCGCGGGCATCGTGCTGCTGGTGTTGGGGGTCAACTACCTGAAAGGCTTCAACCCCTTTGCGCGGAGCAACACTTACTACGCCGTGTACGATGACGTGGCTGGACTGGCAGTCAGCAACCCCGTGCTCATCAATGGCTACCAAGTTGGACAAGTGCGACGCATTGCGTTTGTGGAAGGCGGGCAGGGCGAATTGCTCGTGGAATTTGGGGTGGAACATCCCAAACTCTTTTTCCCCTCCAACTCTGTGGCCATGATCCACAGCTCGGACTTGTTTGGCACCAAGGCCATCCGAATCGACCGCGGGGACTCCCCTGTTTCCGCCATTGCAGGAGACACCTTGCTCGACAACGTGGAAGACGACATTGCGGCACAAGTCGCCAAGCAAATCGAGCCTCTTCAGCGGAAAACCACCGACCTCATCAAATCGGTGGAGAAAGTCATTTTGGACATCGAAAGCGTGTTCAGCAGCGAGGCCACCCGCCAGCTTCCCGCTGCGCTCGAAAGCGTGCAACGCACCGTGGAGTCGTTGGAAACCACCGCGGCCAATTTGGACAGCGCGGTTGCGGAAAACAGGGGCAACTTCAAACGCGTGATGTCCAACGTGAGGTCCCTCACTTCGACCTTGAATGCGAGCAGCGGCGACCTGACGAATGCCATTTCAAACTTCAGCACCCTGAGCGATTCGCTGTCGCGCATCGAATTTGCGTCCACCATGGCTTTGGCCAACCAAGCGCTGGAGGACATGAGCACCATCGCAGGCCAGATCGCCGCTGGCGAAGGCTCCTTGGGGAAACTCGTTCAAAGCGACAGCCTTCACGACGGTTTGGTGGCCACCAACCTCGAGCTCCAGTTGTTGCTTGACGACCTCCAAATGCACCCCTGGAAATACGTTCAGGTCAACCTGATTGGACGCAAGCAGAAGTCCGAATTTTCAAAGAAGGACCTCATTCGCCTTCGAGACATCATTGCTGACGAACTTGAAGGCCAAGAGGGCGGTTCCTCTTCCAACGACTGAGATCCATGATTGCGCAACTTCTCTTCGCGGTGTGTGTCGCTGCAGGTGCAGGCCTCTTCGCCCGCCGGGTGGCCTTCATTCGAAAGAACATCTTGATGGGCCAAGACGTCGACCGCTTCGACCGACCCGCTGAGCGATGGAAGGTGATGGCACGCGTGGCCTTGGGCCAAGGCAAAATGGTCGCCCGTCCTGTGGCAGGCATCATGCACATCCTCATTTACGTGGGGTTTGTGGTCATCAACATCGAATTGCTGGAGATTGTCATCGACGGCTTGTTTGGCACCCACCGCGCCTTCGCCGGATTGGGTGGGTTGTACGACGTGCTGATTGGCACATTTGAGGTGCTGGCCGCCTTGGTCGTGCTCGCCTGCGTCGTGTTCTTTGTGCGGCGCAATGGCATGGCTTTGGCCCGGTTCAAGTCGCCCGAAATGGGAGGCTGGCCGACGCTCGATGCCAATTTGATTTTGATTGCGGAAGTGGTGTTGATGTTCGCGTTCCTCAGCATGAACGCGGCCGACAGCATCGCGCAGGGCCGAGGCTTGGACCACTACATTGTGGCTGGCTCTTTCCCAGTCAGTCAATTCCTCGTGCCCCTGTACGAGGGCATGACCGATGCGGGGGTGGTGGCCGTGGAACGCGGGATGTGGTGGTTCCACATTTTGGGCATCCTCAGCTTCTTGGTGTATGTCACCTACTCAAAGCACTTCCACATCTTGTTGGCTTTCCCCAACACCTACTACAGCGACTTGACGGCGCAAGGGGCCATGGACAACATGGCGGCCGTGAAGAAGGAGGTGGATTTGATGATGGACCCCAGCGCGGACCCCTTTGCTGCGCCTGCGCCGGACCCCAATGAGGCGCCCGTTAGGTTTGGGGCCAAGGATGCCCCCGACCTGAGCTGGAAGCAACTGATGGAAGCGTACACCTGCACCGAGTGCGGACGCTGCACCAGCGAATGCCCCGCTAACCAAACCGGCAAGCTCCTCTCCCCGCGCAAAATCATGATGGACACCCGCGACCGCATCGAAGAAATTGGCAAGCAGCGAGACGCGAAGGGTGGAACGTGGGAAGGCGATGGCAAAACGTTGCTGGGGAGCTACATCTCCGAAGAAGAACTTTGGGCATGTACGTCCTGCCAAGCATGTGTGCAAGCCTGCCCCGTCAACATTTCTCCCATGGGCATCGTGCTCGACATGCGTCGCAGCTTGATCATGGAGGACAGCAAATCGCCAGAGTCCATCACGTCCATGTTCAACAACATTGAAAACAACGGTGCGCCCTGGGCTTTCCCCGCAGCCAGCCGTGGAGATTGGACCCAAGAATCCTGAACCATGAGCACGTTTCAAGTTCCTACGTTGGCGGACATGACCGCCCAGGGCAAGACCCCTGAAGTGTTGTTTTGGGTGGGGTGCGCAGGCAGTTTCGACGACCGCGCCAAGCGCATCACCAAAGCCATTGCACGCATCCTGCACCACTGTGAAGTGCCTTTCGCGGTGCTCGGCGCGGAGGAAAGCTGCTCGGGCGATCCCGCCAAGCGGGCGGGCAACGAATTCCTGTTCCAGATGCAGGCCGCCCAAAACATTACGGTGCTCAACGGATATGAAGTGAAACGCATCGTGACCGGTTGTCCCCACTGCTTCAACGTCCTCAAGAACGAGTACCCGGAGCTCGGAGGCAATTATGAGGTGATGCACCACACGCAGTTCATCCGCGACCTCATCGACCAAGGCCGACTCAAGGTGGCCGATGGCAACCCGTTCAAGGGCCGTCGCATCACTTTTCACGACCCTTGCTATCTCGGCCGTGGAAATGGTGAGTATGCGGCTCCCCGAGACGTCTTGTCCACCCTGGATGCCGAACTCGTGGAGATGCGACGTTGCAAGCAAAACGGCCTGTGCTGCGGCGCCGGCGGGGCCCAGATGTTCAAGGAAGCCGAGAAAGGCAACCGCGAAGTCAACCACGAACGCACCGACGACGTCCTCGACGCCAACCCCGCCATTGTGGCGACAGGCTGCCCCTTCTGCAACACGATGATGACCGACGGCGTGAAAAACGCCGAGCGCGAATCGTCCATCGACGTGAAGGACATCGCCGAACTCATCGCCGAAGCCGCAGACCTCGTTCCTTCCAACTGAGAATGCCCCCTTTGACCTCAACCCTGATTGAACCAACACCTACATTTCATGCTCCTTGAAGGAAAAGTGGCCATTGTGACCGGAGCGTCACGTGGCATCGGAAAAGCCATCGCGCAACAATTCATCGCCCAAGGCGCCAAAGTGGCGTTCACATACCGCAGCTCGGCCGAAGCCGCAGCGGCCCTCGAACAGGAACTCAGCGCCGGGGGCGGCACCGTCAAAGGCTTCCAGTCCGATGCCGCAAGCATGACCGACGCCGAGCGTCTCGCAGGCGAAGTGGTTGAAGCATTTGGCACGATCGACATCGTCATCAACAACGCGGGGATCACGGACGACACCCTGCTCATGCGCATGACCGAGGAGCAGTGGGACCGCGTCATCAGCGTCAACTTGAAAAGCTGCTTCAACCTGACCAAGGCGGTGATGCGCACCATGCTCAAAGCGCGTTCTGGCTCCATTGTCAACATCTCCTCCGTCGTGGGCGTGCAAGGCAATGCCGGCCAGGCGAACTACGCGGCCTCCAAGGCGGGCATCCTGGGCTTCACCAAGTCTGTGGCCCTCGAACTCGGGAGCCGCAACATCCGATGCAACGCCATTGCCCCTGGTTTCATTGAAACGGAAATGACCGCCAGGCTCGATGCCGACACCGTCCAGGGATGGCGCGACGCCATTCCATTGAAGCGCGGAGGCACCCCTGAAGATGTGGCCAACTTGTGCGTCTTCTTGGCGAGCGACATGAGCGCCTACATCACAGGCCAAACCCTGAATGTGGACGGCGGCATGATCACTGCCTGACGATACGCTTCTCCGCTCCGCCATGGACTTCTCCAACCTCATCGTTCAAGCCCAGCCATGGCAGTGGATTGCCTTGGCGGGCATGGCCTTGGGGTTGACTGCCCTGCTCTATGGCTGGGGAGAAGACCGTCCCAAGCCATTTTGGCTTCTCGCGCTCCTGCGCGCTGCCGTGCTGGGCACCCTCGGGTTCCTGCTGCTCAGCCCCATGTTGCGCAGCACCACCGAAACGCGTGAAGCCCCAGTGCTTCCTGTGTTGGTGGACGCCACTTCCTCGCAATGGATGGGGCAAGACAGCGTAGAGAGAAAGGAAGCTTTGGGCGCATTGGTGGCCGATGTCACTTCTTGGGGACAAGACGCACAGTGGGGCGTCGATTTGTTTTCCTTCGACCGTGAGGTGAAGGAGGTCGAGACGTGGAATCCCACAGGCAAACGGACGGACTTGGGTTCGGCACTCGAAGCCATCCGCGACAGGTACGTTCACCGCAATGTCCCGGCCGTGGTTGTCGTGACCGATGGCCGGGCAAACCGCGGCCCCGACCCAGAATTCACGGCGGCACGGCTGGACGTTCCCCACGTGTTTGTGGGCACGGGCGACACCTCGCTCGTCACCGACCTCGAAGTTTCCAAGCTACGTCTCAACGAGGTCGCCTACCTCGGCAACGCCTTCCCCGTGGAGGTGACGGCCCAAGCGCGTGGCGCAGAAGGTGTCCCCATGACGCTGCGCCTGAGCTCGGGAGGCACGACTTTGGGCACCACGATGTGGACCCCTAACCACAGCTTCAGCAGCACCCGATGGACCCTTCAGGTCGATGCGGAGAGGGCGGGAACCATGACCCTGCAAACGTCCATTTCGCCCACGGCGACTTGGAGCGGCAACGAAGTCACCACGCGCAACAACCGGAAGCGCGCCACCATCGACATCTTGGAAAGCCGCCGAAAAATCCTCTTCATCGCAGCGGCTCCCCACCCCGACCTCGCCGTCCTTCGGAGCGCCGCAGAAACCAACGTTCACCAAGAGACCGAGGTGATCTGGGCCTCGGAGCTTGATGCTGGTGCATCCTTGCCTGACCACGACGTCTTGGTGCTCCACCACTTGACACCTTCTCTGCTGTCCTCTGCCGTCACGGATGCCATTCAAGAGGGCCGTGCGATTTGGGTGATGGGGGACGCCTCCACGACGTGGAACGACTGGGACCTCAATGTGGTTGGCTTCCAACACGCTCCTGAACCCTTGGTCACCGAAGCCCAAGGCCAAACCACCGCAGCATTCGAATCGTTCCCACTCCCTTCCGAATTGGACCGGATGCTCGCCATGTGGCCACCGTTGGCCTGTCCCACGGGCGAATACAGCACCACCCCAGCACTTGTGTCCGCCTTGACCCAGCAGGTGGGGCCCGTGAGCACGGATTGGCCGCTTTGGGCGGTGCGTGAAGGGGACGCACGCCGCGTCGCAGTCACCTTGGGCGAAGGACTGTGGAGATGGCGCATGCAGGACCTCGTCCGTCACGATGGAGAGAGCGTCGCTTTTGACGAATTGGTCAACCGCACCCTGCAATATCTCAGCAGCCGAGACGACGTCAAACGCCTTCGCGTTCGCGTCCCGGAGCGGCTCGACGAAGACCTCAGGTGCGAATGGGTGGCCGAGGTATACGACGCCTCCCTCTCCCCTACGGTGGACGTCGAAGTGACCCTCGAACTGACCAAGCAAAATGGACAGCCCACCGTCCACCGCTTTGTGGAGAACCCGCGAGGCACCGATTTCAACCTGGACCTTGGCATGCTCCTGCCGGGGGTCTACAACTGGGTGGCCTCTTGTGCCCAAAATGGAGAGGCGCTCACCGAAAAGGGCAGCCTCGTCGTCAACGCGGTTCAAGCCGAGGCAAGCCTCACGCCTGCGAACCACGGCTTGCTCAAGAGGCTTTCCCTTCGCACCGAAGGGAAATACCTGGGGACGTTGGACCAACCTCAAGATTTGGAACGCATTCGGCAAGCGTGGGCCGATTTCGCAAATCGCACGCCCAGCCAGGACATCGTCCACATGTCGTCGGAACGCCTGCCCTTGCATGCCCAGCTATGGCTGCTGGTGACCCTGCTGGTCTTGCTGACGGCCGAGTGGGCCATTCGCCGCGCCGGAGGCGGCCGTTAAAACCCGTGATCGTGGGCGACAAACCTTGTGACTTCATCGCTCCCCAAACTATCTTTCCCGCATGAACATGTCTGCCTCCCCTGAGGACCGTCGACGCTTGCGCGGCATCCTCGTTGCCCTGATCCTTTTCCTCCCCGTCGTGATGTTGTGGGGCTCCCTGACGGTCACCGTGCCCTCCGGCTACGCCGGTTTGACCTTCCACACGTTTGGCGAAGGCGTCGATCCCGACGAAGCCCCTCTGAAGAGCGGCTTCCACTTCAAAGCTCCGTGGAACAAGGTTTATGAATACGAAATCCGTCAAACAGAACAAATGGAAGCCCTCGAGGTCCTGAGCTCCAACCTGCTCAAGATCAACATGGACATGACGGTCTTCACGCAGCCACAGTACACAAACCTCGGCCGCCTTGAAATCGAGCGTGGACGCAACTACGAAGAGAAGGTGATCCGCCCTGCCATGCGTTCCGTCGCGCGCGAGGTCATCGCCAAGTACCTCCCCGAGGAATTCAACACGACCAAGCGTGAGCAAATCCAGTTGGAGATCAAGAACCAACTCGCTGACAAGCTCGCCGAGAACTACATCCAGCTGAACGACGTTTTGATCAGGAACATCACCCTCCCCACCACGTTGGAGCAGGCCATCGAGCGCAAGCTGCAACAGGAACAAGAATCGTTGGAATACGAGTTCCGCCTGGAGAAAGCCCAAAAAGAAGCCGACCGCCTTCGCATCGAAGCGGCAGGCATCCGGGATTTTGAGGAAATCATTTCCAAGGGCTTGAGCGAAAAACTGCTCAAGTGGAAAGGCATTGAAGCCACCAAGGAAATCGCCAAGAGCAACAACACCAAGATTGTGGTTGTGGGCGGTGGCGACGACGGGTTGCCGTTGATTTTGGGCAACAACTGAGTGCCTGACCTTTTCGGTTCGGCTGGCCGGCCCCGGCTGTTTGGCCATCACAAAAAAAGACGCCTTCGGGGCGTCTTTTTTGTCCCTTGGTCACGAAGGGGTAGAGGGATTTTGCACAAACGCAAACGACCCGCCGCAGGGGGCAGGTCGTTGTGCAAGGAGGATTTCTCTCCAGAGGTCCGTGGCGCTTACTTCGCCTGGAGAACGCCGAGTTCTTCACCCCGTTTCATGGCTGCGATCACACCAATCTTGCTGATGGTGCGAATGGCCTTGGCAGAAACGCGCAAGGTCACCCAACGGTCTTCTTCCGGAATGTAGAAGCGCTTGCGTTGCAGGTTGGGGTAGAAACGACGCTTTGTCCTACGATTGGAGTGCGAAACGTTGTTTCCCACCATCACTTTCTTCCCGGTAATTTCACAGACGCGGCTCATGGCTCTAATTTT
>MDSV01249008.1_pt1 | contig 18004 bp, 7 predicted proteins | sample 810851 | NCBI WGS metagenome assembly MDSV01 (sample SAMN05326640, study PRJNA326480) | marine metagenome | isolation source: seawater | place: Atlantic Ocean: North East | collected 2012 | reverse complement strand
CAGCGCCGCCCACAGCCGGCGGCCCGTGGCCGGCCCGACCCGCACGAGGCCGTCCTTCAGCACGAACAGAGTCGTGTCCACGACCGTGGCGAGCGCGCGGTCGTCCGCCTCGACGTTCGCGCGGCGCGGCGCGTTCGATCTTTTCGATCTTTTCGGCTTCGTCGCGACGCGCGAGTCGCGCGTCGACGCCTCCTGCGGCGCCGCCGTCGGCTCCGTCGGGTTCGGGTCGCGAAACGCGACGCCGCGGGTCCGCTCGGAGCACCGCTCGACGGCGGAGACGAGCGTCTCGACGACGTCGCTCGAGCTCGCGAGCGCGCGTATTCTGGCTCGGCGACGCGCCGCGCGCTCGCGAGCCTCGCGCTCCATCTCCGCGCGTCGCTTCTTGAGGCCCTTCTTCTTCGCCGCCCGCGGAGAAAACGCGGAAGCGGCGTCGCGCGCCGGCACGTTCGCCGCGTCGGCGTCGGCAGAGACGACGGCGCGGAACAGAGACGCCGCCGCCGCGAGCTTTCCCGGTTCGCGCGCGTCGGCGATCGCCTCGAGCGCCCTGCGCGTCCAGCGCTCGACGGACGCGGACGCGACACCGGCGCGGTCGTAGTGCTCCAGCACACGCGCGAAGAACGCGGCGGCGCGCGGCGGCGCGCCCGCCGCGCCGCGCGTCTCGTTCCCGAGGCGCGGGGTCCGTCGCGGCGGGTCCGGGTTCCCCCTCGCGGGGTCACCTGAGGTCTCGGGGTTTTTCTCGACGCCTTCGCGCTCCGCGAAGGCGTCGAGAGACCCGTCGACGGGCCCGTCGACGGCGGCGCGCCACAGCAGAAGCAGCGTGCGCTCCGCCATCGCGCCCGCAAGGTCGCCTTTGGCGAGCCTCCGCACCATCTCCAGGAGCTCGTCGTTCGCGGACGCCGAGAAGAGAAAGGGGGAAGGGTTCTCGGACGCGGACGCGGAGCCGTCGGGGTCGCCGGACGTCCCGGCGCGCGCCGCCCCGAAGACTCGCTCGACGCGGCGGAACAACGCGTCCAGCTGCTCGGCGGAGAAGTCCCTGGCGACGTCCGCGAGGAGCGCCGCGACGTTCTTGCGCGTCTCCTCAAACGCGTCCGGCCGGAACGCGACGTCCCACAGCGCGTCCACGTGCGCGTCCTCCAGCGCGCGCTCCTGCGACAGGTGGCGCAGAAGCACGCAGAGCTGGTCCACGTACTGCTTGTGGTGCAGGTACGTCGGGCGCAACGCGCGCGCCACGACGCGCGCGCGCGCGATCCACGACGTCGCCGCCTCCGCGGCAGCGGCGGACTCGGCGGCGCCGAGACCGCTGGCGTCGCCGCGCGCGCTCTCCAGCATCAGGTTGATCTCGCGCAGAGCCGCGAGCTGCGCGTTGAACGTTTGTACGCCGAGCAAGCCCTCGACCACAGCGCGGTGCGCCTCGGAGACGCGCCGCTCCGCCTCGCCGGCGCCGAGGGCGTGCGTCAGCACGCGGCGCGCGCTCCGCAGAAAACTCGAGGCGCGCGAGAACGTCTCGACGGTGTTCTTCTTCTTCTTCTCGTTTTTCGTTTCGGCGGCGTTCTTCGCCGGGCGGTCCTCGTCGCCGGAAGGGGAAGACGGAAGGGGCTGACTCTCTGTCCCGTCCACGTCTCGCCTGGCGACGTGCGCGACGCGCGCGAGCGCCGCCTCGACGGCGCCGGCCACCTCGCCGAGGCGCTCGCGGGTGAGCTCGCCGGCGCACGCCGCGGCGGCTTTCCCCGTGGCGTCGAGCAGCGCGAAGGAGATCTTCTCCGACCCGCGCAACGCGTCGCAGATCGAGACGAAGCCTCCGTTCGAGCCGAACGCGTCCAGGATGTACCCGAGCCACTCGTGTTCGCCGTCGGCCACGGACGCGCGCCGCGTCCCGAACGCGTCTCCGACTCCGAAGCCGTCGCGGGAATCGAGCTCGTACCCGAAGCCGTCGGCGTCGCCGCCGCGCGCCGTCGCGTCGCTGTCGTCGGCGGCGATGTCGATGACGCCGCCGGCGTCAGCGCTGTCGCGGCGGCGGCGCGCGTCGGAGGGCGCCGCGGCAGACACAGCCGCGTGGAAACCCCGGTCGACGTCCACCAGCAGATCGTGGTTCCGGTGCTCGCGAGGCACGGGCTCGAAGCGGTTGCACGCGTGGAACGCCGACGCGCGGTCGAACGTCCAGGTCAGCGCGGCGAGCAGCGCGAGCGCGTCTGATTCCTCGGGGGTCTCTTCGTCTGTTCGCGCGGCGTCCTCCGCGGCGTCCGCTCCGGCGTCTCCGTCGCGACCGCGCGGTTCGTCCGCCGCCCGCCGCGGGCTCGTGACGAGCGCCGCGGAGAGCTTCACGGAGACGAGCTCCGCGAGGGCTTTGCACGCGACCAGGATGTCGAGCTGGATGTGGCGGTCCCAGTTGACGACGTCGTCAAACACCACGCACTTCTCAAACGCGCTGGGGGTCATCTCCCGGTACAGCCTCGTGAGCTCGAGGCTCTTGCGCTCCGCCTCTTCGTCCCCCGCGTGAACAATCTCGCACGCCGCGATGAGGCACGACGCGAGCTGCTTCGGATACACCATCCACGAGGGATGGCGGCACAGGCCCTCGGCGACCTGCAGGTAGTCCTCCACAGGGAAAACACATCCCGCGATCATCACGTCCATGTCGCTGGTATCGTCGCGCGGAGACGCCCTCGCGGCCGTCGCAACCCCGGGGGCGTACTTAGCGTCCTCATCGCTCCCTTCACTGTTGAAATTTCCGACGGGGGAGTCAAGGGGGACCGAGGCGTCCGACGCCGCGTCCATGCGCGCGACTTTTCAGTGTCGAAAAGTGCGCTCAAAACGCAGGTTCGGTATCCGCCAGATCTGACGGGCGCTTCGCTCACCTCCTCGAGTCCGTCCCGACCCGCGACGCCCGCGCGGCTCGACCGAAGGCCGCCACGAGGTCGCACCGACTTCAACCCTTTGGACTTCAATCGGAAACGCCCTCCCCGGCGCTCCGCGTTCTGCGCGGACGACCGCGCGGGGCTCTTGGAAGAGCCGAGCTTGACGTGCACTGCGCGTTGTTAAAAAAATGGACCGACTTCCGACTCATTTTTGGGCAGTGCCTACTTCTTGGCCGGGGTTACAGCGCGTCGCGCGTCGTCAGTCGACGTCGCGCGCGCGCGCGCGACATGCGCGATTCCAGCAGCGACGACGATTCTCCTCCACCGAGGCGGCGCGGGCGCGCGGCGCCGAAACCCGAGGGCGAGATGACCATGGTGGAGAGGCACGTGCAGAGGATGATGGCGGCTCGCGCGGAGGAAGAGATGGAGACCTCCCGCCAAGCCTCGCGCGCCGAAACTCTGCGCCGCGAGGGCGAGGAGGCGCTCCGCGCGCTCGGAGACTTGGACGTCGACAGCGACAGCGAGAACGAGGACGACGACGCCGCTGGATTCACCGGCTGCGCGCGTCGGAACGCGCGTCGCGAGCGCGGGGGCGAGACCGAGGACGCGTCCCCTTTCGCGAGCGACGTGCGCGTTCGCGCGGTGACGCCCGCCGAGCTGGGCATGGCGTACGCGTGGATGCGCCGCGACCAGAGGCGGTACGCGGACGCGGTGAAGTTCTGGGACACCGCCGCGTCGTCCATTCAGGCGGCGTTCGAGGATACGAGGATACTAAACCCGGGACTTCCGAAAGAAGCCGGGGAGACGTCTTCCGAGACGTCGTCGTCGTCGCGCGTGCTCGGCGCGTTTTGCGAAGCGCTGGGTCCCGCGCCGGTGGCGTTCGCGGTGCTTAAAAGCGACGGGCTCGTGGTGGACGCGATGGGCGTGCGGCAGGGCTTGCGCCGGCTCGGGTTCGGGCGCGCGCTCGCGCTCGAGCTCGTGCGCCGCGCGAAGCGCGCGGCGGCGGAACTCGCCGGCCCGCCGGAGTACGTCATCGACGCGTTGCCCGGCTCGGTGCCGTTTTGGCGCGCGCTCGGGTTCGCGCCGGCGGGCGGCGCGGACTCGCCCACCACCAGGGTCATGCGGCGGCTGTGCGGGGACGTCGCCATGGCCGTGGACCTGCTCGAGGACCCGCCCGCGCCGAGCGGGGACGAGTGGTGGGTGCCGGCGCGGGAAAAACGGTTCGGAGACGCCCGGGCGTGCCGCTTCGCGCGACGAGGAGGAGACGATGTTCGATACCCGTAGTATTAGGCTGGTGGTACTTTTATTAAAAGATTCCGACGGGCTTCTCGCGTCACCGTCGCGTGCGTACCATGCGGCTCTGCGCGACCGCGGCCGCCCGCGAGTCCACCGGCGGTTGGTTCGTCACGAACGTCACATCACTCGCGGACGCCGCGCTCGTCGCGCCGCCTAAATCAAGCCGCGTCTCGCCGCCGAGCGCGCGCGTCCGCGACAAACCGCCTCTCCGCGATTCCGCGGGATTCGCCTCCTTCCGAGCGTTCGACGCGTTCGGAGCGTGAAAAAACGCGTCCACGCCGTCTGCGCCCTCGGCGAGGCTCATGCCGTCGCGTAGCGTGGGCGCGCCGCCGGGAATACCGCCGGACGGAAAGGAAGGCGATGGTTCGGGCCCGGGCGTGGGCGGGCGCGCCGCCGGGGACGTCGGACCGACGCGACGACGCGCGCGCGTCAGACCCGCCGTCGACCCCGCGCCGCTCGTTTCTTTCGCGCCCGCTTCTACGCCTCCGGCGGAAGGCTTCGTCGCGGACATCGTCACGACGGCATGGCGCGTCCTCGTGAGCGCCAGCGCGCCCGCGGGCGCGCGCGCGGCCCGCACGGAGAAAGTCGGGGTTTTCTCCGGGAAGCGCTCCACCAGCCGCTCGCGCGGGATCGCCGGCGTCTGCTCCGCCGGCGCGCGCCCGGCGCGCGTCAACGCGGGGGTCGCCTCGGCGGGCGGCGGCTCGTTCGCGGCCCCGGCGGTGTTTCGTCTGGTCGGTTTTCGTCCGCCCGGGGGCATCGCGGCGACTTCCGAGGCCAGCTTCGTCGTGGGGCTCGGGACGCCGAGCCCGCCGCGCGTGCGAGACAGGCCGAAACACGGTTCCGGTTTCGGTTCCGGTTCTTCCTCCGCGAGAAGCGCCGCGGAACGCGTCCCGAGTCGCCGACTTGAAAGCGTCGCGGCCGACGCTTCTCGCGGCGTCGGATCGGGGCGTTCGCGCGGCGCGAACGCGCGCGCGCGAGCGTTTTTGCCCTCTTCTTCGCTCGCGCTCACGGCCGCGGACGGACGCGCCGCCCTCGCCCTCGCCGTCTCCGCCTCCGCGCGCGCCGCCGTCTCCGCCTCCGTCTCGGCGCGCGCGCGCGCCGCGCGCGCCTCCTTTTCCTTTTCCTCCCGCTCGCGCTTCGCGCGCGCCTCCGCGGCTCTCTCCGCGGCCGCCGCGCGCGGCGCCGCGCCGCGCGCGTCGAGGTCGGCGCCGCCCTCGACGGTCCGCGCCTCGAGCCGTTCGGAAACGAGCCGTTCGGAAACGAACCGTTCGGCCTCGTCGCCATCCACCGCCGCGAGCACGCCGGTGAGGCGCCGTTGGACGTCTCGTAACGCGCGCGCGCTCTCGGCGAGGCGGTCCTCGCGCGCGTCCACGGCGCGCGCGAGCGCGCGCACCTTCTCCGCCGAGCGCTCGTGCGCGTCGCGAAGGTGGCGCGCGACGTCGTCCAGCGCCTCGCGCGTGGCGTCCACGCCGTTTTTCGTGGAGGCTCGCGTGTTCAGAGCGAGGCCGCCCGGCGAGCCGTTGCGCCGCTCGACGCCGAGGCGGAACTCGGGGACGTCCGAGAACGGCTCCGGGTCGAAGAGCCGGGGGTCTTCGTACCGCCGCGCGAGCGAGGCGACGCGCCCGGGTTCGGGACACTCGGGCGCGGCGAGCAGGGTCGGTGAGGCGTAGTGGCGCACGTCTGCGACGGTCTCGGCGACGGTCTCGACGACGTACGCGTCGCCGCGCGCGTCGCGGTACCTCGGCGGAGACGACTCGCGGATCGATCGTCGACGACGCCCATACGCATCCCTCCGTCGCGACCCGAACCCCTCCGGGTCGCCCTCGGTCGTGCGCTCGTCCCTCCACACCACGTGCCTGTCGCGGTTGGCGTGCTCCCCACGCCTCGAGAGTCTGGACGGTCCCCGGCCCGCGTCCACGCGCGAAGACGTGCCTGCCGACGCGCGTCTCTGGAGCGCGAACGGGTCGAGGTCCCCGCGACGCACGCGCACGGCGGGAGGCGTGTCCTCCTCGCTGTCGGGGGGTCCGTCGCGAAGGACGTGCCGAATCTGCGTCGCGCGCCTCTCCGCGACGGACGCGAGCTCGCCGTGATGCACCACCGAAACCACGCTACCCTCATCGTCCGAGTCGTCCGAAGCGTACGTCCCCATGACGGACGCGCGCGACTCGACGCCCTTGTTGGTTTTCCCGAGACGACCCTTGAAGGAGGCCCGGGAGGTCCCGGGCACGCGCGCCGAGCGGTGGGTTCCGCCTCCGCGAGACCTCCACGCGCACGACGCTCGCGCGCGAACCCTCCGGTTCCCGCGGACGGCGTCCGAGGCTCCCTCGGCTGGCCTTCCAATGCTTTCGAGGTCCCCCTTTTCCTTTTGCACGAAACCTTCGCGAGTCGAGCCTCGGCCGTTTCGCCTTTCCCCGCGCTTTCCCCTCCTTCTTCCACAAGCTTTCGAGTCACGAAAAAGAGAGAACGATCGCAAGCAGAGGAAAGAGTCTCACTTTTAAGGGATTTCATGAAGCCGTTGGACGAACATTTGAATTCCGCGCGACCTCCAAGCCGCACTGTTCCATCGCGCGGAAGACGCCTCGAGCGCTCTCCCCGCCGAGCACGATGTCGGGACGAAGCATGCGCCAGAGGGCGCCCGTGTCCTACAAAGCGAGCGACATGAACCAGGCGAAGACGCCGTCGTGGCTGGTACGTCCGCGTCGCCGCGCCCCGCGACGCGCCGATGGGTCATCCGCCCGCGCGCGATGCGCATTTTCTTCTTGGCGCTCGCAAATTCGAAATTGCTTCCCCTCGGCCGGCCGTCTCGCCCCCCCCCGACGCGCGCGCGCTGACCGTGCCTCGTTCCGACCCCTTGTTCGCGCGCCAAATCCCCTCCCCCGTCGCGACGCCCCGCAGGTCAAGACGAGCGTCAACGCGCCGGTGCCTGCGCGCGAGAAGAAAGAGAAGAAGAAGACGGACCCCGTCCCTGCCGAGAAGCTCGCGGAGAAGCTCGTTGACCTCGAGGGCGGCGACGACGACTTCGCGAACGATTCCGCGAAGAAGCATCGAGGCGGCAAATCGGGCAAGGAGAACGGCGAGGCGCGTAAGACCGCGGGCGCGCGCGCGGCGAAGACGGCCAAGGACAAGGCGAGATCCAAAAAGGCGGAAAAGCCCGGCTCACGCAAACTCTCCGCCATGGCGCGCGCCGCGGCGACTGCCAACGACGGGCTGAAGCGGGGACGCTTCGAGACCTCGGACGATCCCTCGTCGCACGGGTCCATTCAGAAGCACGCGGGTGGCAGGCCCGCCAAGCGACACGCGCGCGCGATGCTGCACTCCAGGTTTGACGCCGCCGCGACCCCCGGGTCGCCGGATGTCATGACCGAGCACGTGCCCGCGCGCTGGCCCGAGGAGGACGCGGACCCCTCGCCGCCGGCGGCGTATGCGCCCGCAGTCGCCGCGCGCGGCGCGAAAAAGCCCGGGAGCGGCGCGGGCCGGTACGGGCAGCTCGCGTCTGCGGCGGCAGCAGCGGCGGCGGCGGCGAAGAACGTGATCGGGTCGCAGGGCGAGAAGCTCCCCGCCGGGCGCGCGGATGGCGCGTGGTCCAGCGCCTACCGCACGCTGCAGGCGGCGCACATCAAGCTGCAGACCAAGTACGACAAGCTGAAAGACACCAAGCTGAACGGTCTGATCACGGAGGCTGAGTCGTACCGCCTGGAGCTGGCGGACCACGGCGCGAAGGCGGAGGAGCTCATCAAGCACTTCCGCGGCGAAGCCGACCGTCAGAAGGAAGCCGCGGCGGGCGCCGAGGGCGCGTCGTCGCGCGCGTACGAGCTCGAGCGCGAAAACGCCGAGCTCAAGGAGACGCTTCTGGCGTATCAGGGGAAGATCCTGCGCGTGGAGCAGGAGGCGGCGGCGGCGACGCAGCGCGCGGCGGAGGAGGCGGCGGCGAGCACGTCCGGTCGGTGGGGAAGCGAGGAGCTCGAGGCGTTCATGGGCCTGAGATGGGACAAGCAGAGCACGGGCGTGCACCACTTCACGCACGCCGCCACCGGGTTCGCGTTTCAGCTCAGCGCGGCAGACCCCGCGTCGTACGCCGACGACGACGAGGAGACCCGCGAGCGAAGGAGGAGGGAGAGCGACGTCGTGTCCGGCGCCGGCGCGCCGGCGGATGAAGTGTCCTTCGTGCCCCTCGAGTTTGGCAAGGCGGAGGGGTATTTGCCGGGGTACCTCTCCGAGCAGATCGAGTTCGAGCGCGGCGAGATGCCGGAGTTCGTCGGGCGCATGCTTGGCGTCTTGAACCGAATCGCTACCGAGCACGTCGCGCCCGCGGCGAGCCGGTGAGCGCCGACGATTTCTGCGCGAGAGACTTTTCGCGGGCGGCGCGGCGGCGTCTTTCGCCGCGGGCGCCTCCTCCGAGCGACGGCTCGTTGTCACGAAAGCGTCGCCTCGCGAAAGAAAACACCAGAACGAAGCGCCAAACTCGGCGAGGCGCGTGTGCCGCGCGTCGCCTTCATCACGCGTAGACAGCATCACAACATGACGAGTAGAAATCCGCGCTACTGCGCGAGTCGCGGCGGCGCCGGGAGCTTAAACCCGCCCCAGATTCCTGGCGCGAGCTCGTCCCGCAGGTCCTCCTCCGAGAGCGGCTCGTTCGACTTGCGCACGCGCACCAGGTCCACCTCCATCAGCAACGGCTCTTCTCTGTGGTTCGCCAGTCTCCGGCCCGCGCCGAACGTGGGCGGCTTGGGGTTGACGTCCCCGTTCACCCACCCGAGCGAGGGGGGCACCAAGACCCGCCGCCGGCCGCCCTCGCGCATGCCCAGCACCGCCGGCGAGACGGCGCGCGGCAGAGCGTCGGGCTCGCCGAGCACGAACTTGTACGTCGCGCCGACGTCGTCTTGGCCCTCCGTGCCGTATCCGCGCGCCCACATGAAGATGGGCGTCCCCCCGGACGAGTACTTGAAGTACGCGCCCGGGGCCAGGCGGTACACGGTGTACAGCACGAAGAGCGTGTCGCCCTTCTGCGCGGTTTTACCGTCGCTCTTGCCCTCGTCCAGCTCGCGGTATTGTATCCCCGACGGCAACGTCACGAGCACGCCGGGGTTCGCCTCCGCCGCGCGCTCATCCCGGCGACGCTCCGCCTTTTCGCGCGCCCTCCGGATCTCCTCCTCCGTCCGACGGTTGGACTTGCCGGACGCGGGGGGCGGCTTGCCCAGGCCGTACGCGAGTGCTTCTCCGGGGAACAGCACACCCGAGACGGCCGCTCCCGAGAAGATGGCGTGCCGACGTCCCCCGAGAGTCTCGGGGGAGGGGGACGAGCGCGATGTGCGCTCGTGACCGGCGGCGCGCTCGGCGGCGCACCGCGTGGATCGGCGGGGGTCGCCGCGAAACGCGAGGCGCGCAGACAACGGCGCCGGCGTGGTCGCCATCGTCGCGCAAAGGACAAGTGGACTGGAAGATGATTTGTTGCGTTGCCATGTCAGCCCAACAAAGCGAAACCGTCGTTGGTCGTTGCCCGGTAAAATGTCAGACTAAAATTGCATATGTCCAAGAGAAGGTGTTGGAAAAACAGCTTGCCGTGAAAATGAGACGCGGCCTCTCCGCGGCCCACACCGTCGCGCGCGCTTCCCGCCGCGGACGCCAGACGCGCGCGGACGTCGCACCCCCGCGCCTTGAGTCAAGCGTTTCGGCAGAGTACCCCGCGGTCGCGGAGGCTCTTTCTCAGTCTCCGACACCAGAGAGCCCCGGGAATTCCCATCTCGCCCGTTCCGCGCGTCAGATCTCTCCCTCACGGCATGAGCTTCGCGGACGCGTACGGCGGCGCGCCCGGGGGCGCCGGGCCCAGCGGCTCCGGCGCGGGCCCGAGCGATCGGTTCGAAGAGGCAGATTCCCTGGCGCGCGAGAGCAAGAAGGTGTCCAGCCTCATCTTCCAGATGACCACGAACGTGTCCTCGTTCAAGCGCCTGGTGGATGCGCTCGGCACGGGCAAGGACACGCGCGAGCTGCGCGGCAAACTCAACGCGCAGCGGGAGAGCATCGGGGGCATGGCCAAGGAGGCCAGCCTGGCGGTCAAGCGGCTGGCGTCCGGGGGTCGTTCGGACGACCAGAAGGCGCAGAAGCTGGTGCGCGACTTCCACGGCGTGCTGAAGGAGTTCCAAAAGGCGCAGCGATTGTGCGCGGAGCGCGAGGCGACGTTCGCGCCGCGCACGCCCTCCGGCTCGCGGGGGACGTACGGCGCGTACGACGAGGAGATGAACCGCGAGGCGGTGGGGCACTCCGACTCCGAGCAGCAGTCGTTGCTGCAGAGCACGCGCGGTCGCAGGCAGGAGCTGGTTCGGGACGAGGGCGAGATGGAGTTCAACAACGCGCTCATCGAGGAGCGCGAGCAGGGCATCCTCGAGATCCAGCAGCAGATTGGCGAGGTGAACGAGATCTTCCAGGACCTCGCCGTGCTGGTCAACGAGCAGGGCCAGATGATCGACGACATCGAGGCAAACATCGTGAGCACGGCGGTGCGCACGAAGGACGCGCAACGGGAGCTCACGAAGGCTGATAAATCGCAGAAAGCGGCGAGGAACAAGATGATCTGCGTCGCCGTCGCCGTCGCCGTCGCGCTGGCGTTCCTCGTGCTCTTCCTGTTAAACTAAAAACGAACGAAGCGCGAGACGTTCGTCGCGACGCCTTCGAAGGTTGTTACTTTGTGTATCGCACGAGTACTACTAGCTAGTATATACCGCACGAAAGAGAGGAGAAGCCCGTGAAAAACAGCACAGCGCGTCTCGTCTCATCGCCGTCATCGTGTCCTACTCCGCGGCTTTCTGCGCTTCTTCCAACGAGCCGAATCCTTTCGGGACGCGCGGAAGCGCGTCCACGGCTTGGTTGATCTCGTCAATCATGATCCGTATGAGCGCCAGTTTCGACTCCGTGAGCGCACGCGGCTGGAAGAACGTCTGCAGTTGCAGCCCCCGGCTCGGGTCCCACGCCGGGGGATCAGGCAGACGGGTCAGCTCGTACGGCCCCTTCTGGTACTGCCCGCCCCCGTACGCGCGCTTGTCGAACACCCACAGCTTGTTCTCGCGGGCGTCGTAAATCTCGGGGCCCCACGTGTAGTGCAGCAGAAACGCCTCAAACGCGTACTCGCCGCGCGCGTTTTTGGCGCCAGCGTCGTCCGCGGGGGGCTGCGCCATCAGCGGCGATTCCGGCGCGCCGGCGACGGTGTGCTCCACGCCCGCGATGAGGATCGCCGCGTCGTACGCGTACATGTCCCGCAGCCACCCCAGCGCCTTCCTGGTCTCCTCGGGAGTCTCCGTGCGCCGCACGAACTCCGCCCACAGAGGCGCGACGACCCGCAAATCCTCCGCCGTCAAGCACGAGGGCGCGTTGCCCGTGCGCGGCAGCGCCGCGCCCGCGCTCCGCGCCGGGTGGTGCGACGGCACCGAGTCGAAGGTCTGCTCATCCAGGTACTCGCGCATCACGCGCAGCATGTCTGGCTGTTTCGGGCCGATGTACGTGTACTCGAACCCCACCGCGGAGCCGCGCGGCTTTAAGATGGAGGCGGGAGGCGACTTGACGTAGACGTAGTCCGTCTCCACCATCATCACGTGCGAGCACCGATTGGCGTCCGTGGTTTTCGACCACTGCGCCATCGCCAGCGAGCGGTCCGCCACGGGATAGTCGCACCAGGCGTCGCACTTCGCTTGGTTCGGATCGAACCGCATCGTCGGCACCTCCCGCATCAGCTCGTCGTCCCTGCCCCGGTGTAACACGCGCGTGAACGCCTTCAAAATGGACCCGGGCGCGGACGCGTGTTTCACGTACGTCGCGTACATCACGCGCGTCTGCCAGTTCATGTACGCGTTCCCGGAGCTCGTCAGCACCGTGTGCAGACACGTCGGCGGCGGCTTCCGTTCGCCGACGGGCACGTCCTCGAGCAGCGCGTAGCGCACGGAAGGGCCGGTCGCGGCGGGCAACGACCCGCTCGTCCACGGGACGCCGTTTCCGGAGTGTACCGGAGTCTCGCGATCCGGATCGTCGGCTTTCAGCCAGCACTCGCGCGTCTCGGGATGCCACACGAACGACGTGCACGCGCGTTTCTCGGCGCACGACACGCAGCATTCGTCCGCGGTCGGGCGTGTGTTCTCCGTGCCGACAGTGACCACCGCGCCCCAGAACTCCGTGTGCGGGCGGTACCGCGAAGAGACGCAAAGCTTCGCGCGACGCGCTCCGGGATCCGACCCAGACGCGTCGACGATCGGGTCGAGGGACGCCGGAAACTCGGGGAAATCGTCGGCGTCTCGCCGCGCGCTCGATGCCGTCGAACCGGACCCGGGGGAGGAGTCATCTCGGGGACGTTCCTCGGTCGCACCCAGCGAAGACGCGCGCGCGCCATCCCCGAAGGATTCTCGAGACTCGGAGGAAGACGCGGAAGACACGGACGACGCGCGCGCGTCCGCGTCGCCGGCTCCCGCGATGGCGCGTCGCAGGGTCGCCGCGTCGGAATACCCCGACGGGTCGAACGGATTGACCACCAACGCGCCGTCGTCTGGTTTCGTGCCGCGTGCCGCGTGCCTCCCGCGCGCGAAATGACCGAGACCGACCCCGACGTGCTCCGCCGCCGCGAGTTTGGTATGTCGCGCGTACCCCGTCTCGTGCGCCTTCCGGCTCAGGAAGTCCGTCGCCCCGTCGTGTCGGTCCGCCACCGCATCCGGGTGCGTGTCCCGCAGAGCCTGGAACACCGCGAGCAGCACCAGGCACGCGATACCACCGAAAGCCGCGAGGTGGGCCTTGCCCACGCCACCTCTGCCGCGGCGATCCGCACCCATCGCGCTCGCACGGCCACCCGCGCGCCGAGAGAAGTGGCTCCGTCCGGAAGATGCGGGGGCGACGTTTCGTCATCATCGCACTGTCTCCGCGCGGAGTCGTTGAAAAAATTGGAGCCGGGCGGCGAGGGCGCGTTGTTTTCGAGAGCGCGTGAGCGTGTGACACCGCGCGCGAACGAGTCGCGTCCTATTATTCTAAGCTGCCGTGGGCCCCCCCCCCTGGGGCGTGTCCCCCTCTTCGGCGTTCGGGGTCCCCTGTAACCCCTGAAGGTCCCCCGACGAGCGCATCCGGCGATACTGCAGGATGTTCTCCAGGTACTTTCCGTGCGCCTCGATGGCGCGCTGGAGCGTGCGCTGCTTCGTGAGCTGCTCGTGCAGCTGCGACTGCATCTCCATCTGCTTCATCAGCGCTTGCCCGACGTCCTGGTCGCGCTCCAACTGGGACGCGTCGAACCCGGACGCGCCTGAGCCCGGGGTCCCCGAGGCGTGGGGACCCGCGTCCTCGCCGAGGAGCTCGCGCATGCCGCCCATCGCGTGCGCCGGCGGGACGAGCGCGGGAGGCTCCGGGAAGGCGTACCCCGCGGGCATCTCCGGGGGCGGCGCCGACGCGGACGACACCGCCGTCGGCTCCGGCGCAAGTCTCGCCGCCGCCGCCGCCGCCGCCTCTTCGCGGAGCATGCGCGCCTTTTCTTCCGCGGCGCGCGCGCGCGCGGCGCTGCGCTCGGAGGCGCTCGGCCGTCGGCGAAGCACGCGCCTCTCCTTCCCCCCGCTCCCGGAGGCGTCGCCGGACGCGTCCTTGCGCTTCTCGCCAACCTCCGGCGGGTTGGCGGCGCTGTCCTGCAGGCGGTACTTCTGCAGGTGGCTCTTGACGTGCTGGATGCTCATGCCCTCCACTTCCATGAACTGCATGATCCCCTTGGGTGTCGCCAGGTCCAGCCCGCCTAGCAAACTGACAGCCTCCACGAACCGCTTGTGCAGCTGGGGCGTCCAGCGCAGACGCTGCTTGCCTTGCGCGCGCGCGCTGGGTTTCTTTTCGGCGCCGGGATCGGCGTCGGCGCGATTCGCGTTCGCGGACGCCGCCGTCGACGTCCCCGTCGCCGCGGGCGCTTCCATCGAGCCCCCCGCGTTCGCGGCAAGGTTCGTCCCGGGAGGGCCAGCGAGTCGGCCACCGCGAAACCCGGCGTATTCGAGCCCGAATCGCCCCGGAGGCAAGGCGCCGGGATTCGCGCTCGCCGAGGAACCTCCGATGGCTGCCTTTAAACCCTGTGTCTGGTGGGGCACCTGAGGGATATCGGCGTGGATACCCGCGAACGCCGCTGGATCGAGCGCGGCGTGTTCCGGTCTTGCCATCCCGCTGAAGCCAATCAGGTGCTCCATGCCTTGGACGCTTCTCGCCCGTCGGTCCGCGTCGGCCCCAGCCTCCCCGTCGCCCTCGTGCATCTTTATGTCGTCTTCCAGCAAGGCGTTGAGAAGAAAGTCGTCGACGATGTCCCCGTCCCCGAGGTCCTCGTTGAAAGACGGCCAGAATGATCCTGGATCCGGCAGATTAGACATCAGCGCGTGTCGCACGTCGCGCGGACCTCCGCCGAATAGGCTCGGCGCGCGCGCCAGCGCCCCCGCACTGCCTCGCCGCGACTGGGGGGTCGGGTTGACACCGGCTCGAAAAGGAACAAACACTTTTCGCGGCGGAAAAAGGAATTTTCTGGCGAAGCGTTTCGACCAGTCACGAACCAAGCTTTTGTACAAGTAGAAGCTTCGTCTTCGAAGGCGAGATCTCGCAAGCTGAACCGCCGCTTGAGAAAGCGCAAACTTTCGCAAGCGCGCGGCACGCCGAGGTGTTCCTCTCTCCGTCTCTCGAGAGGTCCAGCCAGCTTTCGTCAACTCCCGCGCGCTCGCGGGCCCGCCGACGGCTGGCGCCACAACTGGACGCGCCCGCGAGGCGATCGTCGGCGGTGAGACGTTCCGGGTGTTCGCCTCCACGCACGGCGCCCTTCGCCCTTCACCCGGGACGAGCTCGGGTGCGTCCGCGGGCTGGGAGGGCGTCGGGGGAGGGTGCCCGCTTTCGCGATCTCGTCGGTGACGTCGGTTGACGTCGCGCGAGGCCCGCGGCGGGCGACCGCGACGCGATGGTCACCGCGGGAGCCCCCGTGGCGCACGCCCCCGTACCTTCGCAGTCACAGTCCGGCGTGAACTACACCATCGCATACGACGACTCGGGTGCGTCCCCGTCTCCGTCCCCGTCCCCGTCCCCTTCCAAACCCGCGCGGCACCTGTCGTGTTTCGCGCGGCGCATTTTGAAAAACACCGCGTTTCCGTCTCCACGCGCTGACGCAGCGTCCCTCGCCCCCCCTTCCCGCACTCGCGCGCCTTGCAGACATGCGCACGGAAGTGGAGGACACCGCCGCAGACGACCACGGCGCGTCGTCCGCGCCCCCGAGCGCGTCGCGGCGGCGAGACGAAACGGAAGCCGCGGACGGCGGCGCGCGCCTCTCAGGCGCGAAAACGCCGGCGCCCGCCGCCGCGCTCCTCGGGCTGCGCGCGGACGTGCTGGCCGCCGCGGAGGGCGCGATGCGCGGCGACGAGGTGGCCGCCGTCTCCGCGATGGTGACGGCGACGGAGACCGCGGCCCTCCGCGAGGTGCTCGAGGGTGACGAGGGTGATCTCGGGACCGCGGCGGCGGCGTCTGAGGGGGAGACGGGCGCGGCGGCGACCGCCGCCGTGTTCGGCGCGCGCCGGCGGCTGGGCCTCGAAGTCGGCGCGCTCGCGGAGACGGAGGTTTTCGGCGCACCCGGAGCCCCGGTTGCGAGATCGGAAGCGACCGAAGCGCCGTCCTCGTGGCCCGGCTCGGCATCCGCGCTCGCCGCGCTCGGGTACTCGGAGGGCGGGTGGGAGAGCGCCGGGAAAAGCACGGTCGCGACGGCGACGGAGCCCGAAAACGACGGAGACGGCGGTTGGCGCGCGCCGGGGGACGGCGCGAGCCAGCCGGCCGGCCGACCGGTCGGCCGACCGGCCGGTCCGCCGGCGTCGAGCCCCGCCGCGCGTCCCGGAGACGAGCCTCGGTCGCTTCCGCCCGCGGAGGCGGTTTTTCGTGTCCCCGAGCCGGCGGCGATCGAGGACGCCCCGACCGCGTCCGAGCGGGAAGACGAGGGGGAGGACGAGGAGAACGTCGGCGACTGGGCCGCCGGCGGGACGCAAATCGAGACGGGCCCGGCGACGGACGCGTCGGACGCCGACGAAGCCGCCGAGGAGGAGGAGGACGTCGGCGGCACGCAAATCGCGCCCGAGGAGGAAGACGACATCGACGTCGGCGGTGCCGATGCACCTGGCGCATCGTGTCGTCGACCTTCGCCGGCGCCTTCGCGGTCCCCGGTCAGCCCTCCGCCGTCGTTTCTGCGCCTCGCCTCCAAGCCGGCGGCGACGCTTCCCAGGCGGCTGTCCACGGATGCCCCGGCGGCGGAGACACCGGGGTCGCTGTGGACCGCGGCGGCAGCCTCTGCGGGATTTAAGACGCCACCGGGAGGCCACGCGCGCGTGGACGGCGCGAGCGCGAAGGTCGCCGTCGCCGCGACGTCGCCCTTCCCGCTCTCGGCGCCCGCGGCGAAGGCCTCGGCGGAGGTTGTTCCCGAGACCGCCGCGGCGCCTTCCGAGTTGCCGAAGACGTCTTCTCGGGAAGCCGCGACGAACCCGGTCGAGCCCTCCGATCGCCCTTCGGGCCCCTCGGATCCGATCGGGCGCGCCGATCGCGCCGATCGCGCCGAAGCCGACGCGCCCCCGACGCTGCCGGGAGGCACGCCCGCGGAGGTGATGTGCTCGTACATCCCGTCGACGTTCCCGCAGAGCAAAGCGCCGACGCTCACCGAGTCCTCGGCGGGCGGCGAGGCGGCGCCCGTGGAGGCAGTCGCGGCGGCGGCGGAGGAGGTGCCTCTCTCGGAGGTGCCGCTCTCCGTGGCGATGTCGCCGGGCGCCAAGCCACTGGGCGCGGCCGGCGGTGCGCTCGCGGCGGCGATGCGCGCGCGCCACAGGAGACACGATCTCGCCGCGGCGGGCGCGAGTCTGTCTCTGGGCCCGCCGGCGGACGAAGCCGAGCCTCTTCCGTTTTCGCCGGCGCGCGCCGACGCCGAGGCGCGCGCGACTCGTTACGCGTACGCGGCCGAGGCGCCCTCCGAGGCGCTCGAGGCGCCTCGCGCTCTGGCCGCGCCGGAGTCGAGACAACCCGAGCGCGAGCGCTCGCTGGCGTCCCACGCGACGCCGAACACCCACGCGACGGTCGTCGAGGCGACCCCCGGCGACGCCTTCGCGCCCCGCGCCTCGGCGGCGGAGGCGGGCGACGGAAACGCCGGCGGCGACCCGCTCGCGGCGACGCGTCGACGGACCGAACCCCCGGCGGAGTCCGAGCCGGAACCCGAGCCTCCTCTCAGCGCGTCTCCGGATCCCGGGAAGGCGGACGACCACCCGGGCTCTGGATGGGCCGGGGGCTGGGGCCGCGTCGCCGGCGCGCGCCGCGGCGACCGAGCGGCGCCCCCGCGCGACGCGGGGGCGCGGCTCGGTCGGACGGAAGATCTGACGCGGTCATCTCCCGAGCCGGACGCGCCGGCGTCGCCGGATTTCTGCTTGATGCTTTCGCAGCAGGTGCGCGACGTCGTCGCCGACGCCGCGGCGGACGCGCCGTCGCAGAGCATGGCCCCTCCCCCGCCGCGCCGGCCGTCCAGCTCGGCCGCCGGCGCGCCGAAGCCGCGGCGGCAGTCCTCCATCGCCGCGCAGGCGCGCGTGCAGCGCCTGTGGGACGAGAAGGAGGCGCGCGACGCCGCGGGCGCGGCGGAGCGCCGCTCGAGGCGCGCGCGCAAACCCCGCACGTTTTTCGGCGACAGCCAGTTCCCTTCGCAGTCGCAGGGCGACGCCGAGGAAGACGACGACGATGCGGAAGAGAGCGACGACGACCGGGAGGACTTGAGCGACCCGGAGGAGGACCCGGAGGAGGACTCGGAGGAAGAGAAATCCGATGGAGAGACTGGGACGACGCCTTTGACCAAACGAAGAGCCCCGAGGCTTCGT